>Ga0209594_1000535_pt1 | contig 22184 bp, 19 predicted proteins | sample AshMeaCrysSpring_FD_184126 | JGI IMG/M metagenome (GOLD analysis project Ga0209594, IMG submission 184126) | Groundwater microbial communities from Big Spring, Nevada to study Microbial Dark Matter (Phase II) - Ash Meadows Crystal Spring... | ecosystem: Environmental > Aquatic > Deep subsurface... | reverse complement strand
ACCGAATCGGGACTCTGATTCTTGGCAAAAATCCGGAGTGGAAACAAGAAATGAACTTGGGAAAAAAGACGAATCAAAACTTCGTTCAAATTCCTCATGCCAAGTTCATAGAAATGTTATCTTATAAAGCCAAACTAGCAGGGATTCAGGTGATTTTAACTGAAGAATCTTATACCTCAAAAGCCAGTTTTATTGATAATGATCCCATTCCGGTGTACAAAAAGGGTGAGAGAAATCAGTGGACTTTCAGTGGAAAAAGGGTGAAACGGGGTTTATACCGTACTGGTAGTGGACGATTGGTTAATGCCGATGTGAACGGTTCTTTGAACATCATGAGAAAAGCAGTCCCAAATGCTTTAGGCTATGGGGTAGAGGGTGTTGTAGTTCACCCCGAGCGGGTAACACCGACAAAGTAAAAGTGTGTCACATTTGACTATATTTTTATGAACTATGATTATTTCAAATGCTGGGCTAAAAATTCAGTGGTTTCCTGCCAAGCCTGTTCCGCCGCTTCTGCATTGTATCGGGTTCCCGAAGGATTAGCAAAAGCATGATCGGCATTTTCATAAACATAAATTTCAGCCGGCTTATCTAACTGTTGCAGGGCGGCTTCAAACTGACGAACGGTTTCAACGGAAGGATTTTTATCCAGTTCACCAAAAATTCCTAGAATTGGCATTTGTAAAGACTTCAATCGATCGGGATTAGTCTCTAATCCACCCCCATAATAAATCACAGTTGCATCCAGTTTTCCAGGGAATAATAAAGCGGTATTCAATGACCAAGTTCCGCCAAAACACCAACCAATACTACCAATTTTATCAGCATTTTGTTCGCTTTCCAAATACCGATAAGCCTGACGAATATTTTGTTTCAGTCGTCTTGTTTTTTTCTGAGATTCTTGCAGTAATTCCAGGGCTTGTTCCGGTTCACTCGCCACTTCCCCTTCATACAAATCCACCGCTAAAGCCACATAACCTTCCCCTGCTAATCGGCGGGTCATCATTTTAATATTCTCATTTAATCCCCACCATTCATGAATCACAATTAATCCGGGTAAATTATCGGCAGCATTGGTCGGACGGGCGAGATATCCTGTAACGGGTGTGCCATCTAAACGCCCATAAGTGACAGACTCCCCTTTTACCGGTTGTTCAGGTTCAACTGCAATGATAGGGGAGGCAATGGGTGTATCTTGTTGATGCGCCATCCAAGTGGCATGACTGAGATCAGGTGTACTATTTCCTTGAGAAATGCCCACAAAGATAGTGAGTAAAAAGCCAATGAAAATAAGTTTTAAAAGCTGACGCATTGAATGATGAAATCTAAATTGACTATCCTACAGTCTAATACAAGATTGGGGCAGATTAAAGGTTCCCCTGCTAATTTCAACCTACCCCAGGGTGAATTTCATTGCAACATTGATGAGCTTAATGAACGGTTGCCACTTCACCCATCCTTGCATTTTGACTTTCATTCAATTGATATGCTGCCAATTCCTCTAACTGAGATAATAGTTGGGCTTTCACAGTATGACGATAGCTGAAAAAGTGTTCACCTAAAGCTAGAGCGGTAAGATAATCATATAATAAACTAGGCTTAGTTAAAGCGATCACCATCCACTGCCACCAGAAGTGGAACCGAGTTGAACGAACAATTCCTTGCCGCCAGCAAATTGCTAATAAAAGTTGCCATTGATGATGGGTTAAGAGTCGGTTTGTTTTACCTCGCCAACCGTTCATCATGCGAAAATGACGAAATGTTCGTTTCAAATAAGGCAACGGTTCATAAAGATACCAAAATGCTGCAATATATTCTTTTGTAATTTCTTCCACAGGACGAGTGGGAACAAAGTTCATAATTTCCCCTTGATGAACTGTTTTTAACCCCTCTACTAAACGACCTTCTTGTTGTAGACGCTTCCACAGGGCTGTATTTTGTAAGGCTTGTAGTAAGCTAAATTGACATTGGGGAATTCCGGTTTCTTCAATAAAGGCACTAATGCGTTCACCTGCCCCAGGACGTTCGTTGTCAAATCCCATAATAAACCCAGCCATAATTTGTAATCCCATGCGGGTAATTTTATGACAAGATTCAATTAAGTCACGGCGAGTATTTTGGAGTTTATGAATCCCCACTAAACTATCAGTATCCGGTGTTTCTATCCCCATAAATACCATAGTAAATCCGGCTTTCACCATCAATTCAATTAGTTCCTCGTCTTCGGCTAAATTGAGTGAGGCTTCCGTTAACAAAATAAACGGATAATTGTGTGCTTCCATCCAAGGAATTAACGCCCGTAAAAATACTTTGGCATTGCGTTTATTGCCAATAAAATTATCATCGACTACAAACACATAACGTCGCCACCCCATTTGATACAAGACTTCAAATTCTGCTAACATTTGTTCTGGGGTTTTAGTTCGCGGTTTACGACCATAGAGGTTGATAATATCGCAAAATTCACATTGAAAGGGACAACCCCGCGAGAATTGAACCGTAATGGCTAAATAAGCATCCAAATTCAGCAAGTCAAACCGAGGAATTGGGGTTTGGGTGACATCCGGCTTGTCACTGGCGCGAAAAATCCCTGTTTCCTCTCCCCGTTGCAACGCTTCCAGAAATAAAGGAATAGTCAATTCGCCTTCATCTAAAATCAGATAATTGGCACCCGCTTCTAGGGCAAATTCTGGGACAGAGGTGGGAAATGGGCCACCGACAGCCACTTTTTTCCCCAAACTAACCCCTGTTTGAATCAGGAATTGCAAATCGGCTTTTTGGATAATCATCGCCGAGATGATGACCAACTCACACCAATCCCAATCTGCCTCTGTTTCTAGACAAACGTTGCGGTCAGCGAAGCGAATCTCCCAGTCTGAAGGCAATAACGCTGCCACTGTAATTAATCCTAATGGGGGATTGGTGGAACGTAAACCGGCTAAATTCAACGTTTCCTGATACGACCAAAAGGAGTTGGGCATCTCTGGCCACAGTAATAATGCTTTCATTTTGATTGATTCCGCTTTGTGTCAAATGTTGCTTGTCCAAAATTTAGCGACTCAATGGACCAATGGGGGAAAATCTTAAACAATCTTGACAAAAATCAGCCGTTATGCATTTACATCATTTCACGGTCTGGCTGGTTGAGGGGTGATGGGGGCTGAAAAATGAAAAATTTTTACTTTATCATTTTATCTTTAATTTAAATTAAAAAATAAATTAAATTTAGGTTAATAAAAAGGGTTTGAATTTAATTTACACCTAGAGTGAGAGCAAGAATAATCATTATTTAACAAACAAATCTATCAAGTGATAGAAAAAAACAAAGCTTAATTGGTTTAGACTATGAGCATTAATCATTCAGAAAATCAAGAAACACCGAACTATTATTGGTTTGTAAAAGTAAAATACTAGAATTAAATTTTACCCTATCATGACATCTGTTACTCAAGAAAAAAAGACGGAAGCACCCGATCGATCCGTTACAGAAAAAAGTATTGATCGGACTTTTTTATGGCTGACTCGGCTTCTCGCTTTCGGAGTTATGGCACTTTTGTTATGGCTTGCTATTCAAGTTAGTTTGCAGGCTATTCCTGCCATTCAGAAGTTTGGTTTATCCTTTTTATTTAATAGCGCTTGGAATCCCCCAGAACAGCAATATGGGGTTCTCCCTATGATTTATGGAACCCTTGTAAGTTCTTTAATTGGATTATTAATTGCGGTTCCTATTGCATTAAGTAGCGCTATTGTTCTGAGTGAAAACTTCTTGCCAGTTTCTCTGCGGAAAGCATTAGTTTTTTTAGTGGAATTATTGGCGGCGATTCCTAGTGTTGTTTATGGACTCTGGGGAATTTATATTTTAATTCCATTTTTAAGAGGAATTGGTCGATGGCTACATGATAATTTTGGCTGGATTCCCCTTTTTGGTACTGAACCTTTAGGGCCTGGAATGTTGCCGGCTGGCGTAATTTTAGCGATTATGATTTTGCCAATTATTACAGCGATTTCCCGAGATTCTTTGGCTTCTTTACCCCCTGAATTAAGAGGGGCTGCTTATGGGGTTGGTTCTACTCGATGGCAAACCATATTTAGTATTTTAATTCCGGCTGCATTTTCGGGAATTGTGGGTGGAATTATGTTGGGTTTAGGACGGGCTTTAGGAGAGACAATGGCGGTGACAATGGTGATTGGAAATAGCAATGATTTAAGTCTTTCTTTACTGGCTCCTGGTAATACAATTTCTTCGTTAATTGCCAGTCAATTCCCCGAAGCAAATGACATACAAAAATCAGCTTTAATGTATGCAGCACTGATATTATTTGCAATAACATTATCTGTCAATATCATTGCAGAATGGATTATTCGACAGGTAAAAAAGTACTAAATACTCAAAAAAAACTAATAGATAGGAATAACTTTAATGTCAGAATCAATTACAACTAATCAACAGGATCAACCCAAACAGCTTGATTTAGAATATTCAGGCTTTGAAGCTAGAACCATTCAAGATCGAGGGTTAACAATCCTTGCTTTTACTTTATTAGGATTAGCAATTTTACCCTTAGTTTTAGTAGTATCTTATGTTATTATCAAAGGCTTTAGCCGCTTCAACTTAAACCTATTAACAGAAATTCCCCCAACGGCAATGCAGCAAGGAGGAGGAATTAGTTCGGCAATTGTCGGAACTATTCTACTCGTTATTATTGCGGGAATTATTAGTATTCCCTTTGGGATCGGTGCTGCCATTTATTTGGCAGAATTTAGCCCCAAAATAGTCGCAAAATGGATTCGATTTGCCACCAATGTTTTAAGTGGTGTGCCGTCTATTATTGTGGGGATTTTTGCTTATAGTGTGATTGTTTTAACCATGGATCAATTCTCAGCTTTTGCCGCCGGAACTGCCTTAGCAATTTTGATGTTACCCATCGTCATTCGTACCACAGATGAAGCGTTACAACTGGTTCCACAAGAGGTTCGTTGGGCTTCTGTGGGGGTAGGGGCTTCTAATTTTCAAACAGTCTTAAAAGTTGTTCTTCCTGCTGCTTTACCCGCGATTTTAACAGGGACAACCTTGGCTTTAGCGCGGGCGGCTGGAGAAACTGCCCCTCTAATTTTTACTGTCTTATTTTCTCAGTATTTTCCTAATGGAATTTTTGATGAATCGGTTCCTTCTTTATCCGTTCTGATTTACAACTTTGCCACAGTTCCCTATCAAAATCAACAAGAATTAGCTTGGGCAGCCTCTTTAATTTTGGTTTTGATTGTTTTAATAGCCAGTGTTTTGTCTCGATTTATAGCCCGTCAACAGACCTACTAATTTTTAGGTATTCTTCCGAAGACTAACTCAACTCACAGCAGGTATTCCCTGAATCATTCTATTCACAACCAAATCAAACAAATGAAGCATCAACCTGATAACAATCAAAACAATCATCATTCTCCCTCTCAATCTAATCAATCTGCATTAGATGAAGTCCTCACAACAGAACAGCTTTGTGTTTATTATGGCGATCAACTGGCATTAAAAAATGTCAATATGGAAATTCCAAGAAATGAAATTACGGCTTTAATTGGCCCTTCTGGTTGTGGTAAAAGTACTTTAATTCGTTGCTTTAATCGATTAAATGACTTGATTGATAGTTTTCGATTAGAGGGAAAGGTTTTGTATCGCAATAAAAATTTGTATGCTAATAAAGTGGATGCCGTTAAAGTGCGGCGACAAATTGGTATGGTGTTTCAAAAACCGAATCCCTTTCCTAAATCAATTTATGATAATATTGCTTATGGGGCTAAAATCAATGGCTATACAGACGATCTCGATGAATTAGTTGAAACCTCATTAAAACAAGCCGCATTGTGGGAAGAAGTCAAAGATAAACTCAAAGAAAACGCTTTATCTCTTTCTGGTGGACAAAAACAACGTCTCTGTATTGCGCGGGCGGTTGCCTTGAAACCAGAAGTGATTTTAATGGATGAACCTTGTTCTTCTTTAGACCCTGTTTCCACAGAGAAAGTTGAAGATCTAATTCATCACTTAAAAGAAAATTACACCGTGATGATTGTGACTCATAATATGCAGCAAGCCTCTCGGGTAGCTGATTTTACTGCCTTTTTTAATGCTGAAGAAGGAGACTCCGGTAATCGATTTGGTTACTTAGTGGAGTATGATCGAACAGAGGCAATTTTTAACAATCCTCAAGCCGATGCCACTCAAAAATATATTAGTGGTCGCTTCGGTTAATTGATACTCTTCTTGGATCTGCAAATGTCTATTCTACAGGTTTCTCCTCAACTTTTAACCCAAATTTGTCGTCATGCTGAACAAGCTTATCCTGATGAATGTTGTGGGTTGTTGATGGGGCGCTTAGACACAGCAGATCATAAAATTTTAGTGGAAGTTTTACCCACCGAAAATGCTTGGGATGAAGAAACCGCCAAGACTTTTGAAAGTCTAGAAACCAGTGAAAAACCCTTGACAACCACTGAACGGCGTTATACAATTGCCTCTGAAGTGTTATTAAACGCTCAAAAACAAGGGCGCGAATGCCAACTTTCAATCATTGGAATTTATCATTCTCATCCCAATCACGCGGCTATTCCCTCAGAATTTGATCGGGTATGTGCTTGGCTAGGATATTCCTATATTATTGTTTCTGTTCAACAGGGAAAAGCCACTGATATCCAAAATTGGTGTTTAGATCAGCAGCATCAATTTCAACCCGAAGCGATGATATTCAGTCCTGATTGTAGTAGGTTGGGTTGAAGAATGAAACCCAAAAACACAATTTTTCTGTTCAATTTAACTGTGAGATCATCAATTCATTTAATGTTGGGTTTCTCTATCGTTCTACCCAACCTACTTTTTAATTACAGATTGTCATACTAAAGAATCAATAAAGGGCATTACTAAAACTGTAACACCCCCATTAATTCACAAGTTATTATTTAAAACAAACCACTATCACAGGTTTGCATCTCGCAATTCACCCGGACGAATTGAGAGTTGTTGGGTTTGATTTCCTCGTAAAAGCACAACTTTTAGCGGTTGATTTACTTGACTTTTTTCCACAACTTTTTGTAATTCTTCCGCACTATTTACAGCAAAGCCATTAATTTCAGTAATTACATCTGCTTGACGTAAACCCGCCGCCGCCGCTGGACTATTTGGAATCACTTGCATAACTAATACTCCATTCACTTCAGGAATGGTAATCCCTGAATTAGGATCATTATTTAATCGTTTCGCCTGTTCTGGATTTAAGGTAATCATCCGAATGCCAAGATAAGGATGGGAAATTTTTTCACCTCGGGCTAATTTATCCTTAATTTCTTTGGCTTTATTAATCGGAATTGCAAATCCAATCCCTTGACCATCTGCCCGAATTGCAGTATTAATGCCAATCACTTCACCCCGATCATTCAGTAACGGTCCCCCAGAATTTCCGGGATTAATCGCCGCATCAGTTTGAATAAAATCAAGGCGTTTATCAGGAATTCCAGCTTGAGAACTGGAACGATTTAACGTACTCACAATTCCCAATGTTACCGTATTATCTAATCCTAAAGGATTACCCACCGCGATCGCCCAATCTCCCACTTGTACCGTATCCGAATCGGCTAGGGCAGCGACAGGTAAGTTACTCCCTTCAATTTTAACCACGGCTAAATCAGAGGGTTCATCCGTCCCGCGAACTTCTCCTTGAAATTCTCTCCCATCTCGCAAAACGACCGTAACTTTATCTGCCCCTTTCACCACATGGGCATTGGTTAAAATCATGCCATTACTATCAATAATAAACCCTGATCCTTGTCCCCGTTGTTGAAATTCTTGGGGGCCTTGGGGAAGCATATCTTCTCCAAAAAAGCGATTAAAAAAAGGATCATCAAAAAACGGACTACTAGGAAAATTCGTGGTGATAGTCCGTTCTGTATCAATCCGAACCACTGCTGGCCCGACGGTATTGACGGCATTGGCAACAAAGTTTCCTGCCCTCGCCACTGGAATAGCAGCTTGTTGAACAGCAGGGGTTGCAACAGGTGGACTGGCTTCAGCCGGCAGTAAAAATTGACGGGGAAATAACTGTAAACTTGTTAAGGTTAACGCCACACTAAGGACTGCCACCATCAAATAACGACTCAGTTGATGCAGAGAAAAAGCATTTCGATTGGAAGAGGACATAGAGATATTCTTCAACTCCTTCATTAGACAGATTACAATTCAAAAAGGATAAAAAGGTAGCTGATCTACAATTTTAAACTATAATTTTCTCTTCATTTTAACGGATTGAATTTCCGGAACAGCCTCAGAAAAACTTACAGTTTCATGTTTTCTAAGTCTTGGCGAGGATTAAACGGACTATAGTGTTGAATTTTCTCATAGAGTTCTCGTTCCTGAGCATCAAGTTGACTCGGAGTCACAATTTTTAACTTGACAATTTGATCCCCGCGTTTGCCATCGGTCGAAGACCATCCTTTCCCCCGTAATCTTAATGATTGTCCTGAATTAACACCCGCTGGAATTTTCATCATCACTGAACCATCGGGGGTAGGAACTTGAATCTTTCTCCCTAAGGTGGCTTCTGTTGGGGTAATGGGAACTTCACACACTAAATTATCCCCTTCAAATTTAAAAAATGGATGGGGTTGTAACTCAACAACCAGATATAAATCCCCGCGTTTTTGCGTTACAGGATTGATTCCACCTTTCCCTTTAACCCGAACTTTTACACCGGGTTTAGCCCCCGGAGGAATACGGATTTTAATGGTTTCCTCATCTAACTTAAACTGTTTATTTGTTCCTCGAAAGGCTTCGGAAAAAGTTAAAGGTAGGGTCGCTTCAAAATCCCGTTGTTGGGCTTGAGAAGGTGGAACGTTGCTGTTGAAAAAGTCACCAAATTGATCAAATCCAGGGGATGAAGAGGTACTATAACGATAACCTTGGCGAGATTGATTATTAAATCCGCCAAACCGCCCTAATAGTTCATCAATAAAATCATCAAAGCTACCATATTGACTAAAGTCAAAATCACCAAACCCTGTCCCTGTCCCAGTTCCCTCTTGTTGCCAATATTGACCAAATTGATCGTATTTTCTCCGTTTATCGGGATCGGATAAGATTTCATGGGCTTCATTAATATCCTTAAACCGTTTTTCGGCTTCTTGATTATTAGGATTTAAGTCTGGATGATATTGACGCGCTAACTTGCGATAGGCTTTTTTAATCTCATCTGCGTTGGCATTTCGACTTACGCCTAAAATTTGATAATAATCTTTATAATCGGTTTTTGGCATTCAGAGTTCCTCCTTTCACCAAAATAAACACCATTGGAAAAGCTGGAAATTGGAACTTCAGTTAATCATAACTTAGATTTCCCCATTCCCAGCTTTATAGAATTAATAATTAAGGGTTATCACTTCAACTCTGTTTTGAGTCGCTCATTTTTTCTTGGACTTGTTGAACAGAGGGTTACTAAAGTCATGATTCTAAATTAACCCAGTTCAACTTTAACCACTTTGTTCTTTTCTTCTTCAGCTTTGGGCAGGGTTAGATTGAGAATACCATCTTTATATTCTGCCGCAACATTTGTATTTTGAATCCGAGTCGGTAGCGGAATGACACGGCGGAATTTACCATAACGGAATTCACTGCGAGTCATACCATTTTCTTCGGTTTTGGTTTCAGACTTCCGTTCGCCGCTAATTGCAACAGCTTCAGCAGTGACTTGAACGTCTAAATCTTTCGCTTCCATGCCTGGAACTTCTAATTTAATATGAACTGCGTCTTCCGTTTCATGAAGTTCTGCCGCAGGAACAAAAGCGGTACTTCCCATCTCTCCAGTTGGACTCGCCAAGTGGTCAAATAAGCGGTTCATTTCCCGTTGTAAACTATCAATTTCCCGGAAAGGTTCCCAACGCATTAATGAGTTAACCATATTTGTCATCTCCTTGAACAGAATGCAACTTTTGTTGTTGGCTTTTGTATTGCCTTCTATTGATTAGGATACAAATTCATCCATTCAGTAGAAATTCGGTTTTAACGATAATTCATAGGGAAATAGCCGAACTGAATGCAATCCTATCTGAGTTGTAAAAAAATTTACTGTAAAAGGCAACAGGGAACGGGCAACAGGCAACAGAATTAAGTATTCTGGAATTTTTACAGATTTTGAAATGTCTTACCCATCATTTCTGATTGCTATAAATACGACTAGACTTTGGGAGAGTTACAATAAACCATCCATTTGTAAGGCTTCAATGGTTTGTAAGCCTCTGGGATCACCCACGCGCAGGAGAGAAGATTGGGCATCCTCCCGAACTCCCATATCTTCATCTTCTTCTAAGGCTTCAATTAAGGCATCAATTGCCCCAGCATAAACCACATTGGAGGGCAATTCCCGACAGAGTTGACCCAACGCCCAAGCGCAGTTACTGCGAACCGCTGCCATGGGGTCTTGACGTAAACTTTCAATCACCGGAGGAACGGCTGCCACCGCCACATCGTAGCCCACTTTAGCCATCTGTCCGAGAGAACTAGCAGCCCATAACCGCACGGCTGATATATCCGTTCTTAAGGCATCTATCAAGGGCACTAAGGCGCGAGCATCTCCACAATTGCCTAATGCCCACACCACCCCTTTACGAACGTAGCCATTCCAATCTCGCTGAAGTTGCTGAATTAAGGGTTCAACCACATCGGGGCTAGTGTTGCGTCCTAAGGCATAAGCCACACTCACCCGGACTAGGGGACAGGCATCTTGTAAAAGTTGAATCAGATGGGGAATAGCACGATGATCCTGAATCTCACAAAAAGCCCGCGCGGCAATCATCCGAGGTTGCGGGTCTGGTGAAGTTAGCAGCGCTAACATTTCCTCTGGGTCTGGCTTTTGCTCTTCTGAGTCTTGCCAATGATCCAAAGGACTTTCAAAGCTCTCTTGGGCGTTAATTAAACTTAAGTCTTGATCCTCCATATTTTATAATTTACAGCAACTTGGGTAAATTTTTAACGAAATCTTGCCAGTGGGTTGATTTTAAGGGGCGGGTTGATGACGTAGCGACGCGGCTTGGGTGAGTAAAGACTGTGCGAAAGCAATGGCCTCTTGGGCGGATTGTCCACTGGCAATTTGAGCTAATTCTTCCCAACGTTGATTCAGGTTTAAAGTATTGACTCGAAGAGACAATAATTAAAAAAGCAATATTTCATTATTCTTTTGGCTGTTATTATCTATTTTTTGTAACTTTTTTAATAAATATAGTCTGGATCAAAGTAATACTTAAATTCTATCACATTATTGGATGGATCAAGTACGGCTACAGTCAGATGCTTTTCCAGTCTATTAGCAAATCGTATAGAGGGTTCTTCTAAAAAATGAACATTATATTGTTTAGCAGATTCAATCACCCGATCAAAACTTGATTTTTCAAGAAATGTCCGTCCAAAATGACGAGGATACATCTTTGGATGGCGATCAATTTCATGGGGTGCAAGATGACAAACCAGTTGATCCCCAAAAAAATCTAAAGTAATTCTATCCTGATATTTTCTGGCAAGACGACATCCCAAAATTTCAGTATAAAAATGTTGAGCTGCTTTTAAATCATGGGTTGGAATGGCTAGATGAAAAATACTATTGATGTTGTTATTACTGAATGTCATTCTCTTCACTCCTATTTTTAACGGAACATCCACTCATTCTGACTATCCCTATGAAACGTTTCGAGAGTATCACTTCGTAATCCCAGTCTCACTGTTTCCAAAGCAATGACATCATTGACTGCAATATTTCCTAAATTAACTAAATGACCAAATTTTTTAATCAAGCAGACTTGTTGTGATTTTTTTGGAGCTTCAAAGATTAGATCATCGAAGTTGACTTGAGTGATAATTTTATCAATTAATTCTAAGCGGATTTCTCCATTCTCACAATAAATTCCAGCTGTACCAGTTTCACGAGCTTCAGCCACAACTTTCCAAGCACCTGCGGCAAGTTCTGCTTGAATATTTTCGATCCAAATACAGGCAGGAATCACTTGATTGGGATTTTTGCTACCGACTTCGGATATGACAACAAAATCCTGAGCTAATGCTTCAATATAGCGACACTTTTGTTCGAGAGGAAGGTGAATAGAACCTGTAGAAACTTCAACGTGAGTCATTTTAAAGTTCCGGAGATATTTACGAAATTCATCAAATTTATTTTGAAGTGTGGCAACCTCGAACAAAGTACCACCAAAGCAAAGGTTAATATCAAACTGGCGATATAAGTTGATTTTGTCTTGTAAATTTCTAGTTACATAACCCGTTACCCATCCTAACTTGATAAAATCAATTAAATGGCTACTTGTTTCTAATAAATCTTGAGCTTGGCTACATCCGATTCCCCTATCAATTACATGAGTAATTCCCCTGTTTCTAGGCTTATTTGGGCGCTGAGGTAAATTCAGAAAACTCTGTACATTGACAGAACTGATGTCTTCATTTACTCTTGTTGGGAAAGTCATGATTTTACCTTAAATGTGAAAGATGGTTGAGGAACTACTTTTCTGTGTGATCGTATTTTTGGCGGGACTCGTTAGAGGCATCTCTGGATTTGCACTGGGACTGTTGGGACTATCTTTACTGACTAATTTAATTGATGTTCATGTCGCAATTGCCCTCATTGCTTTACTACAACCCATTGTAACTTCAATTTTATTATTTTACTACCGACAAAGTATTAATTTTCAAGAAGTTATTCCAATTGCTATTTGCTCTTTTATTGCTGTTCCTTTTGGAGTAATAGTCTCCGATACAATTGATGATCGATTATTGCTATATTTTTTGGGTATTATCATCATTTTCTATGTATTATACTGCTGGTTTACACCTCGCTTACCAGAAGTTAAGGCTTCAGGATGGGGATACCTTGCGGGTTTAACATCCGGTTTCTTTTCTGGGGCGTATAACTCCTGCGGTCCACCACTAATTATGTACGCCAATTCATGTCAATGGAATCCCGAAGAATTTAAAAGCAATATCCAAGGAGTCCGAATTTGTAGCATGATTTTTGCAGTAGTTGTTCATGGATTAAATCATGATTTGACTTCTCAGGTTTGGCATCTATTTATTCCTGGGATTCTAAGTGTTTGCCTGGGGGTTATGGCAGGTATTTTTGTGTCAAATTACCTCAATCCTATAATTTTTAAAAAAGTTGTTTTGGTACTGTTACTGATAACAGGAATCAAATTATTTTTCTGACAAGCAATTTTTGTACCTGAAATCAGGGTACTATCAATTCATTCAAATTTGTGGTATAGGATTATACGTTTTAGAGTATCACAAATAATATATATTGTTGTGCTTAAAGTCTAGCTATGCTAACAAAGAAACCGACCCAAATCATCCGCACCGACAAGTGGACACTGAACCCAACTGCCGAACAGCGATTGCTGTTTGCTGAAACGGTTCAGGTCTATCGTCGACTGTGTCGATACTTGGTCGGCATTGTCTTTACTCATTGGCCTGAGTTGGGGAGGTTGTCCAGCAATGAATTAGTTCCCGCAGTCGAGCGACTCATTCACGCCACAGCGAAGAAGCCATATCCCAGGTATGGGCTGATTGATGAAGTCTTTCACAAGTTTCCCAGTTACTACCGCAGGGCAGCAATCATGTTTGCCGCAGGTCAAGTCAGTAGCTATCTGACTCGCTATCAAGATTGGCAGAGCGGTAACCGGAAGCGTAGAGATGCCAAGTCACCAACGCTCAATGGGAATGCAGGCTGCTACCCGGCTCTGTACCGGGGGCAGTGCTATAAGCTGCATAGCTACGAATTTGTCGAAATCAAGGTTTTCACTGGAACCGATTGGGTCTGGACAACGGTTCAGATTGCCGGACTTAGAGAACGGCATGAGGTCGATAGCAACAAGATGCTGTCGCCTTACCTGATTTTCAATCAGGACAAGAACCTCTGTCACCTATCGGTTCCATTTGAGTGCCATCCTCCAAAGCGAGAGGGAGATGGCATTGTTGTCGCTGTGGATTTGGGCATCAACACCACAGCAACGGTTGCAGTCGTAGACAACAGCGGTACTGTAATCCATCGGGTGTTCATTCACCCTGGAAGAGACATAGACCGCCGAGACAAGCGGCTGAAATCGGTGTCCATGAGAGCCAGTAAGACGATGGGTAAGGGCGGGAAACTGCACAAGGGGTTCTGCTCCAAACAATATCGCAAGTGCCGCAATATCAACCAACAGATTGGTCACATTGTCTCAAAGCGCATCGTGCAGATTGCTCAGCAGTTCAATGCAGAGGCTATTGTGTTTGAGAACCTCTTGGGCTGGAAAGCCAGAGGTGGACGGAAACGCTCTAGCCTCCGGCAACGGTTCCACGGATGGCTCAAGGCGATGATTCGAGACTTCACTGAGATGAAGTGGCGAGAGGTTGGCGGCAAAGCGGTGGATGTGATTGCAGCGTACACCTCCAAGCTGGCCTATGACGGTTCTGGGGAAGTGAAGCGTGACCCCAAGAACTATTCACTAGCAAAATTTAGCTCTGGCAAGCGCTATTCGGCAGACCTGAATGGCGCACAGAATATCGCTGCCAGAGGAATCCTTAAGCTCACGCGCAGAAATGACCGTGAGGAACGCTCCAGCAAACGTTCTGGACGTTCGCCTAGAAGCTGGGCTTGTCTGTGTGACTTGTGGGATACGGCAGTATCTACAGGTTAGCATTACGACACCCCCACCTCGCGTGATTCTGGTGGGGGAGGCTTCATTTGTTCTGTAGCTGTATATCTTCTGAATTAAAACAAGATTGACGTAAGGCAGCCGCCTGAGTCAGCAAAGACTCTGCAAAAGCAATGGCCTCTTGGGCAGATTGTCCACTGGCAATTTGAGCCAATTCTTCTCGGCGTTGATTAATATCTAAAGTATTCACTCTGACTACAGTTCGTTGTTCTGCTGCTGTAGAATTAGAAGCAGAATTAATCACTTCTTTTCTGACATGAAAATGGCGATCTCCCATAGCCGCAACAATGGGTTGATGGGTCACACAAAGGACTTGATGATGTTGACTGAGTTGATGTAATTTTTGCGCGATCGCCCCCGCGACTCGTCCCGAAACACCCACATCAATTTCATCAAATACTAAAGTTCCGGTGCCATCAATTTGAGAAAAACAGGATTTTAATGCCAGTAAAAAACGGCTCATTTCTCCCCCAGAAGCGGTTTCACTTAACGGCTTTAACGGTTCACCAGGATTTGAACTAAAGCAAAATTGAATCCGATCTGCGCCGTGGGCAGTGGGAGAAATCGGCAGAATATCAACCTTAAACTTGACATTATCCATTGCTAACGGAATCAATTGATTGACTAAATCAGTTTCTAACCGCAGGGCTGCTGTTTGGCGAAGTTGAGTTAAGTTTTCACATAATTTTTTCAGTTTTTCTTGAAATTCCCAATAGATTTTTTCTAAGGCTTCAACGGATTGTTCATTATCTTGTAAGTCTTGTAATTCTGCTTGAATCTTTTCAGCATAAGTAATTACATCCGCTAAGGTTTTACCATACTTGCGACAGATCAGCTTTAATTCATCAATTCGGGTTTCTACATCCTGTAACCGTTGCGGATCGGATTCTAATTGTTCTCCATAACTGCCAATTTGTCGCCCGGCTTCTGTGACTTGAGTTAAAGCCTCTTCAATCATACTCAGAATGGGCTGTAACGACGGATCATACTCCACCATATCTGTTAATATTGTTTCCGCTTGACTCAATAAATCAGCCGCTGCTAATCCCTGATCATTTTGATACAATGCTTGATAAATCTGATAACTTTGTTGCTGTAATTCCACCACATGATTGAGGCGTTGGTGTTCAATTTGTAACTGTTCTAATTCATCGGGATCGGTTAAATTGGCATTGTCTAATTCAGTGGTTTGATATTGCAATAAATCCAATCGTTGCAACCGTTGTTGTTCCAATTGACGACGATTTTCTAATACTGTTGCGGCTTGTTGGGTGGCAGTATAAGCCGCTGCAACGGCTTGGGTTACGGTAACCACTTCCGATCCGCCATATAAATCTAGCCATTCCCGTTGTAAACTGGGTTGTCCTAATTGTACCGTTTGACCCTGGGCGGTGAGTTCAACAAAGCGATCGCGCAGTTCATCCATCAATTTACGCGCTACTAAAATACCATTAATCCGGGAGCGAGTCCGCAGCTTATCCTGAGACAGGGTAATTTCCCGACTACAAACCACTAACGAGCCATCAATTAAATCTATTTCATTTTGTTGAAACCAATCGATTGCCCTCTCACCCACTTCAAAAGTGGCTTCTAGATGCGCCCGTTTAGAGCCAGTTCGCACCACTCGCCGATCTACTTTCCCTCCCAAAACCGCATCCACTGCATCAAGAATAATTGATTTACCTGCTCCGGTTTCTCCCGTGAACACATTTAAGCCGAGACTCAATTCAACTTCAAGATGATCAATTAAAGCAAAGTTCTCGATTCTCAACAGTAGCAGCATGATGGGTCATTGGTTATTCGTTATTAGAGGGAGTAGGGGGTAGGGGGTGGGGTGTAGAAAGTCTGCAAGTCTGCAAGTCTGCAAGTCAGAAGTTAGAATGTTTTTCTCCCTGCCTTCCCATCTCCCTACACCCCACACCCCACTCACCACACCCGACTCCCTACATCCCATCTTCTCACCTATTCCACTAAACTGGGTTGTGTTTTTAATTTGTCAATCACCCGACGCAGAACACCGTTAATAAAGCGATAACTGTCTTCATCCCCATAACGCTTCGCCAGTTCAATCGCCTCATTGATAGCGACTTGTTCCCTAACATTAAGATAGAGCAATTCGGCGACTGCGATCCGTAAAATATCGCGATCAATGCGAGGTAAACGATTAAGCTGCCAGTCTACCATTGCTGTTCCTAGCACCTGATCAATGTTGGCTCGATTGCGGTTAACTTCAGTTAAAATTTCAATGGTATAAGATTGCACCTCTTCTTGTTTAGCAAGCTGAATAATTTCTGGAAATTCCACGGCTGTTCCTAAACGATTGATTGCAGATCGGGTTAATTCTATCGCTTCACTGATCATAGAACGCGCTGCTTGTAAGTCACCTGCTTTGACTTGGCTACTAAGGAGGCGATCGCTTCCCCGTTGTAACTCTGCCATGGCCGTTTCCAAAGATTCTTGACTTTCAATTGCCAGCGCTCGAACCGAGGCAATCACGATATCATTAAGTTGTTGAGTTTCAAGTTTTTCTGGGGTCGCTGGTAGTTGAGAGATTCCCAACAAAGCGAGTTCACGAGCACTTCTACGAGCTTGCATAATCAGTTATTGGTTATTGGTTATTTGACACTAACAGTTAACCTATCTCCCTACTCCCTGGAATAACAATGGATAAAGGACAAATCGCCAATAACCCATAACAAAGAACAAGTGACGAACATTTATCCCTCTTCCTCAATGGGAACCGGCTGAAGCTGATTTTCATTGGATGCCAAGGGTTCGAGTTTTTTATCTTTAGATCGAGATTGAATAATCGATTGTTTTACAGAAGTAGTAGAATTGACAATCCCACCAGAAACAATAATCTTGAATGCATCTTCAACCGACAAAGAAAGATTCATCACATCTGCACTAGGAACAATAGCATACCATCCACTGGTCGGATTAGGAGTGGTCGGAACAAACACACTCACCATCTCCTGAGACAATTCTGTAGCGATTTCACTGTTGATTGAACCAGTGACAAAAGCAATCGTCCAAATGCCTTGCCGAGGATATTCAATTAACACCACACGGCGAAATTTATCATTGGAGTCCCGCAGTAAGGTTTCTAAAATCTGCTTGAGAGTTTTATAGACTGTACCGGCAAACGGAATCGCTTGCAACAACCGTTCACTGGTGTTCAGCAGCCATTGACCCGCAATATTGCGAGCCATCAAGCCAATGAATAAAATACTCAGCAAGGGAACTGCAAATCCAACTAAAACGTTGAGTAGGTTAACGAGGATGGGATGAAGACCATCAAAAGGGTTAAGCTGTTTTGGAATCCGAGTTAAAAAGTCAATCACCGAGGTGGCAATTGTAATCGTTAGCCAGATTGTTGTCGCTAAGGGAATTACGACTAACAACCCAGCAATCAAGTCATTTTTTAAATCCTGCTTTAAGCGTTGGAACACAGAGCGTCCACTCTCCTCTTTATGGGCTGCTGTTAGATTAAGTGATAGCGATGTTGATCTGTCTCGCTATTGTAAACAAATATTGCAAATTTTTCATCAGCAGACTGATCCTTACCATTAGGCCTTGCCATAAGTAACAAGGTATAATCACCAAGCCCTGATTGGGTTTGAGGAACCGCTAAGGAATAATTGTTTCCCTAGTGAATCAATCAGGCTAATCTAATTATTATGTCAGTGATCTGTATTTTATGAAACATTATATAGAAATTCTCAGGTGATTGGTGAAGGAGGCAGGAGGCAGCTATGCTGAAGGCAGAAGTTAGAAGCCAGGAATGAGGAGGATTAGATCTCTGATTATTATCATCAGTGTCTTCCCTCCTGGATACTGGATACTGGCTCCTAAAAAGCCCTTCCTCATCTTCCTTGTCCCCCTTGTCTTCCTATCTCGCTGTCCCCTCTCTGCCTCACTCTGTGGAGGTTTGTGGTTCAATCCCTGGGATCGTGTTCTGTTTAAAGACAACTCGCAGTAAGGGAGGCGCAACAAACGTTGTGATAATCACCATTAAAATAATTGCCACATCCAAAGATTCAGATAAGGCACCACTGGCTGAACCCACTGCGGCAAAAACTAACCCCACTTCACCTCGAGGAATCATCCCCACACCAATGGCAATCCGATTAATGGAGTCAATCCCGAAGACACTGAAGCCGGAAATTATCTTACCCAGAATGGCGACAAGAATCAGAAATGAAGCAATGACTAATCCTTCTCGGTTTGCGGGAATAGCTGGGTTGAGAACGCTTAAATCGGTTTTGCTTCCGACAGTCACGAAAAACACCGGTACTACTACATCAGCAATGGGTTTGGTGAGTTCTTCCAGTTTTTGACCATCTACTTCCGTTTCATCTAAAACCAGTCCGGCAGCAAATCCCCCGAGAATGGCTTCTAAACCAATGGCTGAAGCAATGTACGCTAAGGCAAAAGCTAGAATCAATCCAGGGATAACAATGCGTCCTCGCGTTTTAAACTGTTTCGCCAAGCCAATAAAGGTTTCATTGAAAAAGCGGCCCAATAAAATTGCCCCTACCAAGAAAACACTAGCACTAATAATTAAAAAGATGACATTGGAGATATCCACCTCTCCCGTTTTGGCGAGACTGGCAACTACCGCCAAGACAACGATGCCCAACACATCATCCATCACTGCCGCCCCCAGGATAATTTGACCTTCCTGAGTAGATAAGCAGCCAATTTCAGCCAGAACTCGGGAGGTGATGCCAATACTGGTGGCTGTTAAAGCCGCCCCAGCAAAAATAGCTGCTACCCCAGGCACATGAAAAATTAGGATTAAACCGGCTGTCCCGGCTGCAAATGGGGCAACTACACCCACGACAGCGACTAATAAGGATTGAACCCCGACTGCTAGGAGTTGGCGAATGTTTGATTCTAGACCAATTTCAAATAGCAGGATAATCACCCCTAATTCTGCCAAAACAGAAACCACCTCACTTTGTATTTCAAAGGTGGCTTCTGCTGCGGCTGGGTCTAAGTCGGCTGTCGCCGCTAAAATACTCATAATCAGGGAACTAGAACTCTCCCCATTTTCTGGAAAAATCACCAAGTGTAGGGCGGACACCCCAATGACGACTCCTCCCACCAATTCCCCTAAAACTGGCGGAAAACCTAACCAGTTAAAAAATTCTCCTCCCCCTTTGCTGGCAATATAAATGGCAACCAGACTGAGAAGAACTGCACATAACACCATGGTTGGGTCAGCAGACACCTCATTAGCAGCCTCTTCTATTGTGGCAATTAAGGGTAAAGTATGGGGAAGCGGCATTGAGAAGGTGGCAATGGGTAAGACAAACCCTGTCATTAAGTTAACCATCTCTACTGTTGCCGAACTCATCCTGTTTACTTTAACTTAAATGCTGTTGTCCCGCGTTGTAATCTTTGATTCAACGTCGCGCGGGAAAGCCGTTCCAGTTTATTAAGGCAAAGCAATTGGGATTGATCTAGGGTTTAAATATCAAAGGCATGGTTAAAAACCACTGTTTAGCGAAAGCTATTTCTCAAGTTGGATGGGGTCAGTTCCAGACCATGCTTTCCTATAAAGCAGAACAGGAAGGGAAAATCTATTTAGAAATTGATAGATTTTTCCCTTCTTCAAAAACTTGTAATCATTGCTTAAATGTGGTTGATAGCTTACCTTTCTTTTAGAAGTCCGACAATGGACTTGTAATCATTGTCAAACAAAGCACGACCGAGATATCAACGCTGCAAAAAATATTAGAGACGAAGGACTGCGAATTTTGTCGTTAGGAACTAGCGAGTCAGCCTGTTGTCCAGATGTAAGACGCAACAGTGGAGGACGCAAGAAATCTACTATTGCGCTTTCTGTTGGACAGGAAGCTCCGACAAGCCACGCGTAGCGGGTCTGAGTAGTTCACAATACTATGTTAACTACTCAGTACCATAAAGAATGTTGGTGTGAGTTTCTGACGAGAGGGACTAAGTACCGTCGGGTCAGCAAGGATTGTCTCAACTAGGTATAAATACTCCCTCAAGCTAAGGCTGGTACAACGGGCTGGTAGCTGTTCACTAATTTCTACCCATAACTAAACATATCAACGCTAGCAAGAATATAGAACGATGGTTTGAAGGAATATTTATTCCGGCTCGTTCGAGTCAAACGGTAAGCTCTACCGAGATTGCCTGTGGAGTAGACAAACCCGATAGTAGTCATACTGTCGCTACGCTGAAACAGGAAGTTAACACCAAAACTAACTATGTCCAGTTAAGTCTAGATTTAGGTAGATTTGGGTAGGTTTAACAGAGCGGAAATGTACACTTTAGCCGTGTACCAGTATCATAAACGTTGTACGCAAATGTCGTCAAATGTAGTCAAATGCCGTCAAATCTGTCATGAGTTTCTGTAGCAAACTTTGCTGGAAAATTCCGTTAAAACTTAGTGACTTCACTCTCAAGTTTAATGGTACAATAAGCATCAAGAAAAATTGGGTGGAAACTCTGAGACTATTAGAGTAGCTAACAGGTTAAATGATTGCTCTGAAATTTAGCTGACCCATGAGATTAGTAGAAAGACATATTATCCAACCCAGACATCGGTTTTTCCGTGAAATCGACCGACTGTGTTGGCTGTCCAAAAATCTCTACAACTACGCTAATTATAAGGTGAGGCAGTCTTTCATATTCGATCATTTCTATCGGCCGTACAATGATATTCAAAAAGCGGTACAAGGGACAGAACCTTATCAAGCCTTACCCGCCAAAGTCTCTCAACAAATCCTAATGGTCTTAGATCGAAACTGGAAAAGTTTTTTAGCAGCTAATCAAGCTTATAAAGAACACCCGGAAAGATTTTTAGGTCGTCCGAAACTGCCGAAATACAAAAATATTGAGACAGGTCGCAATCTGCTGATTTATACAAATCAAGCACTCAGCCAACCGCAACTGAAACAAGGTATTATTCATCCGAGCAAAACGGAGATCTATCTTAAAACAACTGTCGAAACATCCAAAATTAAACAAGTTCGTATCATCCCCAGACTGAATCATTATGTAATTGAGGTGATTTATGAAGCTGAACAAGTACAATACGAGTTAGATGAAAACAGCTATGCAAGTATTGATATAGGATTGAACAACCTCGCTACATTAACTTTCAATCAAGCTGGAATCCCACCAATCTTGATCAATGGCAGACCGTTAAAGTCCATCAATCAATACTATAATAAAGTCCGATCTCATCTTCAAGCAATACTACCGGAAAAACAATCGAGTCGCCGTCTGAAAAAGCTGTGCAACTGCAGAGAGTTCAAAATTAATGATTATCTTCATAAAGCATCTCGATTGGTGATCAACACTCTAATCCATCACCGAATCGGGACTCTGATTCTTGGCAAAAATCCGGAGTGGAAACAAGAAATGAACTTGGGAAAAAAGACGAATCAAAACTTCGTTCAAATTCCTCATGCCAAGTTCAT
>Ga0209594_1000534_pt1 | contig 22256 bp, 18 predicted proteins | sample AshMeaCrysSpring_FD_184126 | JGI IMG/M metagenome (GOLD analysis project Ga0209594, IMG submission 184126) | Groundwater microbial communities from Big Spring, Nevada to study Microbial Dark Matter (Phase II) - Ash Meadows Crystal Spring... | ecosystem: Environmental > Aquatic > Deep subsurface... | reverse complement strand
ATATTGCCGTCAAATCAATCGAGTCGCCGTCTGAAAAAGCTGTGCAACTGCAGAGAGTTCAAAATTAATGATTATCTTCATAAAGCATCTCGCTTGGTAATCAACACCCTAGTTGATCACCGAATTAGGAATCTAATCATTGGCAAAAATCCGGAGTGGAAACAAGAAATGAACTTGGGAAAAAAGACGAATCAAAACTTCGTTCAAATTCCTCATGCCAAGTTCATAGAAATGTTATCTTATAAAGCCAAACTAGCAGGGATTCAGGTAATTTTAACCGAAGAATCATATACCTCAAAAGCTAGTTTTATTGATAATGATCCCATTCCGGTGTACAAAAAGGATGAGAAAAATCAGTGGACTTTCAGTGGAAAAAGGGTGAAACGGGGTTTGTATCGCACAGCTTGTGGACGATTGATTAACGCCGATGTGAACGGTTCTTTGAACATCATGAGAAAAGCAGTCCCAAATGCCTTCGGTTATGGGATAGAGGGTGTTGTAGTTCACCCCGTTCGGGTAACACCGACAAAGTAAAGGTGTGTCACATTTGACTATATTTTTATGAACTATTAACGTAAGTTGCTAGTTACCCAAATTAGTAATTTGATCCCCCGTGCATCCCCATCCCCCCTCGATCCCCCACTGCGATCCCCCTCCCGTCCCCATCCCCCCCCTTACCCCCCTTAAAAAGGGGGGTAAGGGGGAAGCCAGAGGATGCTTCGCTTTTTTTTGACTGGGGGGTTGGGGGACTTTCTGTCCAGTTCCCACCTTTTTAAGGCTTGCTCGGGGGGATCGAAAAGGTGTAAGCGGAAAGTTGCCTCCGTCTGCACTCTTAGTGACAGGTGTCGGTTTCCGTCCCGCCAAAATGCATCAAGAAATTGAATGAAGAATGTTGGGTTTTGTCCCTCAACCCAACCTACAATTAATACCAATTTTGGGTTTGAAAACACGCCCTAGGGGGGATCGAAAAGGTGTAAGTTCATAACTAGCAACTTGGGTTATTAGCTCATGATTTTTAAACCCCATCAATTAACTATTGCGATCGCGGCTGGCTTAATCACAGCAGGAAGTGTAGCCTATTTTACGATTCGATCTCACACTGAACCCTTGCCATTGTCATCTCCTCCAGTGAGGAATTCTTCTCCTCCAGAATTCGTTGAGTCGCCACAGTCTATTACCCCTACTCCTGCACCATCTCCCTCTCCATCCACAATTTCAGTCAATCCCATTCAAATTTCTCCCCCCACGTCCGGATGTCCTATTCAGATGGCAGTGGTGGATGATCCCGCTCCCCCGTTGAATGTGCGTTCCACCCCAGAAGTGCTGCCAGACAATGTGGTGGGTCAATTAAATAACGATACTTTTCTATTCGTCTCGGAACAACAAAATGGCTGGTTAAAAATTCGTAATCCAATTCCCGGTTGGGTGGCTCAAAATCGCACCCGTAGCAGTTGCGCCAATATTGTTCAACCGATTAATTTTTCACGCGATCGCAATCAAGCAATTATTCAAGGAGAAATTATTGGCAGTGGCAGCCATCGCTATACCTTTGAGGGACAGGCTAATCAAACGTTAACTGTAGAAAGCCGCAATGCTATTTTTCCCCAAATTATTACCCCAGATGGACAACTGATTGCAGATGATGCTGCTCCTGTGGTTGATCGCCAATCTTGGACTGGACAGCTTCCCACAACCGGACAATATACCCTGGAACTCAACTCCAATTTTCGCGGCTTTGAATATGACTTCTCCGTTGAAATTGATTAAACAAATAACAGAAAAACTTAAACATAGCTTGAGAAATTCTCAGGTATAATTCTGACGTTCAAGGGTTGAGGAACGGATAATGGGAGCGCTTCATTCAACGAAACAGACTGTATTCACGCCGCTGTGTCTGTTAACAGGTTTCACTATCACTTGCAGTCTCCCCTTCAATCCTCCTGCGATCGCACAGATTATTCCCGACAACAGTTTAGGCAGTGAAAGTTCTGTGGTTGTGCCGAATCAAAATATTAACGGTTTAGATAGTGACAGAATTGACGGCGGTGCAATTCGCGGATCTAATTTATTTCATAGTTTTCAAGAATTTAATATTGATAATGGACGCGGTGCTTACTTTTCTAATCCTGAAGCTATTAGTAATATTCTGACTCGTGTAACAGGAAATAATCTTTCTAATATATTAGGAACTTTAGGCGTTTTAGGCAATGCTAACTTATTTTTAATTAATCCTAATGGTATTGTATTCGGGCCGAATGCACGGTTAGATGTCGGCGGTTCATTTTTTGCTTCAACTGCCGATGGAATTTTATTTGAAAATGGCGTTGAGTTTGCGGCATCAAATCCCGACGCGCCGCCATTATTAACGATTAATATTCCCATCGGATTAAATTTTCGAGAAAATCCAGGCAATATTATCAATCAAGCACGTTCAACAGAATTGAATTCTGATGGTAATACTACCTTCACAGGATTGGCTGTACCTTCTCAAGAAACAATCGCTCTAATTGGAGGAGAAATACGATTTGAAGGTGGGGTAATTGCGTCTTCGGGTAGTCGAATAGAATTGGGAGGATTATCAGAACCCGGAATTGTTGAATTGAATCCTGATGGAAGTTTGAGCTTTCCTACAAACATACAACGAGCAGATGTTTTATTAACAGATAGTTCTGTTGCTGGAGTTGTTGGTAATCCTGGGGGTAGTGTTGCGATTAATGCTCGAAACTTAGACATTTCAGGCGGTAGTCAAGTGACAAATGGGGTTGGTAATATTTCTAATTCATTTAACTCATCGGTTGAAGAAAATGTAGAAACTGGAATCCTTCAAGCAGGAGATATTACCATCAATGCTACAGAATCTGTCATATTGACAGGTCAAGGCAGCATCATAGCAAATCAATTATTTTCAAATACATCAGGCAATGCAGGTAACATTGATATCCAAACCAATTCTCTCTCTATTCGTGATGGAGCATTTATATCAACTTCAACTTTCGGTAATGGAGATGGGGGTAATTTAACAGTTACTGCTGCTGATATCGAAGTTGTTGGGACTTCTGCTGATGGTCAGTCTCGCAGTAGTTTGGAAGCTGCAGTTGCATCCGAAGCAACAGGAAACGCAGGCACTTTAACCATTAATACTCAAAATCTATTGGTTCAAGATAGAGGAGAGATCTTAGCAGCCACTTTTGGTAATGGAAATGGGGGTAATTTAACAATTACTGCCACTGATATCGAACTGATTGACAGTTTTGTCTCAGCTTCTGTGGAACAAGGAGGGATAGGTGACGGAGGAAATTTAACCATTAATACTCAAAATTTGTCGGTTCGTGATGGGGCACAGATAAATGCTGTAACCTTTAGTAATGGAGATGCAGGAAATTTAACGGTCACTGCTACTGATATAGAAGTAGTTGGAACTACAGCTAATAGTCAATTTTCTAGTGGTTTGTTCGCTTCTGTTGAGTCGGAAGCAAAAGGAAATGGAGGAAATTTAACCATTAACACTCAAAATCTACTCGTTCGAGATGGAGGACGAATATTAGCATCTACTTTTGGTGACGGAGATGCAGGTAATTTAACAGTTACTGCCACTGATATTGAAGTCGTTGGTACTTCTGCTGATGGTCAGACGTTTACTGCTCTATCAGCTTCAGTTGGCCAAGAAGCAATAGGAAATAGTGGTACTTTAACCATTGACACTCAAAATCTATCAGTCCGAGATGGAGCACGAGTATCAGCTTCAACTTTTGGAGAAGGAAATGCAGGTCAATTGTTCATCAGAGCTACAGATTTGGTAGAAGTAACAGGTGATTCTAGTTTTATTACTGCTGATGTCAATTCCCAAGCAACAGGAGACGGAGGAGATTTAACCATCGATACTCAACGTCTATTGGTTCAAGATGGTGGACGGATATCAACCTCTACTTTCGGTGATGGAAATGCAGGAAATTTAACCATTACTGCTACCGAGATTGAATTGCTAGGTCGTTCTAATGATGGTCAGTTTTCCAGTGGTTTAAGAGCTACAGTTGGGTCGGAAGCAATCGGAAATGCAGGAGATTTAACCATTAATACTCAACGCTTGTCAGTTCGAGAAGGAGCACAAGTATCTGCTTCCATTTTTGGTAGTGGAGAGGGGGGAAATTTATCGATTATTGCTAATGAAATTGAATTAATTGGGACTTCTGATGAGAGTCAATCTCTCAGTGGTTTATTTGCCCAAACAAACCCAGAGTCAAGAGGGAATGCCGGGAATTTAACGGTTGATACTCAACGCTTAGTAGTCCGAGATGGAGCACGAGTATCAGCTTCAACTTTTGGAGAAGGAAATGCAGGTCAATTGTTCATCAGAGCTACAGATTTGGTAGAAGTAACAGGTGATTCTAGTTTTATTACTGCTGATGTCAATTCCCAAGCAACAGGAGACGGAGGAGATTTAACCATCGATACTCAACGTCTATTGGTTCAAGATGAAGCACGAATCTCAACAGATACATTTGGAGAAGGAAATGCAGGTCAATTGTTCATTAGAGCTACAGATTTTGTAGAAGTAACAGGTGATTCTAGTTTTATTACTGCTGATGTCAATTCCCAAGCAACAGGAGACGGAGGAGATTTAACCATCGATACTCAACGTTTATTGGTTCAAGATGGTGGACGGATATCAACCTCTACTTTCGGTGATGGAAATGCAGGAAATTTAACCATTACTGCTACCGAGATTGAATTGCTAGGTCGTTCTACTGATAGTCGGTTTTCTAGTGGTTTAAGAGCTACAGTTGCATCCGAAGCAATGGGAAATGCAGGCACTTTAACCATTAATACTCAAAATCTATCAGTTCGAGAAGGAGCACAAGTATTAGCTTCTACTTTCGGAAATGGAAATGTAGGGAGTTTAACTATCACTGCTACAGATGTGGAACTGGTGGGTCGTTCTGCTGATGGTCAGTTTTCTAGTGCCTTGGCAGCTTCAGTAGAACAAGGAGCAACAGGAAATAGTGGCACTTTAAGGATTGATACTCAAAATCTATCAGTTCGAGAAGGGGCACAGATATTAGCAGCTACTTTTGGAAATGGAAATGCCGGGAATTTAACTATCAATGCTACAGATGTGGAACTGGTGGGTCGTTCTGCTGATGGTCAGTTCTCCAGCGCTTTGAGTGCTTCAGTAGAACAAGGAGCAACAGGAAATGGTGACACTTTAATCATTAATACTCAAAATCTATCAGTTCGAGATGGAGCGCAGGTAACTACTGTAACATTTGCTGATGGAGATGGGGGAAATTTAATTGTTACTGCCACAGATATCGAAGTCGTTGGTACTTCTGCTGATGGTCAATTTCGTAGTGGTTTGTTTGCTTCCGTTGAACCAGATGCAACAGGCAATAGCAACTCTCTAATCATTGATACTCAACGTTTATCAGTTCGAGATGGAGCATTTGTATCAACCTCTACTTTCGGTGATGGAGATGCAGGAAATTTAACAGTTACTGCTACTGATGTAGAATTGATTGGTACTTCTGCTGATGGCCAGTTTCCTAGTACCTTAGGATCTGAAGCTACCTCTGAATCTACGGGTCGAGCGGGAACACTCACAGTTAATGCCGACAATTTAACGATTCGGGATGGAGCAACAATTGATGTGCGCTCTCAAAGCACAGAAGCCGCAGGTGATTTAATTATTAATGCTCCGAATATCCTTTTAGATAACCAAGCCACCCTTAACGGTGAAACCACAGCAGGTGAAGGTAATATTATCCTCAATACATCAGATTTGAGGCTTCGCAACAACAGTAGCATCACCACTAACGCCACAGGAGAAGCCACAGGCGGTAATATTACTATCAACACTGAAACCTTAACAGCTTTGGAAGATAGCGATATTTCTGCTAATGCTGAAGATGCTTTTGGCGGTCGTATTACTATTAATGCTGCGGGTATATTTGGAACGGCATTCCGAACTCAACAAAGTCGGTTTAGTGATATTACGGCTACCTCTGAATTAGGCCCCGAATTTAGCGGTACGGTTGAACTGAATACGGAACTTGACCCCAGTTCAGGACTGATTGATTTAACTCAAACTGTAGTTGACCCGTCTGATTTAATTGCTCAAGAATTCTGTCGGCAACGGGGTGGCAGCGAATTTGTAGTCACAGGAAAAGGAGGCATTGCTGCTGACCCCAATGATAAAGCAGATGGCAATCAAATTGAAGTAGATTTAGTGGAACCTGTTCCCTCACGACCTCGAAATTCATCTCAACGACGTTCTGAAACAGAGGATAATCAACCCATTTCAAGCCTAGATATTATCCCAGCGCGGGGATGGATACGGGATGAAAATGGAGATGTAATATTAGTCGGTTATGACCCGACAAAAACGGGAGTTCAGCGTCAACCTGCACAACTTCCTCAATGTCAACCCAATTTGAATGAAGAGAACGGGACTCGTTCCCCTAGCGTCCCCTCTGGAGAAACCCCCATCAACTGACTTCTGACCCTTCGACAAGACTTCGGCGTGAGCGCTCAGTCGAACGCTCAGGACAAGCTTCTAACTTCTGACTACTGACTTCTGACCCCCGCCTCTCCACTGCCTACACCCCACACCCTATTCCCTACCCCCAACTCCTGCCTCTTAACAAAAAAATGTTACATATTATTGCATTTATTCACAAAAATGAGATTTAGAACCCCAAAATCTCCTAACCTGATGATATTGTAATGCCGATATACTGCCAAATAGCAGCGTGCTGGCATCCTAGCCACACTCAAATAAAATACACAGACGTTCAACAAGGAGATTATAAGGTGGCAATCCCTTTATTAAATTACACACCCATTAGCCGCAATGTGCGGGTTACGGGATATGAAGTCCCAGGTGATGAGCAACCGAGAATTTGCTCGGCTGAAAATTCACCCTCTGGTTCAGAGTGGGATGAGATTATCTGGGCGGCTTATCGTCAAATTTATAGCGAACATCAGATTCTCAAAGCCAACCGCCAAACTTATTTAGAGTCTCAACTGAAGTTTGGTCAAATTACCGTACGGGATTTTATTCGCGGTTTAGCAACTTCTGAACCCTTCCTGAATCGTAACTTCCAAACCAACAGTAACTATCGCTTTGCTGAGATGTGCATTCAGCGCATCCTCGGACGGGATGTCTATAGTGAGCGGGAAAAAATTGCTTGGTCTATTGTGATTGTCAACAAGGGAGTCCCAGGATTCATTGATGAGTTGCTCAATACAGATGAGTACTTAGAGAGCTTTGGCTTTGATACGGTTCCTTATCAGCGCCGTCGGGTTTTACCTCAACGCAATGAAGGGGAAACTCCCTTTAATCTCAAGACTCCCCGTTACGATTCCTACCATCGGACTCAGTTGGGCTTCCCTCAAATCATTTGGCAGACTCAAATCCGTCGTTTTACCCCTCAAGAACAGCAAGTTACAGCTGGCAACCCCGCTAATTTCTTAGAGATGGCACGCGCTGTGGCTCCCGCCGTCAATACTGTGGCTCGGGTCTCTCTCGGTAACATTAATATCGAGACCCAAGTTCCCTATCGGAAAGTCTAGATACCCAGTCTTGGTATTGAATCGGGTTTAAAGACTGTGGGTTATCCGGTTCTATGGATCAAACAGAAAGCGATCGCCTTGCTGGATGTGAAGTCTGTAGTAGTGGATAACCCTAATTGATGGGTATTTTTTCGTACAAAACTCAATATTTATTAACTATAATTCAAGTATTAATCTGATTAATGTAAACGAAAAAAAAGTTATATTGAAAAATGTTTACAAAACTATACTGATTGTGGTAATACTGATACACTTGTTTTCAGGGTAGTGATTTCGCTACCGATGTACCTTGAAAATTCAAGTAAGCAATATATACCCATTATGACCACTACTTTACAGAAGCGCGAAGGCGCTAGCGTATGGGAGCGGTTTTGCAACTGGATCACCTCCACCAACAACCGCCTCTATGTCGGTTGGTTTGGTGTCCTGATGATCCCGACCCTGCTAACTGCAACCATCTGCTATATTATCGCCTTCATTGCAGCGCCTCCCGTTGATATCGACGGAATTCGTGAGCCTGTAGCGGGTTCTTTACTATACGGAAACAACATCATCTCTGGTGCGGTTGTTCCTTCCTCTAACGCCATTGGTCTGCACTTCTACCCGATATGGGATGCAGCTTCCTTAGATGAATGGTTGTACAATGGTGGCCCCTACCAGCTCATTATCTTCCACTTCTTCATTGGCATTTGCTGCTACATGGGTCGTCAGTGGGAACTGAGCTATCGCTTAGGAATGCGCCCCTGGATCTGTGTCGCTTACTCTGCGCCACTGTCCGCCGCAACCGCTGTCTTCTTGATCTACCCCATTGGTCAAGGCTCCTTCTCTGACGGTATGCCCCTGGGTATCTCTGGAACCTTCAACTTCATGATTGTGTTCCAGGCTGAGCACAACATCCTGATGCACCCCTTCCACATGTTAGGTGTGGCTGGTGTATTTGGTGGAGCGTTATTCAGTGCAATGCACGGTTCTTTGGTCACTTCTTCCTTAGTTCGTGAAACCACTGAAAGCGAATCTCAAAACTACGGTTACAAGTTCGGTCAAGAAGAAGAAACTTACAACATTGTTGCAGCTCACGGCTACTTTGGTCGTTTAATCTTCCAATATGCTAGCTTCAACAACTCTCGCGCATTGCACTTCTTCTTAGGTGCATGGCCAGTAGTTGGAATCTGGTTTACTGCCTTAGGTGTTTCTACTATGGCATTCAACCTCAACGGATTCAACTTTAACCAGTCTATCCTGGATTCCAGCGGCCGGGTGATTAATACCTGGGCGGATGTGATCAACCGCGCTAACTTGGGTATGGAAGTAATGCACGAGCGTAATGCTCACAACTTCCCCTTAGACTTAGCTTCTAGCGAGTCTACCCCTGTTGCTCTGGTTGCTCCTTCTATCAACGGCTAGATTTAACCGATTGGTAAAAACGGTTAAAATCGTGTTTTCATCATCTTAAAATGCCTCCCGCTTGGGGGGCATTTTTATTGGAAAGATCTGCCAATTCCCCGCTGTTCTCGCTAAAATCAACAGTATACTCATAAGCTGTAGAGAGAACGATCAAAAATAAGCAATGGAAGTTTTAGAGATTAAACGAGAAATCGAACTGTTGTCTGAGCGCCTGGGTAAAGCCCAGGACTATCTTTGACCTCCCCGCAGTCAATGCCAAAATTGCCGACTTAGAACAGCTTGCAGCGCAACCTGAGTTTTGGGATGACCAAGTTACAGCCCAGAAGACGCTACAGCAACTTAACGATCTCAAATCTGTTGTAGAACAGCAGCAACAATGGCAGCAGATGATCGAAGATACTCAAGCCATTCTGGAATTGTTAGAACTTGAAGCTGATGAGGCTTTATTTCAAGAGGCTCAACAGAACCTGACTCAATTGAGTCGAGAGTTTGATCAGTGGGAGTTACAACAACTGTTATCAAGTCCATACGATCAAGAGGGAGCTGTTCTGACAATTAATGCTGGAGCCGGGGGAACAGATGCTCAAGATTGGGCGGAAATGCTGCAACGAATGTATACCCGTTGGGCTGAATCTCAGGGATATCGGGTGCATTTAACGGAACTCTCCGAAGGAGACGAAGCCGGAATTAAATCGGCAACCCTGGAAATTGAAGGCCGTTATGCTTATGGTTATTTAAAGTCAGAAAAGGGGACTCACCGCTTAGTCAGAATTTCTCCTTTTAATGCCAATGGGAAACGCCAAACCAGTTTTGCTGGGGTGGAAATTATGCCGATTTTAACGGAAGAAGCTCGCCTAGAGATTCCCGAAAAAGATTTAGAAATTACCACATCCCGTGCTGGTGGAAAAGGGGGTCAAAATGTCAACAAAGTAGAAACCGCTGTACGGGTGGTTCATATTCCTACAGGGATCGCGGTGCGTTGTACTCAAGAACGATCTCAGTTACAAAATAAAGAAAAAGCTCTGGCTTTATTAAAGGCAAAATTAATGATTATTGTTCAAGAACAACGTGCTCAAGCAGTAGCTGAAATTCGGGGCGATTTAGTCGAAGCCGCTTGGGGTAATCAAATTCGGAATTATGTGTTTCATCCTTATCAAATGGTAAAGGATTTACGCACAGGAGTAGAAACGACGGCAATTAATGATGTGATGAATGGTGATCTAGATGCATTTATTGAAGCCTATTTGCGTCAAGAAAACCAGTTAATTACCAGTGAATCAGCATAGAGTAACTGATAATAACTATAGAGGCGTTTGCAGTGACTCACGTCTCTCTAGTTAAAGGAGAAATGAGAAAGCCGTCATCTGTAGCATAATGAACTGATAAAAATTACTCAAACTTTCCCTCTGTGTTCTCTGTGTCTCTGTGGTGATTTTCCCTTTTTAACTGCTATGGAATCTTTATTTCATTTTTACCAACACAGAACAAAAACTATTCAGTCAAGCAAACCGTAGATGATACATCTGAAACAATTCACCTTTTTTCCGTTTCACAATATTTGTTTTTGCTTTCGCGAATAACTTCTCCCAATCTGCGATCGCTTCTAAATAGACTTCAGTGCCTAAATAGGTTTCCAAAATCGCCCAATCTTCGGCTAAAGCAGCATCGGGATCAATCACATCAAAGACAAATGAACCCCCTGGTTTAAGGACTCGCTTCACTTCTGATAGCACATTCTCCCAATAATCCATAGGATAATAGCAACTAAAGCCGGTTGCCACCACCAGGTCAAATTGATCTGCGTCATACTGCAATAAATGAGCTGGCCCTCGTTTAACCCCCTTAAATAGTTTAGAATTTAACTGAGGTCCCCGTGAGTTTAAGGCATCTTTGGCGACGGTACTGATATCTTGACCATAAAAGAACGCATTCCAATCTCGCCAGGGATAAACTAGGAAACTGACTCCACATCCGATATCTAAACACTGCTGATTTTTTTTCGGTTGAACCAATTCCCAGAATGGGGAGGCTATTTTAGCTGTTAAAGTTCCCGCTATGCGATCGCGGAAAATTGGCATTGCTTCCACTTCATCGGGTAACTCGAAAGACTCACCGCGATACTCACGATCAAAACGTTCAGCGACTGTTTCAATGAAATGCAGCCAAGCGGGGGAACCAGTGCCCGGAAAACTGGGCACAGACTGAGAACTTTGGGAATAGGAAGAGGATGAATTCGATTTTTTCGACATCCTCTGATTATATCATCTTGAGCCTTTAAGAGCTTTAGAAAAGTTTTGACGATAGGACTTATTAGCAACGATCAGGACTGGCCAAAGCAATGAGAGATAGAGACGATTTTCAAAACTTTTAACAAAGTTGGTGCGTTCAAATCCTTTCCAGAACTTCCAAGCACCACCAACATAGAGTGCAGCAACGATGATTGTAATCAGGACAGGCATCAGATAATACCTCGACAGAATGAAAGACTCAGCCTTATTCCAGTAACTGCAATGACTGAGGTTGCATTCATTATTCTAGCAGCTTTCTTCTCAAATTAGAGGGGGATTAGATTTTACAGATTCATGGTTCTCTCTCACAGGGGGATGATTGTCAATAAAAGTAAAGTATTTTTACTTTATCTTGATAGAATAAATCCCCACGAATAAGATTGTTCAAAAAATGAATGATTTGCTAACAGCTTCAGAAAATATAACTCCAACAAACATCATACCCAAAGTTGTAGATTTGGGGAATATTGCCATTTCTTTTTCCGAGGGTGAAACAGGGCTTCAAGATTGGGAGCAAAATCATAATAGTTGATCAAAAAGAGTCTCTCAATCTTGAGAAAAATACTTAAAATCTCATCTTAAAATTCAAGACAATATATTATATACCATCAAGCACAGAGACATCAAAAACAAAATGGTTTCTACATGTTCCTATCAATTAACCCTCTAAAGACCAAACCAAAAGATCTCCCGTTTCTCCTCCCGTAATTAACATCTGGCTATCTGGGGTAAAAGTCACAGGAGGATAAGCCCATAATGACCGGGTCGGTAACCCCCAAAGATTGGGGTTGGAAAGGTTCCAGAGTTGAACGGTTCCTTCCAGACTGGCGCTGGCTAACCACTGTCCATTAGGACTAATTGCAACGGATCGAACCCCATGCTGATGAGCTTTGAGGGTACGGAGGAGTTCGCCCGTCTGAACATTCCACAACTTTACGGTGGTGTCATCACTGCCACTCACCAGGAGATGACAGTCTGGACTAAAGACCAAAGAATAGACGCGGCCCGTATGTCCTGTTAAGGTATACAGACTTTTTAAACGGCTAAACTGCCATAACTTAATCACACCATCGGCTGCACCACTAGCAAATAAACTTAACTGGGGATGAAGCTCTTCTTTGGTCAGACAGCACTTTGAGTTAGGAAAGGTTAGACACAGGACTTGATCCTGATGTTCGTTTAAATGGTAAAGCAGTTCGCCATTGCGTTGGTTCCATAATTTAATGGTGGTATCGGCGCTAGCACTGGCAATGACTCGACCATCGGGACTGTAGGAAACACCATAAACCGCACCACAGCGGTGACTATAGGGAGAACCGGAATGACTGAAAAACCGATCTGTTAAAGCGCGGCGATGTAAATTCCAAGCCAAAATGGTTCGATCTAAACTGCCACTGACTAAACGCCGACCATTGGGACTAATGGCTAGGGTTTGAACAGTCCCTTGATGGCCTAAAAAGCGGTGCAACAGTTGTCCAGTTTTGAGGTTCCACAGTCGAATGCTTTGATCGGCTCCCCCACTGGCTAAGAGATACCCTTTGGGGCCGATGGCGATCGCCTCAACCGTTGCCGTATGACCTTCCAGGATACCCATACTTTTTAAGGTAATATTGGGCTGAGTAGCTGTTAATAAATTAGGAAAATGTTCACACCTCGGCACTCCCCTAGTTTTTGGGAAAAAATAGGGATAAGTGGGGGGGGTGAGAAATGAGGGAATTGGAAAATATCGCCATTCTGGATCGGGTAAAGTCTTACCCTGACAATCAACAATATTACTAGGATTAAAACGGTTTTTTGCCACTTCTAATTCTGTATTGATAATCACTTGTAAGGGGGTGGTGGTGGGGGTCTTTTGAAGTCGAGTTTTTAAGTTATTTAAGTCCAATAAAACCTCCGCTGCAGACTGATACCGTTCTCGAATTAAGTCTTTCATAAGTTTATCTAAAATTTGCCCCAATGCTTCGCTCATGGTATTTCTGGATGCTTTAAGATGCGATCGCCAAATTAATTCTCCGCTAAACGGATCAAACAATTCATTGGGGGTAACGTGAGTCAGTAACTGCACACAAGTAACCCCTAAACTATATAAATCACTAGCGGGATAGACTTTACCCCCACGAATTTGTTCTAAGGGGGCATAACCAATGGTTCCTGTAATAGTTCCGGTTAAGGGCTGACCTAAATTTGGGCTATATTTAGCAATACCAAAATCTACTAAAACCAATTGACCATCAGATTCTCGACGGATAATATTGTCGGGTTTTATATCTCGATGAATCACATGATGTTGATGAATAAATTGAAGGACAGGCAACAAGTTTTGTAGCACAGCTCGAATTTGTTCTTCATTAAAACAAGAACCACTTTCTAATTCTTGGGTTAATGTTTTTCCTGGAATAAATTCTTCAACTAAATAGAAACAATGATGTTGTTCAAAGGTGCTAAAAAACTCTGGAATTTGATCATGTTTTCCCAGTTCTTGTAAGCGAACGGCTTCTTGATGAAACAGTTCTAAGGCTTTTTGCACTGAAACTTGAGTTTGAAATTGAGGGGAAAATTGTTTAATAATACAAGGAAGGTGATTAGCGGCTTCATCCACTCCTAAAAAGGTATGACTCATCCCCCCACCACTTAACTTGTATAAGCCGCGATATTGTCCTTGCAGCAGTAATGGAGAACCACAGGTTTGACAAACCGTTGACCCTAAAGAATTCTGTGGCTGAGGACACTGGGGAGAAAAACAGTAGCTCATCGGGGCAACACTGTACCGGTGACTAAGTACTAACCTAAGTGGCTAGTTACGAACTGATGCCTTCTCAATTGCCCTAAATCCCGATCCCCCCTTGATCCCCCCTTATCAAGGGGAGGTTGGGGGACTTTATATCCCGTTCCCTCCTTAATAAGGGGGGCTAGGGGGGATCGAAACCTTCATTATCAAGGGGAGGTTGGGGGACTTTATATCCCGTTCCCTCCTTAATAAGGGGGGCTAGGGGGGATCGAAACCTTCATTTGGGTAACTAGCAACTGACGTTACTAATCTTTTCTATGATTTTATTGTTGTACTACCGTGACCTGTCTATTCAGACAAATTTTAAGAATTGCTTAGCTTTTATTCAACAAATTTTAAATAAAAAAAAATATAATTTTTTGAAGTCATTGATACAAACTTCACAAATGCTAAACTTTAACAGGATTCTAAGTTCCAGAGTTTAATCGTTTTATCCTCACTGCCACTGGCGAGAATTTTGTTATCCGGACTAAATGCAACGGAGTTGACGGCACCAGAATGTCCTGAGAGCAAATGTAACAATTTGCCACTGTGTAAGTCTCGGACTTTAATTAAGCTATCATAGCCGCCACTGGCTAGAAGTTGATTGTTAGGACTAATGGCAACGGAATTAACCGCATAGGAATGACCCGATAGAACCCGTTGTAGGGCTTGGGTTTGCAGGTTCCAAACCCGCAGGGTTTCATCTTTGCTACCAGTGACGAGGGTTTTACCATTGGGACTAATGACCAAGGTTAAAATCTCAGCCGTATGTCCATTTAATAAACCCATTAATTCTTCGGTTTCCAACTGCCACAACCGCACGGTAAAATCACCCCCATCACTGGCTAGCATCTGACTATCCGGACTAATGCTAAAGGTTTTAACAGAACTGGCATGACCGGTGAGGGTGCTTTTGAGTGTTCCGGTATGTAAATCCCATAATTTTACCGTTTGACTATAACTGCTGCTATGGCTAATAATGGTGTTACCATCTGGGGTAATCCCCACCGGCATAAACCCAGAGTCGAGACGAGAATATCCGGTGACTAATGTCCGCATGAGTTTCCCTGTTTTCAAACTCCATAGCTTAACAGTCCCGTCTCCGCCTCCGGTAACAAATGTAGTTCCATCCGGACTCACGGCTACATTTTTTACGCCGTAGGGATGACCCGTTAACGTCAAGAGTTGTTTTCCAGTTGCCAGTTCCCATAACTTAATTTTGCCATCATCAGAGGCGGTGATTAGTACCTGTCCATTAGGGATAATAGCCAAGGACTTCACACCATCCGCATGACCAGTGAGGGTAAGATGTTGCATCACTGTGACGACTGTTGACTTCTAATGGTTATTTTTCTAGACATTCACAGACAAAAGTGGACAAAATGTGTAGGTATAGCCGTCTTTCCCGTGAACGGGTTTAAGCTTGCTGACATGAACAGACTGAGTTTTTTGACTTGCCATAGTGAAATTAAAGGTGTTTGCTGATCACGGCCTGTCTAAAACCGAGTACGATTAAAATATTCGTTAGTGTTAAGAAAACTTCTGCACCCCCATGTAACCAGTCTACATTGGCTAAAGCTTCACCATAAGCGACTTTAGCGTAAATTCCAGCAGGAATAGTCACCGCTACAAATACCAGTGTTCCATAAAATCCGATGAGGGCTAATCGGGGAACTTGTCCAGAACGGGTGAGAAACCAGAGAAACCCTAAATAGGGAAATAGAGAGATTGCAAAAAGGGTATCTTTTGAAAACATGATATCAGGTGGCAGAAAACAAAGTAGTAAGGGTTGACAACCGTTAACTAAAAACTGTAGAAATATGTACTACCGCACAGGCTTCGCCAACGGTTAAAATTCATCAAATTCACCCAGAGTCAACGACCAATCAAGGTGGGCAAAACACATCCCCGTCAGGGCGTTCCGCGTCAACAAGAAAGATAGTCTTGATTGCGAGACATTCAAACAGCGGTGTGACCCTGCGCTTTCTCAAAGCGCTAAGGAACGCGCACCAAGAGAGCGGTGCGACCCTGCGCTTTCTCAAAGCGCTAAGGAACGCGCACCAAGAGAGCGGTGCGACTAGGGGTGATTCCCAACACCCAGGGAACGTGTACACCTGAGAGTGGAAACAGTCTTCCTGCAAGTATTCCCCAGTCGCTTTCAAGCTGAGGGGATAGTGATCTGCGCCGTGCAGTCATTGTTGGATCATCCAGCCAAAAGATTTTCACTGTGTCAAATTTCTACAGTTTAAATCTCACGGTTAACAGAACTGTTGAAGCTGAGAATTAATCTTTGACTTCTGACTTGTGACTCTCTTGGTGCACCTCTCTTGCGAACTTCCTCCACTTGGGGAGACCCCAAGACCGGAGTTCGCGCTTCCTTGGTGGATGAGGTGTTCGCAGGGTAGCACTGCTTTTGACTTCCGCGAAGCAGTTGACAGGCTTTACAGTTCGCCAAATGTACCAAGCCGCTATCAATAGCGTCACGTTTCCGACAACGGTCATTGTCGCTTGTAAGGTGACTAACCATTGTAGAGACATGGGGTTATCAAAAAAATGCCAGGTACAGGCACACATGGCACTGACTAATGCCGGTAACATCGCAAAGGATAACCCCCACCAGGCTCGATTTTTTGTCACTTCACCATACCTCCAAATAAACCATATTGCTGCTATCCATTCAATGACGCTAGAAATGTGAATGATCCAAGTGGGAATTGAGAGGGCGTGCATATCTAAAATTTTATCGAGTTTGTTGCGTTTTCAACGATTTTTGTTCGGCTTTATGTTACTTTATCATTGAAAGGATTGGGTTTCCCATTTAAAACATCTAGTATGAAACGGGCGATCTGTTGTGGCTACTATGGTCAAGGAAATGGAGGAGATGAGGCATTATTGGCAACTTTGTTACAAATGTTACCTCCCTCGGTTGAACCGATTGTTTTATCTGGCAATCCCCAACAGACGCAACAACAGTACAATGTAGACGTGTGCGATCGCTTCAATGGTTTAGAGATCCTACAGGTATTTCGTCGTTCTGATGTCTTTATTTGGGGGGGTGGCAGTTTAATTCAAGATGTCACCAGCGCCATCAGTCCTTTTTATTATGGCGGATTAATGGGATTGGCTCAACAGATGGGCTTAAAAACCATTGCTTGGGCGCAAGGAATAGGTCCTCTACAGCGCCAGATGACTCGTTGGTTAGCTCAACATTGTTTTTCCCATTGTAATGCCGTTAGCGTCCGGGATGCTCATTCAGCCCAGTTATTAACCCGTTGGAATGTTCCGTTTACCTTAGCCCCTGACCCCGTTTGGGCGCTAGAAAGTATATCTGTTCCTGGACTGTGGAATTTACCCGCGCCGCGCGTAGCTTGTGTGTTGCGATCGCATCGATTATTAACAGCAAAACGCTTAGAGATTCTCACAAAAGCCTTAGTTTCATTTCAAACGGCAACAAAAGCTTTTATCTTATTATTACCGTTTCAAGCCTCTCAAGATTTAGCGATCGCCCAATCGCTGCATCAAGCTATTCCTAATCACAGCAAAATTTTAATGTTAGAAGATCCCAGACAGTTAAAAGGCGTATTTCAAGGAGTCGAAATGACGATTGGAATGCGCTTACATAGTTTAATTATGGCAGCGGCGATGGAATGTCGTTGTTTTGCCCTTAGTTATGATCCCAAAGTGACTCAATTAATGGAAGAATTAGAAATACCTGGTTGGGAACTGTCTCAACTGCCAGATGATGCCAATATTATCAGTAAAGCCTGGATTGAATGTTATGCTAACGGCGAAGCTTTATCCTCAGATCGAATTGATTTTTTGGCAAATCGCGCTAAAATTCATCAAGAAGTTCTGCAATCTGTCTGTTAATCATTCAGCTCATTAAACAGGCTCATTTGTCCCCGATATTTTGAAATGTCTACTGTTTCTCCTTGTATGATTTGATCATAAATCTCTTGCAAATCATCAACAGTATTTTCTTTTGTTAAAAATCGAAAGGCTGATGTCGCAACATAATCTAGATTATTCTCAATAGCAACCCAACGGCGACCTTCTGCTTCTGCTACCTGGCTACTGGGTCAGAAATCAAATTTGTACTAAAATAAGTCGATCAGAACATAACATGAAAGAACAGCTAGAAAAATAACTGATGACTCAAACCCAAGCTGAACCCAAACTATACAGCTTCGATCAATTTATTAGCTGGTATCCCGAAGACTCACAAGTCCGGTACGAACTTCATGATGGAGTAATTATCGAAATGCCCAAGCCCAAGGGAAAACATTCAAATCTAACAGGTTCCCTGATTGAGCAATTATTGATCATGATTAGGCAGATGGGCAAAGGTGGCATTTGGACTATTCCTAGAGAATCAATTGTTAAACCCAAACACGAACAATCAGGTTATGAGCAGGATATCATCATTCTAAACCAAGACGTGCTTGGGGCAGAATCTCGATGGGAAAGCGAATCGATTATTCAAAATCCTGACTCAGTTCAACTAATCGTCGAGGTTGTTTCAACAAATTGGCGTGATGATTACTACAATAAACTTCGAGATTATGAAGAGATGGGCATTAAGGAATATTGGATTATTGATTACGCAGCACTGGGAGCAAGAAAGTTTATCGGTAACCCTAAGCAACCCACAATCTTTGTTTGTAATTGGGTGGACGGAGAATATCAAATGAATCCATTTACAGACAATAATCCCATTGTTTCCCCATTGTTTCCCCAGTTCAACTTATCCGTACAGCAGATTTTCGCTCTAGCTTTTTAAGAAAGCTTCAACTCAACGTAAATTCTTTTCTGGTGAAATAACCATAAAAAAATTATTTTCCAGCATATTTGTTTTGTTGAATTAATGTAAAAAATGAGTTTAAGGAGGTAAAATCTTTGGCAAGAGTTCGAGTTCGTCAGCACGTTAATCCTTTCGCAATTCAATATTTAAGACCTGTTCACCCCCCAGAATGGCATCAAATTTATGCCAATATTCATCAACCGCTGCATATTGATATTGGGTGTGGACGGGGGCGATTTTTATGGTATTTAGCCCAACTTGAACCGCAATGGAACTTTCTCGGCTTAGAAATTCGAGAACCCTTAGTTCAGGAAGCTAATCAATGGCGAGATCGAGAAAAGCTTACTAATTTACATTATTTATTTTGTAACGTTAATCGTTCTATTGCTGTGATTTTTAACTCATTACCGCCTCAGATGATTCAGCGCGTCAGTATTCAATTTCCTGACCCTTGGTTTAAAACTCGACATCAACGCCGCCGTATGGTACAACCTGAATTAGTTGATGTAATTACTACGGCTTTAGTTCCTGGTGGAGAAATCTTTATTCAGTCTGATGTTAAAGATTTAGCAGAACAAATGCGAGACTGTTTTTCCAACCATCCAGCCCTTCATTCCCTACAAAAAGACTGGTTAACAGATAACCCTTTCCCTATTTTTTCCGAAAGAGAAAAGTCAAGCCTTGACCGAAATCAACCCGTGTATCGGACTTTATTTCAGAAACATCAGAACAAAGATATAAACATAAAATCTTAGTGTCCTTTGTGTCTTTGTGGTTCATTGTAATAAAATTATCATGAAAAAGTTATTCATAATTACAGTCCTATGAGTGAAGTTTTAACACCCAAAAACCCCCTACCAAAAGCCTCCTCATGGCTCTATTCTCTCTGGAAATTTTCCCGGCCTCACACCATTATTGGTACATCTTTAAGTGTTTTAGGGTTGTATTTGATCGCCTTAAGTGATAAAATCTCAATATGGGATGCTAGGGAAAGTGTGCCCCTATGCCTAACTTCCCTGGTAATCAGTTGGATAGCCTGTCTGTGTGGCAACGTTTACATCGTTGGTTTAAATCAGCTTGAAGACATTGAAATTGACCAAATTAATAAACCCCATTTGCCTTTAGCTGCCGGGGAATATTCACCCACTCAAGCCCAATTCCTTATCGCCATTACAGGCATTTTAGCGCTAATTTTAGCCGGATTTCAAGGACAATTTCTGTTGGCGACGGTTACCATTAGTTTAATCCTGGGAACTGCTTACTCATTACCTCCCATTCGGTTAAAACGGTTTCCCTTTTGGGCGGCTTTTTGTATTTTTACCGTTCGGGGCGTGATTGTCAACCTGGGCATCTTCTTACATTTTCAACAAACTTTCTCTCCAGAAATCTCCCCACTCGTTACGCCATCGGTTTGGACATTAACCCTGTTTGTTTTAGTCTTTACCTTTGCCATTGCCATCTTTAAAGACATTCCCGATATCGATGGCGATCGCCAATACAATATTACAACATTAACGATTCGTTTAGGAAGCCGTGCCGTCTTTAACTTAGCTCGCTGGGTTCTCACCTATTGTTATTTAGGAATGATTGCCAGTAGCCTGATTTTAAAACCCGACGTTAATCCCATTATTCTCTGTTTGACTCATCTAGCCGCATTGAGTGTAATGCTGTGGCGCAGTACAACCGTAAATCTTGAAAGTAAATCCGAAATTACCCAATATTATCAGTTTATTTGGAAGCTATTTTTCTTAGAATATTTAATGTTTCCTGTCGCTTGTTTACTGGGGTAACAGCGGATAGCTAAGACACCCCTAATATAACAGTAAAGTTAAAAATTATCCTAATGGGAATAGAATGAATGATTGCAATTAATATTCCAAAAATCAGTAATACTGTATTCCAATTGATGAAACATTTGACGCAATAAAGGTAAACTTAAACCAATCACATTCGTATGACATCCCTCTAACTTTTCAATAAATAATCCTCCTTTTCCTTCAATGGCAAAACATCCGGCACAATTCATCGGTTCTCCGGTTGCCACGTAAGCTTTAATCTCATCATCACTGACCCATGCAAAATGAACTTGAGTGATGCGAGACTGAACCTGTTTGTGACCCGATTGAATGTCAATTAAGGCATGACCTGTTAAGAGTTGACCGACTTGACCGCGCATCCTTTGCCAACGAGAGATGGCTTCAGCTTTATCCTTGGGTTTCCCGTGAATTTCACCCGCAACAACTAATACAGAATCACACCCTAAAACGAGTATATTTTCAGAGCGACTCAACTTTTTAGAATCTACATAAGATTCTAAAAGCAGCTTTCCTTGCTGAATTTTATCAACGATGACCTGAGCTTTAGATTCTGCTAGAATTTCAACAAGTTGATTGGGATTGTCTACTTGAATTTGAGATTCATCAAAATGACTAGGACAAATAATGGGTGAAATTCCCGCTTTTTCTAATAACTGTCGTCGCGCCGGAGAAGCTGAAGCCAAAATTAAAGTAGGGGGAGACAAGGGAATCATAAACAGTCGAAATATTGATTAATAGACCCTAAATGAACGAATGGTTTGTTCTAATTGTTCGTGAACTTTTTGCCAACGTGCTTCAGTAGCAGAAGCATTTAAAGTAAATAATTTACCGCGACTAATGGCAACACTGGCAAAATCATGACGCTTTTGATTCGGGAGTTTTACCGCATATTCTAGGAGATAATATTCCTTATCTCCCACTTGCCGAGATTCTGCATTCACTAATTCAGCTTCACGACCTGAACCAGCGGGAGCAATAGCATTTTTACTCAATTTGTATCCTACTTCAGTGGGGGTTCCTAGCTTTGCTAAATCTTGATCATCAGGCACAGGACTAACCACAACACTGACATTTTCAGTTTGTTCAATCATGTCATGAAATACCACATCCGGGCCATTAGAAACCTTGACTTCTATCCAACCATTGGGATAAACAAATTCGTAGCCTTTGGCTGTATTGACATAGGCTTGAAATCCTCCCCCAGTAGAGACACAACCCCCTAGAGTCAGACTAAAGATCACTAAAAAGAGTACGGTCAGTCGTTTCAACATTGGAATAATTTCTGATCTGCATTTTATGATTGTCTCATGAAACTCTCCCCTTGCTAAGGGGTGACCCTCTCAAACGCCTAAATTGCATAAGGTATGGGGTGTAGGCAATGGAGAGAAAGGCAGACAGGTTAAGACTTTTTTCCTCACTCAATCTAAAACTGTTTTTATAGTTCATAAAAATATAGTCAAATGTGACACACCTTTATTTAGTCGGTGTTACCCGAACGGGGTGAACTACAACACCCTCTACCCCATAGCCTAAAGCATTTGGGACTGCTTTTCTCATGATGTTCAAAGAACCGTTCACATCGGCGTTAACCAATCGTCCACTACCAC
>Ga0209594_1000533_pt1 | contig 22290 bp, 22 predicted proteins | sample AshMeaCrysSpring_FD_184126 | JGI IMG/M metagenome (GOLD analysis project Ga0209594, IMG submission 184126) | Groundwater microbial communities from Big Spring, Nevada to study Microbial Dark Matter (Phase II) - Ash Meadows Crystal Spring... | ecosystem: Environmental > Aquatic > Deep subsurface... | reverse complement strand
CGTCTCCGGCGGCCTCGCCGACCCCAGCATGCTCTACGTCGTCGCCGACCACGAGGTACCGGTGGTGCTCATGCACTGGCGTGGCCCGTCCCGCGACATGCAGAGCCGCGCACACTACGACGACGTCGTCCGGGACGTGGTCGACCACCTGGCCGAGCGCGCCGACGCCGCCATCCGGGCCGGGGTGGCGCCCGAACGGGTCGTGCTCGACCCCGGCTTGGGCTTCGCCAAGACCGCCGCGCACAACTGGGCCCTGCTCGCCCACCTGGACCGGCTGCGGGCACTGGGCCACCCGGTGCTGGTCGGGGCCTCGCGCAAGGCCTTCCTCGGCAGCCTGCTGGCCGACGGGGCCACACCCCGGCGCACCGACGACCGCGAGGACGCCACGACCGCGGTCAGCGCGCTGGCGGCGGCCGCGGGCGCGTGGGGGGTACGCGTGCACCACGCGCGCGCCTCCGCCGACGCGGTGCGGGTGGCGGCAGCCTGGGCACGGGCTGGCACCTCCGGCTCTGCCGACTAGCCTTGCCCGCCGTGGCGAGTGGTCCGGACCTGATCCTGCTGCGCGGACTGCGCGGCTACGGCCGGCACGGGGTGCTGCCGTCGGAACGAGAGCTCGGCCAGCCCTTCGTGGTCGACCTCGCGCTCGAGGTCGACACCGCCGCGGCGGGAGCGTCCGACGACCTGAGCAAGACCGCCGACTACGCCGCACTCGCCGAGGCGGTGCTGGCCGTCGTGGAGGGGGAGTCGGTCGCGCTGCTGGAACGGCTGGCCCAGCGCATCGCCGACGCGGTGCTCGCCGACGCGCACGTACGCGGCGTCGAGGTCACCGTGCACAAGCCGTCGGCACCGGTCCCGGTGCCGTTCGAGGACATCGCCGTCACCATCCGGAGGACCCGCCCGTGACCTCGGTCCCGAACCCGTTCGTCATCGACGCCGACACGCTCACCGGCGAGCTGCGGCCGATCCGCCGCGTTGCCCTCGGGCTCGGCAGCAACCTCGGGGATCGGCTGGAGTACCTGCAGGCCGCGGTCGACACGCTGACCGAGACCCCCGACATCCTGCCGGTCGCGGTGTCCGGTGTGTACGAGACCGACCCGGTCGGCGGACCGGAGGGACAGGCACCCTTCCTCAACGCGGTGCTGCTCGTCGACACCATGCTCTCGGCACGCACGCTGGTGGAGCGGGCGCTGGCGGTCGAGGACGCCTACGGGCGCTCCCGGCTGGAGCGCTGGGGCCCGCGCACCCTCGACATCGACCTGCTCGCCGTGGGTGCCGAGGTGATCGAGGAGCCGGGGCTCAACGTGCCCCACCCGTTGGCCGCCCAGCGCGCCTTCGTGCTGCAGCCGTGGGCCGAGGTCGACCCCGACTTCGTCCTGCCCGGGCATGGCCGCGTGGCCGACCTCGCCCAGCGGGCAGGCTCTGCCGGGGTCCGCCGCACCGACCTCTACCTGCTGCTGCCCGGCTGAGTGCGTCCCACTCGCCCCGGCACCCTCGTCCTGGTCGGTCTGGCCGGGCTCGTGATCGGCTTCGCCGTGACGAACCTGCTCGACCGGTTGGGGTACGGGCTGCCGCGGGTGTCATGGCTGAGCATCGGCCTGCTGCTGTTCCTGGCCGTGGTGGTGCTCGTCTCCTCCCGCCGCGTCACCGCGTGGGTGGCCGGCGACAGCCCCTCCGAGCCCGGTGACGCGCTGCGGATGGGACGGATGGTCGCCCTGGCCAAGGCGGCCTCGGTGTTCGGGGCTGTCATGACGGGCGGCTACCTGGGCCTGGCCGCTGCCGGCCTGCCGCGGCTGCCCAGCGAGTACGCCCGTCAGCACGTCTGGTGGGCGCTGGGGGGCGCCCTCGCCGCAGCCGCCGTGCTCGCGGCTGCGGTGCTGCTCGAACGTGCCTGCCGGCTGCCCACCGACGGTGCTCAGCCCGGGCAGCCGGGCTGAGCACCGGCGTGGCGGCCGGGCCCGGCGCCCGACACGTCCTACCGTGCGGCCATGAGCCATCGGCATCGCTCCCGCGTCGTCCGGGTGGCGTGGCTGCTGGGCGGCCTGGCCGTCGCCGCCGTCGCGGCGGGCCTGGTCCTCGGCGGGCCGGCACTGGCGGTCGCGGCGGTCACCGCAGCGGTCGCGGCGGTCGGGGCAGCGGTGCTGGCCCGGCGCACCGAGACACAGGGGCGGGTGGCGCTCGCCTCCCAGCGCGGCGAGCTGGACGCCGAGCTCGACCGTCGGCTCGCGCTGGTGCGCGAGGGGCACGACGCCGGTACCGCGCTGCTGCAGGCCCAGGTCGAACGCGCCGACCGTGACCGCCAGCAGCTCGAGCTCGCCCTGCAGATGGCCATGCTGCGGCGCGAGAGCCCGCGCCGCGGCGCGCACAGCTCAGCCGTGCACGGTGTCGACCGCGACGAGGTCGGGGGCGACGTCACGAGCATCCGCCTCGACCGAGCGTCGTAGCGCGGCGTGCAGGGTGCTCGGAGTGAGCACCCCGAGGTAGCGGTCGTCGGCCGGGTCGAGCACCGCGATCCAACCGGCGTCGTGCTGGAGCATCTCGGCGAACGCCTGCTTGAGCGAGGTCCCCCGATGCACCGAGGCCGCCATCGGGCGGACACCAGCGGCGATGGTCGCGCTGGAGGGTGCCTCGGCACCCACCCATCCGACCAGGTGGCCCTCCCGGTCCTGCACCACCGCCCACCGCGACCGTGCCTCGGCAAGGACGGCGACGAGCCTGGCCGGATCGTCGTCGGCCCGCACGACGGGCGGGTGCACCAGGTCTCGGTCGGTCACCGGGGTCACCGCGAGCCGCTTGAGGCCCCGGTCGGCGCCGACGAAGCCGGCGACGAACGCCGTGGCGGGGGCACCGAGGATCGCGGCGGGGGTGTCGTACTGCTCCAGCCGTCCGCCCTGCGACAGCACCGCAACGCGGTCACCGAGCCGAACCGCCTCCTCGATGTCGTGGGTGACGAAAAGGACGGTGGTACCGACCTCGTGCTGCAGGCGTAGGAACTCCTCCTGCAGCTGGGCCCGCACGATCGGGTCGACGGCGCTGAACGGCTCGTCCATGAGCAGCACCGGGGGGTCGACGGCCAGTGCGCGGGCGACCCCGACCCGCTGGCGCTGGCCGCCCGACAGCTCGTGCGGGTAGCGCGGGCCGTGCTGGTCCGGGTCGAGCCCGACCAGGGCGAGCAGCTCGCGGCTGCGTGCCCGCACCCGCTGCGCGTCCCAGCCGACCAGCTCGGGCACGGTGCCGACGTTGTCGAGCACCGTGCGGTGGGGGAACAGCCCCACGTGCTGGATGACGTAGCCGATGCGCCGCCGCAGCTGCACCGGGTTGATGCTGCCCACGTCCTGCCCGTCGACGAGCACGTGGCCAGAGGTCGGGGTGACCAGCCGGTTCACCATCCGCATCGAGGTGGTCTTGCCGCAGCCGGACGGGCCGACGAGCACGACGACCTCGCCACGGCGCACGTCCAGCGTCAGCCCGTCCACCGCCACAGTGCCGTCGGGGTAGGTCTTGGTTGCCCGGTCGAAGCGGATCATCAGGTCGTCGGGTCCCCGCGGGCCGGCCGCTGCAGTAGCGTCCCGCGGGTGGTCGGTCACGGACTCACCCTGACCGACAACTGCCTCACCCGCAACGACTGGGTGTGCCCGCTGTACGTGCGCACCCGCTCGACGGAGCTGGTCGAGGCGACCGTCTCGCACGTGCTCATCTCGTTCACCGCCGTCGTGGTGGCGCTGCTCCTCGCCATCCCGCTCGCCCTGGCCGTGCGGCGCAGCCCCCGCTGGCGCCGAACGCTCGAGGGCGGCGCAGCGGTGGTCTACACGATCCCGTCGCTGGCCCTGTTCGTGCTGCTCGTCCCGTTCACCGGCCTGTCGGCGCTGACCGTCGTCATCGGCCTCGTGCTCTACGCCCAGACCATCCTCATCCGCGCCGTCCTGGTCGGGTTGGCGGCCGTGCCCGCCGACGTGCGCGACGCCGCCGCCGGGATGGGCTACGGGCGGGGGCGGCTGCTGCTGGTGGTCGAGGCCCCGCTGGCGGTACCCACGGTGATGGCGGGGCTGCGGGTGGCCGCGGTGTCGACCGTGGCGCTCACGACAGTGGGGGCGATCATCGGCCACGGCGGGCTCGGCGACCTCATCTACGCGGGCCTGCGCTCGGTCTTCCGCGCCGAGGTTCTCACCGCGTCGCTGCTGTGTGTGCTCCTCGCCGTGGTGGCCGACCTGAGCCTGGTCGGGCTGCAGCGGGTGCTCACCCCGTGGCGGCGGGGGGTGGGCTGAGGTGGACGGCCTGCCGGCGCAGGTGTGGGCATGGTTCGCCGACCCGCAGAACTGGGCCGGGCCCGACGGGGTGCCCGCTCGCGCCGCCGAGCACGTGGGGCTCACCGCCGCGGCCGTCGGACTGGCCTGCCTGCTCGCGGTGCCGCTGGGGCTCTGGCTCGGCCACACCGGACGCGGCGGCACCCTGGCGATCAACGTCACCAACGTCGGCCGTGCGGTGCCTACCTTCGCGGTGCTGGTGATCCTGGCTCTCGGCCCGCTGGGGCTGTCCATCTGGTCCACGTTGGTGGCCCTGGTGCTGTTCGCCGTGCCCCCGATCCTGACCAACACCTACGTCGGCGTGGCCGAGGTCGACCCGGACGCACGCGCCGCGGCGGTGGGCATGGGCATGTCGGGCCGGCAGGTGCTCGCCCGGGTGGAGCTGCCGCTGGCCACCCCGCTGCTGGTGGCGGGCGTGCAGCTGGCCACGATCCAGGTGATCGCGACGGCGACGATCGCGGCGCTGGTGGCCGGCCCCGGCCTCGGCCGCATCATCACCGCGGGCTTCGGGCTGCAGGACGAGGCCCAGGTGGTCGCGGGCGCCCTGCTCGTGGCCGGGCTGGCGCTGGTGGCCGACCTCGCCTTCGTGCGCATGTCGAGCCGGGCACGACGCGGGCGCGTCCCTGCTGTTGAATGACCCGATGCGCACCCGACCCGCTGCCATGCTGCTCCTCGGCGCCGCCCTGCTGGCGGCCGGCTGCACCTCGGCCACCGAGAGCAGCGACCCCACGGCCGAGCCGGACCCGACCGAGGCGGCATCCGGCTCGGTCACGGTGGGCGGTCCGAACTTCACCGAGGGCCTGGTCATGACCGAGATGTACCGGCTGCTGCTCGAGGACGCCGGCTACGACGTGACCGTGCAGACCGTCGACAACCGCGAGATCTACGCCCCGGCGCTCGCGAGCGGCGAGATCGACGTCGTGCCCGAGTACCTGGCGACGATGACCGAGTTCCTCAACCGCGACGTCAACGGTGCCGATGCGGACCAGGTCGCCTCGGCCGACCCCCAGCAGACCCTCGCTGCCCTCAACGACCTCGGGGAGCAGGTCGGCGTGGTCGCGCTGGAGCCCGCGCAGGCGGCCAACCAGAACGCCTTCGTCGTCACCGAGGCGTTCGCCACCGAGAACGACCTCACCAGCCTGTCCGACCTGGCGGCGCTGGGGCAGCCGGTCGTCCTCGCGGCCACCGAGGAGTGCCCGCAGCGGCCGTTCTGCCAGCTCGGGCTCGAGGAGGTCTACGGCCTGTCGGTCGAGCGGGTCGAGCCGTTGGGCTTCGGCAGCCCGCAGACCAAGCAGGCGGTGGCCGACGGGACGGCGACCCTGGGCCTCACCGGCACCACCGACGGCACGCTGCCGGCCTTCGGGCTCGTCGTCCTCGCCGACGACAAGGGCCTCCAGCTGGCCGACAACCTGGTTCCGGTGCTCAATGCCGACCTGGCCGACGACCAGACGCTGACCGACGCCCTGGACGCGCTGGCCCCGGTCCTCACCACCGAAGACCTTGCGGCGCTCAATGCCCAGGTCGACGAGGAGCGGCAGAAGCCCGAGGACGTCGCCCGGGCCTACCTGGAGGAGAAGGGCCTGATCGGGGGCTGACGGTGGACGCCATGGACGCCGTCTTCGCTCCACCGACGCAGCACTGGACGGCGGTGTCGCCGAAGCTGGCCACCGCCCGGCGCCTCGTGCTGCTGCTGGTCGCCGTCCCGGTCACCGCCGTGGCGGTGGTGCTGGCCAGCGTGGCCGGAGTGCCCGGATGGGTCACCCCTGCGCTGGCCGCCGCAGCGCTGCTGGTGGTCGGCTGGCTCTGGTGGCTCGTCGGGCGGCGGGTGCGCTCCTACGGCTACAGCGAGCGGGCCGATGACCTGCTGGTCACCAGCGGCATCCTGTTCCGCCGGCTGGTCGTGGTGCCCTACGGGCGGATGCAGCTGGTGGACGTGGTGGCGGGCCCGCTGGACCGAGCGCTGGGCATCACCACCGTCCAGCTGCACACCGCGGCGGCCACCACCGACGCGGCGATCCCCGGGCTTCCGCCCGCCGAGGCTGTCGCGCTGCGAGACCGGCTGGCGGCCGTCGGTGAGCAGCGCTCTGCGGGTTTGTGACCCTGTCGGCGGCGACCACCCCGCGCCGCACCCACCCGTCCTCGGTCTGGGTGTCGGTACTGCGCAGCATCCCGGCGCTGCTCGGGGTGCTGGTGCTGATCGCCGTCCAGACCGGGGGCGACCTGCCCGGAGCCGCCGGTGACGGCCTGCCGCGACTGCTGGCGGTGGGGGCCGGACTGCTCGTCGTCGGGCTGGCGCTGTCGAGCCTGGGCTCCTACCTCTCATGGAGTCGGCGGGTCTTCTGGTTCGACCAGGCCGGCGACCTGCGCGTCGACTCCGGCGTGCTCACCCGCCAGCAGCGGCGGCTGGCCCTGTCCCGGCTCCAGTCGGTGGACGTGCACCAGCCGCTGCTGGCCCGCATCGTCGGCATGGCCGAGGTGCGGGTCGAGGTGGCCGGCGCGGGCGACTCGAGGGTGGTTCTGCAGTACCTGACGGAGTCCGACGCCCAGGCGCTGCGAGCCCAGGTGCTGGCCCGAGCCGCGGGCCTGCGGCCCGATGTGGGCACCGCGCCCGAGCGCGTGCTGGTCACCGTGCCCACCCGCGACCTGGTCGTCTCGCTGCTGCTCTCGTCCACGACGCTGGTCGGGACGGTGGCCACGGTGGCCATCGTCGCGCTCGTCGTCGTGAGCGAGGGCGCGGTCGGGCTGGTGGGGTTGCTGCTCACCGGGGGTGTGCCCTTGGTCGCCGCCTTCAACCAGTTCGTGCGGTTCTTCGACTTCACCCTGGCCGAGTCGCCGGACGGCCTGCGGCTGCGGTCCGGGCTCACCAGCACTCGTACCCAGACGGTGCCCCCGGGGCGGGTGCATGCGATCGAGGTGACCGAGCCGCTGCTCTGGCGCCGCCGCGGCTGGGTGCGCGTGCACCTGACCCTGGCCGGCTCGCCGGGGTCGCCGGGCGACGACGACCAGGGCACGTCGGGTGTGCTGCTGCCGGTCGCACCGGCAGCGGTGGCCAGGGCGGTGGTCGACCGGGTCCTTCCAGGGGTCGGCAGCCGGGAGTTCGAGTGGCGGGCGGCGCCACCGCGGGCCCGCCGGCGCGCCCCGATCCAGTGGCGCGAGCTGGGGGTCGCGGTCGACGCCGACGTGGTGGCGACCCGCCGCGGGCGGTTGGTGCGGCGGCTGGCCGTGGTGCCGCACGCCCGCACCCAGAGCGTCCACCTCACCCAGGGGCCCTGGGAGCGCCGCCTCGGCCTGGCCTCGCTGCGGGTGGACACCGCACCCGGGCCCGTCGCGGTGGTGGGGCTGCGCCTGGACGCGGCCACCGCCCGGGCCGCCGTCGACGAGGCGTCCACCCAGGCCCGCCGGGTGCGGGCGGTCGCGGGGACACCGCGGTGGATGTCGGCACCCTCGCCGCCGCCTGACCCTGCTCAGGTGCCGGCCCCGGACGCGGCACCGGATGCGGCCCCGGATGCGGCACCGGGAGCGGCGCCGCCGGTGGCGCCGCTAGACTGAGTCCAGGTCAGCACGCAACGACCGGTACCAGAGATGGACTGGAGCGCGAAGGGCTGGGTCACAGCATGCACATCTCCTCCTCCTTGCCCGTGCCTGCGCGGGTCGGGGTCATCGGCGCTGGGCGCGTGGGTGCCGTCGTGGCTGCGGCGCTCGGTGCGGCCGGTCACGACGTCGTGGCTGCCCACGGGCTGTCGGACACCAGCAGGGCTCGAGCGGCCGACCTGCTGCCCGGGGTCCCGCTGCTCGGCATCGCGGCGGTCGTCGAGCGGTGCGACCTGCTGCTGCTGACCGTGCCCGACGACCCGCTCCCCGGGCTCGTGCAGGGCGTGGCCCGCAGTGGCGGGTTCCGCCCGGGCCAGGTCGTCGCGCACACCAGCGGCCGCCACGGGGTCGGCGTGCTGGCCCCTGCGGCCACCCAGGGGGCCCGGGTGCTGGCGCTGCACCCGGCGATGACGTTCACCGGCACCGCCGTCGACCTGGATCGACTGGCCGGCACCCGGTTCGGCGTCACCTGCGCCGACTCCGACCTGCCGCTGGCCCAGTCGCTCGTGCGCACGCTCGGCGGAGTCCCTGTCGTGGTCGCCGAGCACGACCGCCCGCTCTACCACGCCGCCCTCGCGCACGGAGCCAATCACCTGGTGACCCTGGTCGCCGACGCGATGGACCTGCTCGCGCAGGCGGGGGTGGCCGACCCGGCCGCCACGCTCCAGCCGCTGCTCACCGCGGCACTCGACAACGCGCTCAGCCGTGGCAGCGCGGCGCTCACCGGCCCGGTCGCGCGCGGGGACGCGGGCACCGTGGCCGCCCACCTGCGCCGGATCGGACAGGTCGCGCCCGACAGCGTCGAGCTCTACGCCGCCCTCGCCCGGCACACGGCCGCCCGCGCCGTGGCCGACGGCCGGCTCCGTCCCCAGGACGCCGCCGGGCTGCTCGACGTGCTCGCCACCGTCCGCACGCCGACGGCGCGCACCGCGTAGCGAGCAGGACGCTGCTGATGGATGTCGTCCGCACGCGCGACGAGCTGCTCGACGCCCGGGTGCGGCTGGCGGAGGAGCGCGACGGCGACGTCGCCGCCGTGCTGACGATGGGTGCCCTGCACGAGGGGCACGTCGCCCTCGTCCGGGCTGCCCGCCAGGCCGTGGGTCCCGACGGGCTGGTGGTGGCGACGGTGTTCGTCAACCCGCTGCAGTTCGGGCCCGGGGAGGACCTGCAGCGCTACCCACGCAGGCTGGACGCCGACGTCCGCCTCGCCGCCGCCGCCGGCGTGGACCTGCTGTTCACCCCGGCCGCAGCCGAGGTCTACCCGGACGGGGCGCCGCTGGTGACGGTGGACCCAGGGCCGTGGGGGGATCGCCTCGAGGGCGCTGCCCGGCCCGGCCACTTCCGCGGGGTGCTGACGGTGGTGGCCAAGCTGCTCAACCTCGTGGTGCCGCGGGTCACGGCGTTCGGCGAGAAGGACTACCAGCAGCTCGTCCTGGTCCGGCGGATGTGCTCGGACCTCGAGCTCGGCGTGCAGGTGCTGGGCGTACCCACCGTCCGCGACCCCGACGGGCTGGCCCTCTCGAGCCGCAACGCCTACCTGGACACCGCGCAGCGTTGCCGTGCGAAGGCGATCCCGGCCGCGCTGCGCGCCGGGCAGGCGCAGGGAGGAGGGGGACCCGACGCGGTACTCGCGGCGGCGGCGGCGGTGCTGGACGCCGAGCCCGGCGTCGCGGTGGACTACCTCGTCCTCACCGACCCCGAGCTGGGCGACCCGCCGGCGGCGGGTGAGGCCCGGCTGCTCCTCGCCGCGACGGTGGGCTCGACCCGGCTGCTCGACAACGTCGCGGTCACGCTGCGATGAGCCTGGCGCTCGGGTCGCCCACCGCCGCCTGGCACCGCGCGACCCCGGTGCGGATCGCCTCGCGCCTCGCGGCGCCGGCGCCGGGGTGGACGACGTACGCCGACGTCATCGTCGTCGGCAGCGGTATCGCCGGGCTCACCGCCGCGCTCGAATGCCGTCGGCACGGCCGGGTGCTGCTGGTGACCAAGACCTACCTGGAGGCCGGGGCGACGCCGTGGGCCCAGGGCGGGATCGCGGCGGCGCTGGCCCCCGAGGACTCGCCGGCCGACCACCTGACCGACACCCTGACCGCCGGTGCCGGCTTGTGCGAGACCGACGCCGTGCGCGTGCTCGTCACCGAGGGGCCTGCGCGGGTGCGCCGGCTGGCCGCGCTGGGCGCGGACTTCGAGCGCACCGAGTCCGGTGAGCTCGCCCTCACCCGCGAGGGCGGACACCTGCGCGACCGGATCGCCCATGCCGGCGGCGACGCCACCGGTCGGGAGATCTCGCGCGCCCTGGTCGCCCAGCTCGACCAGGTGCGGGCCGACCCGGGCATCGAGGTGATCGAGCACGCGCTCGTGCTCGACGTCCTCACCGACACGCTGGGACGGGCGTGCGGGGTGACCCTGCACGTCATCGGGGAGGGCACCCGCGACGGGGTGGGCGCTGCCCTGGGCCGCGCGGTCGTGCTGGCCACCGGAGGCCTCGGCCACATCTACCGGTCGAGCACCAACCCGCCGGTCGCCACCGGGGACGGCGTCGCGGCGGCACTGCGTGCCGGGGCCCGGGTCGCCGACCTGGAGTTCGTCCAGTTCCACCCGACGGTGCTCTGGCAGGGGGCAGGTGCCGCCGGACAGCTGCCGCTGATATCCGAGGCCGTGCGCGGCGAGGGAGCGGTGCTGCGCGACGCCGCCGGGGAGCGGTTCATGGTCGGCCGGCACCCGCTGGCCGACCTCGCGCCGCGCGACGTGGTGTCGCGCGCCGAGGTCGAGGTGATGCGCGAGCAGGGGATCGACCACGTCTGGCTCGACGCGCGCCATCTCGGGGCGGACTTCCTGGAGCGGCGCTTCCCCTCGGTGCTGGCCGGGTGCCGCGCCCGCGGCGTGGACCCCGTCGTCGACCTCGTACCGGTCGCGCCGGCCCAGCACTACGCCTCGGGCGGGGTGCTCGTGGACACCTGGGGCCGCACCTCGCTGCCGGGCCTGTACGCCTGCGGGGAGGTCTCGGCGTCCGGGGTGCACGGAGCCAACCGTCTCGCGTCGAACTCGCTGCTGGAGGGGTTGGTCTGGGGCCACCGGATCGCCCAGCACCTGGGCGGGGCCGACCTGCCGCAGCCGGGGGACCCGACCGAGCGCACCACGACCGCCCTCGTCCCGGCGTCCGCGCGGCCACGGCTGCAGGCGGCGATGACCGCTGGGGCCGGGGTGACCAGGGACGCAGCCGGGCTGCGCGCGACGCAGGACGAGCTGGCCGCGCTGGGCCGTGCGGACATCGCCGGTGCCATCACCGGGACCGATCGGGCCCCCTCGACCGAGGGCTGGGAGACCACGAACCTCCAGCACGTGGCAGCCGCCCTGGTCCAGGCCGCGCTGCTGCGGGAGGAGACTCGCGGCGGGCACTGGCGGGCGGACTTCCCCCGGCGCGACGACGAGCGCTGGCGCGGCCGGCTCGTGTCGTCGCGCGGCCCCGACGGCCACCTTGACGTCGGCTACGTACCCCTGGAGACCCCATGAGCCAGCCCGTACCCGCCGACGTCCTCGACGGCTTGGTCGCGGCCGGGCTGGACCCGCAGGCCGTCGTCGCGCTCGCTGAGGCTGCGCTGGCCGAGGACCTGGCCGGCGGCGTCGACGTGACGTCGGTGGCGACCGTCCCCGCCGGCACGCCGGCGCGGGCCAGGGTCGTCGTCCGGGCAGACGGCGTGGTGGCGGGCCTGGACGTCGCCCGCGTGGTGCTGGCACGGGCCGCCTCCTCGCCGGTGTCCACACGGCCGACGGTGCTCGACGGGGACAGGGTCGGCCCCGGCACCGTGCTGCTGGAGGTACGCGGCCGGGCCCGCGACCTGCTGCTGGGCGAGCGCACCATGCTGAACCTGCTCGGCCACCTGTGCGGCGTGGCCACCCTGACCCGGGCCTGGGTCGACGCCGTCGCCGGCACCGGCGCGGCCATCCGCGACACCCGCAAGACCACGCCCGGGCTGCGGGCGCTGGAGAAGTACGCCGTGCGCTGCGGCGGCGGGGTCAACCACCGCATGTCGCTGTCGGACGCCGCGCTGGTCAAGGACAACCACGTGGTCGCCGCCGGGGGGGTGGTGGAGGCATTCGCGCGAGTGCGGGCGAGCTTCCCCGATGTGGCCGTGGAGGTCGAGGTCGACACCCTGGCCGACGCGCTCGCGGCGGTCGATGCCGGCGCCGACCTGGTGCTGCTGGACAACTTCGACCCCGAGCAGCTGCGCGCGGCGGTGGTGGCCCTGGGTGGCCGGGCCCGGCTCGAGGCCAGTGGGGGGTTGACGCTCGAGCGGGCCGCCGAGGTGGCCGCCACGGGGGTGGACTACCTGGCGGTGGGTGCTCTCACGCACTCCGCGCCGGTGCTCGACATCGGCCTGGACTTCGACGGGGAGGGCTGAGGCGTGCTGCTGGCGATCGACGTGGGCAACACCCAGACGGTGCTGGGGCTGCTCGAGCCCGACGACCTCGACGTGGTCGAGCACTGGCGCGTGTCGACCGACGCCGACCGCACCGCCGACGAGTGGGCCGTGCTGCTGGACGGCCTGCTGGCCCGCCGGGCCCGTGGCGGACGTGCCGAGCGACCGGGCCCGGCGAACGGCGCCGACATCGATGGCGTCGCGGTCTGCTCGACCGTGCCGGCGGTGCTGGCCGAGATGCGGGAGATGCTCGACGCGGGGTTCACGCACGTACCCGCGGTCGTGGTGGAGCCCGGCGTGCGCACGGGGATACCGGTGCTGGTCGACAACCCGCGCGAGGTCGGCACCGACCGGATCATCAACGCGGTCGCCGCGGGCCACTTGTACGGAGGCCCGGCCATCGTCGTCGACTTCGGCACCGCCACGACCTTCGACGCGGTGTCGGACAAGGGGGCCTACCTCGGGGGGGCGATCGCGCCTGGCATCGGGATCTCGTTGGAGGCGCTCGGGCAGCGGGGCGCGCAGCTGCGCAAGGTCGAGCTCGCCCGACCCAGGTCGGTGATCGGCAAGAACACCGTCGAGGCGCTGCAGGCCGGTGCCCTGTACGGGTTCGCCGGACAGGTCGACGGCACCGTGCGGCGCATGCAGGTGGAGCTCAGCGACGACCCCGCCGCCGTCACGGTCATCGCCACCGGCGGGCTCGCGCCGGTGATGCTGGGGGAGGCGGAGACCATCGACCACCACGAGCCGTGGCTCACCCTGGTCGGGCTCGGCCTGGTCTGGGCGCGCAACGCCCGGTAGCGGCGGCCCGGCTCCTGCGGCGGTCGTCCCCAGACGCGGTGGTGGGGCTTGTGCGGGCCGGCGGCGAGCGGTAAGATTCGAACATACGTTCGAGTCCAGGGAGGTGAGCCGTGGTTTCGTCCGCCGCCCTGGCGTCCGGCTCCGTCCTCGACGACCCTGACCGGTGGATCTGGGAGGACGACCTGGTCGAGGAGTGGGACCGAGGCTGCGCCGTCGCGCCGGCTGCCCCGCGGCCGGCCACGACGCTGTCTGAGTCGCCGGCATTGGCACCGCTGCGTTCGCCCCTCGGGCCGTGGGAGCGGCTCGCCCGGGTGGTGCCCATGGAGGAGGACCCAGCTGATGACGTCGCCCTGGCCGACGTCGCTGACGACGAGCTGCTCGCTCGGCTGGGCCACGCCGAGGCTCTGACGACTCAGCTGGCGGCCACGCAGGCGCGGGTGCTCAGCGAGCTGCGCGCTCGTCGGCTGGCCGAGCAGGAGGCCGTCCACGGGCACCCTGCGGCCGACTGCCCGCGCAGCACCTGCTGCGACCCCGACGGCTGGGTGGCCATGGAGGCGTCGGTGGCCACAGGGCTGTCCGAGCGCCAGGTCGGGTCTCGGCTGCTGACCGCGCACCGACTCGAGCGGTTCCAGGAGACCGCCGCGGCGATGCAGGCCGGGCTGGTGCAGTCCTGGACCGGGATCGTGCTGCTGGAGCACCTGGAGGCCCTGGGGAGCTACTGCGCCGACGGGCAGGTCGCTGCCGAGGAGTCGGCCGCGCTGGCCTGGCTCGGGCAGCGTTCGCGCACCGTCGGGCAGCTCAACGCGCGCATGCGCCGACGGCTCATCGCCGCCCGGGCCGCGTGGGAGGCTGCCCGGGCCGCCGCAGCGCCGGAGGGTGCCGCCGGCGATGCCGCCGCACCGGGCTGCGCTGACGATGCCGCCGCACCGGGCTGCGCTGACGACGCCGCCGCCGCACCGGGCTGCGCTGACGACGCCGCCGCCGCACCGGGCTGCCCGGGCGCGGAGGCTGACCGTCACGTCACCGTCAGCCCGGCCCGGGTGCTGGGCCTGGCCGAGGTCGTCGCGCTGCTGCCCGAGGCGGACGCGCTGGTGCTGCACGCCACCCTGCTGGCGCTGGCGCGGGAGCGAGCCGACGCGGACGACCCGCGCACAGCCGACCAGCGGCGGGCGGACCTGCTCGTCGCCCTGGTGGCCGGACGGCCCGCGCAGGCCGGCCGGGTGGGCGATCTGGACCACGCCCTGCGTGCCGACGGCGACCTGCAGGTGCACCTGGACGTGACCGTGCCGGTCACCAGCCTGGGGCGAGGGCCGTCCTGCGCCGAGGCGGGGCAGCCTGGTACCGGCACCGTCGTCGACGTGGCCGACGTGCGCGGGTACGGCCCGGTTCCCGCCGCCACCGCCGGCTCGCTGGCCTCCTCCGGCGGTACCGCCCGGCCGCTGGTCATCGACCCGGCCACGGGGGCCCTGCTGGGCTTCGGCGCCCGGCCGGTCCCGCTGATCTGGCTGAGCGATGTGCCTGCCGGCCACGGCTACCAGCACCCGCCGACGCTGGACACCGCACTGCGGTTGCGGGATGGCACCTGCCGAGCTCCCGGCTGCACGCGGCGGGCGGCGCGGTGCGACTGCGACCATGTCGTCGCGTACCCGCGGGGAAGCACCACTCTGGCCAACGGGTGCTGCCTGTGCCGGCGGCACCACCGGCTGAAGACCCACGCTCCGCGCTGGCGGCTCGCCGTGGGAGAGGGCGGCGACCTGACCTGGGTCACACCCACGGGTGCCACCGCCACCACGACGGTCTTCGACTACCGCTGAGCCGACCCACCGCCACGCCGGACACCGGGTGCCCGCCTACCATCACCGCGTGCACGTGCAGGTGCGTCGGGCGCGGACGTCCGACGTCCCCGCCATCAAGGCCCTCATCGACGCCTACACGTCCGAGCGGATCCTGCTCGCCAAAGACGTGGTGACGCTGTACGAGGATGTCCCGGACTTTCGGGTGGCGGTCGACCCCGCGGGAAATGTCGTGGGCTGTGCTGCGGTGCACGTGATGTGGGAGGACATCGCCGAGGTCCGGTCCATCGCGGTTGATCCTGCGTACCTCGGGCGCGGAATTGGCCGGGCGCTGGTCGAGGAATTGCTGGCGACCGCGAACGAGCTCGGGGTGCGCCGGGTGTTCTGCCTGACCTTCGAGGTCGACTTCTTCACCCGGGTGGGGTTCCACGCGGTTGACCGGGTGCCGCTGGCGCCCGAGGTGTTCGCCCAGATGGTGCGCTCGTGGGACGAGGGAATCGCCGAATTCCTCGACCTGGAGCGGGTGCGGCCGAACACGCTGGGAAACACGAGGATGGTCTACGAGTTCTCGTCGGGGCATTCGGCGGTATAGCCTTCCTCGACCGCCCCCCAATTCTCAGCAAGGAGTCATTCCGTGGCGCAGCGAGTCGAAGTCGTTCTGGTCGATGACCTGGACGGCGCCCCCGCCGAGGAAACCGTCCTGTTCGGCCTCGACGGGGCCAGCTACGAGATCGATCTCACCAGCGACAACGCCTCCGCCCTTCGCGAGGCGCTCGCTCCCTACATCGGCCACGCTCGCCGTACCGGTGGCCGGCGCTCGACCGGGCGTCGCCCGTCGGCGCAGGCCAAGAGCACCGACTCCGCCGCGATCCGGGCCTGGGCCAAGCAGCAGGGTGTGCCGGTCAGCGAGCGCGGGCGGATCCCCGCCTCGGTGGTCGCCCAGTACGAAGCCGCCCACTCCTGAGGTCGTCCCGCGTCGGCCGGGGGGCTCGACGCGCCTTGCTCCTCGAACCACGTTCGCCGCTGGCGTAACGCTGCGCCGTGGTGGAACACCATCGGATGCGGTGCAGTTGTGCACGCAGATGCGCAGCGCCGCTGCCGCAGGCGTGCTGACCCCCTCCCGGGGCTAGCATGCCGGGACAGACGTCCCGAAGCGGGAGGGCGGCTGCGCACCGCGGCAACGAGGAGCGCTGATGTTCGAGAGGTTCACCGACCGGGCCCGACGGGTCGTCGTCCTGGCACAGGAAGAAGCCAGGATGCTCAACCACAACTACATCGGGACCGAGCACATCCTGCTCGGCCTGATCCACGAGGGCGAGGGCGTGGCCGCCAAGGCCCTGGAGAGCCTGGGCATCTCGCTGGAGGCCGTCCGCTCGCAGGTCGAGGAGATCATCGGTCAGGGTCAGCAGGCCCCCAGCGGGCACATCCCCTTCACCCCGCGGGCCAAGAAGGTGCTGGAGCTCTCGCTGCGCGAGGCACTGCAGCTGGGCCACAACTACATCGGCACCGAGCACATCCTGCTCGGGCTCATCCGTGAGGGTGAGGGTGTCGCCGCGCAGGTGCTGGTGAAGCTGGGCGCCGACCTCAACCGCGTGCGCCAGCAGGTGATCCAGCTGCTGTCGGGCTACCAGGGCGGCAAGGAGACGGTCAGCGCCGGCGGGCCGCAGGCCGAGGCCCCGTCCACCTCGCTCGTGCTCGACCAGTTCGGCCGCAACCTGACCCAGGCCGCCCGCGAGGCCAAGCTCGACCCGGTGATCGGGCGGGAGAAGGAGATCGAGCGGGTCATGCAGGTGCTGAGCCGCCGCACCAAGAACAACCCTGTGCTGATCGGGGAGCCGGGCGTCGGCAAGACCGCCGTCGTGGAGGGCCTCGCCCAGGCCATCGTCAAGGGTGAGGTGCCCGAGACGCTCAAGGACAAGCAGCTCTACACCCTCGACCTCGGTGCGCTGGTGGCCGGCAGTCGGTACCGCGGCGACTTCGAGGAGCGGCTGAAGAAGGTGCTCAAGGAGATCCGCACCCGCGGCGACATCATCCTGTTCATCGACGAGATCCACACCCTCGTCGGTGCGGGGGCCGCAGAGGGCGCGATCGACGCCGCGAGCATCCTCAAGCCCATGCTCGCCCGCGGCGAGCTGCAGACGATCGGCGCCACCACGCTGGACGAGTACCGCAAGCACGTGGAGAAGGACGCGGCGCTCGAGCGGCGCTTCCAGCCCATCCAGGTGAACGAGCCGACGCTGGCGCACACCATCGAGATCCTCAAGGGCCTGCGCGACCGCTACGAGTCGCACCACCGGGTGACGATCACCGACCCGGCACTGGTGGCGGCCGCCCAGCTCTCCGACCGCTACATCTCCGACCGGTTCCTGCCCGACAAGGCCATCGACCTCATCGACGAGGCCGGCTCGAGGCTTCGCATCCGACGGATGACCGCTCCACCGGACCTGCGCGAGTTCGACGAGAAGATCGCCGGCGTGCGCCGCGAGAAGGAGTCGGCGATCGACGCGCAGGACTTCGAGGTGGCCGCCCGGCTGCGGGACAAGGAGAAGACCCTGCTCGGGCAGAAGAGCGAGCGCGAGAAGCAGTGGAAGGCCGGCGACCTGGACGTCGTGGCTGAGGTGGACGAGGACCTCATCGCCGAGGTGCTGGCCACCGCCACCGGCATCCCCGTCTTCAAGCTGACCGAGGAGGAGACCTCCCGGCTGCTGCGGATGGAGGACGAGCTGCACAAGCGGGTCATCGGCCAGGAGGACGCCATCAAGGCGCTCTCGAAGTCGATCCGGCGCACGCGTGCCGGTCTGAAGGACCCGAAGCGTCCGGGCGGCTCGTTCATCTTCGCCGGGCCGTCCGGGGTCGGGAAGACCGAGCTGTCCAAGGCTCTCGCCGAGTTCCTGTTCGGGGACGAGGACAGCCTCATCGCCCTGGACATGAGCGAGTTCTCCGAGAAGCACACCGTGTCGCGGCTGTTCGGCTCGCCTCCTGGGTACGTCGGCTACGAGGAGGGCGGCCAGCTCACCGAGAAGGTGCGGCGCAAGCCGTTCTCGGTCGTGCTGTTCGACGAGGTCGAGAAGGCCCACCCCGACATCTTCAACTCCCTGCTGCAGGTGCTCGAGGAGGGCAAGCTCACCGACGCCCAGGGCCGAGCGGTCGACTTCAAGAACACCGTGATCATCATGACGACCAACCTCGGCACCCGCGACATCGCCAAGAGCGTCAGCCTCGGCTTCACCCAGGCCAGCGATGCCCAAGGGTCCTACGAGCGGATGAAGGCCAAGGTCTCCGACGAGCTCAAGCAGCACTTCCGGCCCGAGTTCCTCAACCGGGTGGACGACGTCGTGGTCTTCCACCAGCTCACCCCGGAGGAGATCGTGCGCATCGTCGACCTCATGGTCGACAAGGTGGACGAGCGGCTGCGCGACAAGGACATGGGCATCGAGCTCACCCCGGCCGCCAAGGAGCTGCTGGGCAAGCGGGGCTTCGACCCGGTTCTCGGGGCCCGGCCGTTGCGCCGCACGATCCAGCGCGAGATCGAGGACGCGCTGTCCGAGCGCATCCTCTTCGGCGACCTCAAGCCCGGCCAGATCGTGCTCGTGGACGTGGCCGGCGAGGGGGCCGCGGCGGAGTTCACCTTCACCGGCGAGGGCAAGACCGAGCTGCCGGACGCTCCCGTCGTGGAGGCGGCCGGCCAGCAGGAGGTATGAGCACGCTCGACCCGGTCGACGCGTTGCGGCAGGCCGACGAGCTGCTGCGCCGCCGTCGGCCGGGCGATGCGCTCGCCGTCCTGGCTCCGCTGCTGTCCGACGAGCCGAACTCGCGGGCGGTGCTCGAGCTGGCCGGGCGCGCCTGGTTCTCCAGCGCCCAGCTCGGGCGCGCCGAGACGGCGTTCGCCAGGCTGGTCGAGCTGGACCCCACCGACGCCTACGCGCGGTTCGCCCTCGGCCGGGTGTACGAGCGCCAGTCCCGGCACGGCGAGGCCCGCCGCCACTTCCGGCTGGCCGTCGCGATGGACCCGCGGGCGGAGTACAGCGACGGCCTGGCCCGAGTGGAGCAGCGACTCGCCTGAGCCGGTCGGCGCCGGGCGGGGGCGGCTCAGGGCGGCTCGGCTCAGGCCGGCAGGCGCAGCGTGCCGTCGTCGAGGCGCTCGAGCAGCCCGTCGGCCAGCAGCGACTCCAGCGCTCGGCTGCGCTGCGAGTCGTCGGACCAGAGCGGGTCGAGGCGAGCCTGCGGCACCGGTTCAGGCGCGTCGCGGACCGCGCCCAGCAGCAGCCCCCGCACCTGGCGGTCGGTGCCGGTGAACGGTTGGCCCCGGCGCGGCGTGGCCGGGGCAGGCCGCCCGGCGGCGAGCCAGGCACAGCCGGGCGCCAGCGGGCAGGCCCCGCAGCGGGGGGAGGAGGCGGTGCAGAGCAGGGCCCCGAGCTCCATCAGCGCCACCGACCAGCGGGCCGCCGTCGGCGGGTCGGCGGGCAGCAGGCTCTCGGCGAGCGCGCGCTCGGTGCGGGTCAGGTGCGCCGGTGCCGCCGCCGACCCTGACTGCGACCGGGCGAGCACGCGTCGGACGTTCGTGTCGAGCACCACCACCCGGCGTCGGTAGGCGAACGTCGCGACGGCCGCCGCGGTGTACTCGCCGACCCCCGGCAGGTCGCGCAGCGCCCCGAGGTCGTCGGGCACCTGACCGTCATGGCGGGCGACGAGGGCACCCGCCGCGGCGTGCAGGCGCAGTGCCCGCCGCGGGTACCCGAGTCGGCCCCAGGCGCGCACCGCCTCGCCCGGGCTGTCGTCGGCGAGGTCAGCCGGGGTTGGCCAGCGCGCCAGCCAGGCCTGGTACACCGGCCGCACCCGCGCGACCGGCGTCTGCTGCAGCATCACCTCGCTGACGAGCACCGCCCACGGCGAGGTGCCCGGCCGGCGCCAGGGCAGGTCCCGCGCGGCGTCGGCGTACCACGCCAGCAGCGGGGCGTGCAGGTGGCGGCCGTCGACCCCGCTCAGACGTAGCGCTCCAGGATGCTGGACTCGGCCAGCCGTGACAGCGCCTCCCGGATGGTGCGCGCGCGCGCGTCGCCGATGCCCTCGACCTCCAGCAGCTCCTCGACCGACGCGCTGAGCAGCCGCTGCAGGCCGTCGAAGTGGGCCACGAGCCGATCGACGACGCTGCCCGGCAGTCGCGGCACCTTGGCCAGCAGCCGGTACCCGCGCGGGCTGCGCGGGTGGTCCAGCTCGGGGTCCCCACCCTCGTACCCCAGCGCAGCCGCGACCGCGCCGAGGTCGAGCAGGTCGGTGGCGCTCAGCTCCACCAGGTCGGACAGGCCGCGCCCGAGCAGCGCGTCCGGGTCCGCGGCGTAGTCCTGCACCAGCAACGACCGGTCGGCGTCGATGCCCGCCACCAGCTCGGTCAGCTGCAGCGCCAGCAGGCGGCCGTCGGCTCCCAGCTCCACGACGTAGCCCTCGATCTCCTGGGCGATCCGGCGCACCATCTCCTGGCGCTGGGCCACCGCCGCGACGTCTCGCAAGGTGGCCAGGTCCTCGATCTCCAAGGCCGAGAGGGTGCTGGTCACCTCGTCCAGGCGCAGCTTGTAGCGCTCCAGGGTGGCCAGCGCCTGGTTGGCCCGGGACAGGATCTCGGCGGAGTCCTCGAGTACGTGCCGGTGGCCATCGAGGTAGAGCGCCACCAGGTTCATCGACTGGCTCACCGAGATCACCGGCAGGCGCGTCTGGCGCGCCGTGCGCTCGGCGGTGCGGTGCCGGGTGCCCGACTCGGTGGTGGGGATCGACGGGTCGGGCACCAGCTGGGTGGCCGCACGCACGATCCGGTTGTTGCGGGTGTCGACCACGATCGCGCCGTCCATCTTCGCCAGCTCCCGCAGCCGGGTGGCCGAGAACTCCACGTCGAGCACGAAGCCGCCGGTGCACAACGACTCGACCTGCTTGTCGTAGCCGAGCACGACGAGCGCGCCGGTGCGGCCCCGCAGGATGCGTTCCAGCCCCTCGCGCAGGGGCGTCCCTGGGGCCACGGCGGCAAGCGTGCGGCGCAGTGTGGCGTCGATGCCCGCAAGTCTAGGAGCGCGACGGCTGCACCAGCCGCAACGAGGCCGATCCGGCCGCCCGGCGCAGCGCGTCGTCGAGGGTGCGCACGCTCACCACCTCGCACCCTTCCACGTCGGGCAGCGCCGCAGCCCCGCCCGCCTGCTCGGCCTCCGGGACGAGGACGCGCCGGGCGCCCACCCGGGCGGCCTCGAGCACCCGGTGCCGCAGGCCACCGACAGCGCGCACCTCGCCGTCGAGGCCCACCTCGCCCACGGCAGTGACCCCGGCCGGCAGCGCGAGACCGGTCGTGGCGCTGGCCACTGCCAGCGCCACGGCGAGGTCGGCGGCGGGCTCGGCCACGGCGAGGCCGCCCACCGTGGCGGTGTAGACGTCCCGCCCGCCGATCGGCAGCCGGCAGCGCTGCTCGAGCACGGCGAGCAGCAGCGCCAGCCGGGACGGGGGCAGACCCGTGGTCACCCGGCGGGACGGGCCCTCACCCGGTGGGCCCAGCAGCGCCTGCACCTCGATCGGAAGCGCACGGCGACCCTCCAGTGCCACGGTCCAGCAGCGGCCCGGCACCGCCTCGGGGTTGTGGCTGAGGAACAGCCGGGAAGGGTCGGGGACCGACCGGATCCCCCCCTCTTCCAGGTCGAGGCAGCCGACCTCGTCCGCCGGGCCGAACCGGTTCTTCAGCCCGCGCAGCAGCCGCAGCCGCGAGTGCCGGTCACCTTCGAACAGCAGCACGACGTCGACGAGGTGCTCGAGCACCCGGGGCCCGGCGACCGATCCGTCCTTGGTGACGTGCCCGACGAGCAGCACGCTGGTACCCGTGCGCTTGGCCGCCCCCACCAGCGCGGACGTGACCGCACGCACCTGCGCCGGCCCGCCGGCCGAGGAGTCCACGCCGGGCACGGTGACGGTCTGCACCGAGTCGAGCACCAGCAGGCCGGGCCGCACCCGGTCGAGGTGGACCAGCACCTCCTCCAGGTCACGCACCGCCGCCAGGAACAGCGCGGGGTGCACCGCCCCGGTGCGATCGGCCCGGCGACGCACCTGCGCGGTCGTCTCCTCCCCGGTCAGGTACAACGCCGGCCCCGGTGCGCGGGCGGCGACCTCCAGGGCCAGCGTCGACTTCCCCACCCCGGGCTCGCCGGCGAGCAGCACCACCCCACCTGGGACGAGCCCCCCGCCGAGCACCCGGTCCAGCTCATCCACGCCGCTGGGCACCGCCTGGCCGGCGGCCGGGTCGACCTCGGGCATCGGCAGCGCGGGAGCCACGGCAGATCCGCCGGGGCGCCCACTCGGCCCGCCGGACGCGTCCTCCCCGACCGTGCCCCAGGCCTCGCACTGGGCGCACCGGCC
>Ga0209594_1000532_pt1 | contig 22294 bp, 18 predicted proteins | sample AshMeaCrysSpring_FD_184126 | JGI IMG/M metagenome (GOLD analysis project Ga0209594, IMG submission 184126) | Groundwater microbial communities from Big Spring, Nevada to study Microbial Dark Matter (Phase II) - Ash Meadows Crystal Spring... | ecosystem: Environmental > Aquatic > Deep subsurface... | reverse complement strand
AAAGTGGTGTTAACCCCCCCCAACCCCCCCTTGGTAAGGGGGGGGAAAATGCCTAGTTTGTAGGGCTCCCTCCCCTTACCAAGGGGAGGGCTGGGGTGGGGTTTTTTACGGTTTCGCAAGAGGTCTATTATGGCAGCTTTGGCATTATTTAGACTACATCAGACCTAACTGAGACAAAATTCCTTGACCAGTCAATAATTCAGTAGCAAGACCGATGACGAAACCCAGCATAGCTAGGCGACCGTTCCAGGTTTCTGCAAATTGATTAAATCCGAATTTGGGTTGTTGGTTTTCCATGAGCTTAGACCTCGGTAAGTTTTCAGAGCCAGCAAATGCTGTTTGTTAAGAGCTGTTAATTCCATTATAAAGAATTATAACAAAAAATTGACAAAAAACCAAAATTAGTATCTAAGTTCAGAATCTCCTGATGGGGAGTGGGGGAACGTCATGACTATAGACAAGGGGCTTAAGCCCCTTGTCTATCACTCTGGTGGCAAGGGGCTTAAGCCCCTTGTCTATCACTCTGGTGGCAAGGGGCTTAAGCCCCTTGTCTATCACTCTGGTGGCAAGGGGATGACTTGGAAATTTACCCCGTTTTCTTTTTTTCAGCCAAACCCTTGTCCGCGCTGAGATTTTGTCCACACCAGCACTTCTCCCGCTTGTCCGCCTGCAGCTAATTGATTTCCTGATGGATGCCAAGCTACAACGGAAAACCCAGACGATGCACCTGTTAATCTTTGGGTTAACTGTTTTGCTTTTTGCCACAACAGCAACATTCCATCTTCAGCTACAGAAGCTAAAAGAAGACTCTGGGGATGAAACTGCAAATCGCAAATTTTGTCATTGTGAAGGCTTAAAGCTCGTGACAACCAGCCATTTTCGTCTTTTTCTGCTTTTTTCCAAACAATAATATTCTCATAGCTCGAAACTGCCAGCAAAGGAGCAAACCCAGATTTAGGTTTTGACCAAGTTAAGTTACGCACTTTGCCGCCAAACCCTGTCATGCGCCAAGGCTCATTATTACCCCAACGCCACAGCCAGACTGTTTGATCTAGGCAACTCCCAGCAATGTACTCCCCATCAAAAGACCAAGCAACCTGGGTACAAGCCCCAGGCATTTCTAAAATTAAGGCATCTTCATCTCAGTTTTTCCTATCCCAGACCTTAATTCCACCATTACCTGCGGCCGCCAATTTTTCTCCTAGAGGTTGCCAAGTCAAACCCAACACAGAAGACAATTCAAAGGGGAGAGTGATAATTATTTCCCCTGCAACAGCATCCCAGACTTGCACATAACGCCTCAAACTAAAAGCTAACTCTTGTTTATCAGGATGCCAGCACAAATGTTCAACCCATTGAGAACCAAAATCTAAAGTGTGAATTAAATCTAATTCAGGTTTAATCTGCCAAATTCTAATTTTCCCATCTTGTCCCCCTGCTGCCAAAAATTGACCATCTGCAGAAAAACCTAAACAATCAATGGATTGGTCTTGAGTTTGGGATGGATTTAAAAGTAATACAGATGATTCACTTTGAGACTGCCAGAGCATAACTTCCCCTGCTGCAGAGCTGGCGGCTAAATCTCCACCAATTGACCAATTAATAGCAGTTTCAAGGAGCATTGGGGGTACGTGACTTAGGTTTATTAGAATCTGCTATTGCTCAACCCCGTAATTAATTTCACCAGTTTTATCTAATCCTTCAAATAAATGAACGAATAGCTTGATAAACTGCCTCATACTCTTCTTCATGGATACCCAAAGTCCCAGTAATTCTCACAGTTTCAACCTTAGCAACTTCTCCGATGGCTTCCATTTCAGCGAGAGAATAAGGAGGTGCTTGTTTTGCAATAACAGTTAAAATTGGCTGAGAAACAGACTCTATTAACTCCAGAAACTCAGCACGACTGGTAACAGGGTCAATTGCTCCAGTAACAAAAGCAACAGGTGCATATCTCGCCCCTGGATGTTGGGTAATTTGTCGTTTTTCTGTGATAAATTCTGGGGTTAGCTTAGTTTGATCCACATAAACATGACGGCGATACATGAAACGGAGAAAAGCAGGAGTTGTGTTGAGATAGTAGAGCAATTGTCCAATAATAGGCGATCGCACTAAATTCTTTACCCCTTGTCTCATCCATGTTGGAGACCCCATCACTCGCAGAGGGCCACACCAAGTAGGAGCAACTAACACAATTTTACTCACCATTTCAGGATGAGTTTGAGCCAATTGTAAAGCATAGCCTGCTGCATGACCTGCGGCAACAATAATAATGGGTTGAGAGAAACGAGCCTGCACGAAATCTGTTAATAATTGATGATAGAGAGCGGGCTGATAATCCAAAGGAGGACAATCTGATGCACCAAACCCCAACCAATCTAAAACAAACACCTGATATTTATCAGCCAATAAACGAGCAATACCCGCCATTTCTGTGCGACTGGAAACCGTACTAAAAGCAGGAAGTAACAGAACTGGGTTTCCTTGTCCTAACTTTTCATAGACTAAGTTTAACCCTTGTTGTTGTTGCCAATTCCAGGAAAAATGATCAACTGTGCCGCCAATTTTGGTATTAGAATTGATAGAAGAATATGTATTTAAAACTGTCATTTGTTTTTGTTAATTATTTCAATAATAGTAGATTCTTGATGATTTGTGCTTTAGACAAGGGGCTTAAGCCCCTTGTCTTGCAAGGGGCTTCAGCCCCTTGTCTTAACTTGATAATAAGAGAGCTACTTTTTTAGCAAAGTAAGTTAAAATCAAATCTCTTCCAGCCCATTTTATACTGGTGATAAGTTCTAAAATCATTTTTTTTTTCGTCAATCCAACCATAACTTGCTGCCGCTTTAATCATAGCATATTCCCCACTAACATTATAGGCAACCACTGGCAAATTAGTAAAATTGCGCAAGGGACAGATAATATCTCAATAAGCCCAAAGCAGGTTTAACCATTACCATATCTGCTTTTTCCATAATATCTAATTTTGGCTCTTCGGTACATATTATGGTAAATCAACATTGAAAATGCCAATTAAGAAATACCCTCAGACAAAAGTTATCAAAATTTCTAAAACCATATGCTGTTCTTTTAATTAACTTTAATTTATTATTAATTCCCTCCACTATACCTTGAGTTGTTTTGTTATCAAAGTAACTAATAATTTCTCCAATCCAATTTTTTATCGTTTGGCTACTTTTGGGAAATAAATCTTTAACTTGTTTTAACCAATTACCGATTTTCAATCTGAGTTCTTGCCAAGAAGCACTATAGTTATAAATAATTCTAAACCTCTCTTTAAAACCATACATTTTCTTTAAAATAGGAAAGTTTTTCTGGACTTCTTGTAACTTGTCTTTTTCTTCTTGTTTTAAATCAATATAATTCTTTAATAAAATATATTTACTATTTTTTATAGCTGACAATTTTTTTTCTCTTTCCTTTTTATTTTTTATTGTTAAAACTTTTCTTATTTCCTTTTTTCTAGTACTATCTAATTCATCATTTATTTGTTTCATTACATAAAATATATTAAATATTACTACGACAGAATCCATTAATTCTTTGACCACTGTTTTATAGCCTTTCCATAAGTCTATACTTACTTCTTCTATGTTTTTCAGTACTTCTTCTCCCCAAGATAATAATTCTTCTCTTAAGACTTCTTTAGTTCTTTTTGATAAAATTCTTAATGGTTCTTTTTTATCTAAATCTACTAATACTGCACAATAATTATGCTTTCCTTTTTCTATTGCTATTTCATCTATTCCTAATCTTTTTAAATTTTTTATTTCTTTTTTGTTAATTTCTTCTTTTACATCTTCTAAGATTTTTTCTATTTCTCCTTCACTTACATTATTGATTTCACTAACTGTTTTTAGATTATTCTTTTTCAATTGTTCTAATATATTTAATGCCAGTCTTGAGGTTATCCCTCTTCTTTTTTTTAGCCAAGATAATTCTTCTGAAAAGGGCTTATTACAATTTTTACACAAAAATTGTCTTCTGTTAATTTTTAAATACGTTTCTTTTTCACATATTGGTAAATCCTTCACCATATGTCCATGATTTTTATGTAAATTTTTACTTGTTTTGCCACATCTAGGACATTTACTCGATCTGTCAGCACATTCAACTTCAAATATCCATCCTATCCCTTCAAATTCATAATATTTTTTAATTATTACTGAGGGTAAGTTCAGCATTTTTTCTAGTATTTTTAATTCTTGGGCTTTTTTTGTCATTGTACTCTCGACCTATGCCAACTATTTTTAAGCTTTAGATTTTTTACAATCTCATTGTAACAAGCTTTTTGATGGTTGATTCTTATTTTTTTATTTTCTTGATTTTTTAAAGATTTACTCTATTTACCATAGTATGTACCGAAGAGCCCTAATTTTAAGTAATTGTGCAAAATTAATGTTTAAGAAACAAAGGGTTTAAGCTTTATATTAATTTAACTAAAGATTAGAAATTTTTAAGGATTTTTAAAGCAGTAAACCCCTAGTATTAACTTATTTGTAAACTTGTTGATTAAAGACATTTTGCACAATAAAAAGAGCAAAAAAACTGATGAGAGCGGCAATAATGGGAGTTGTAATCCAACCAGAAGCGATGTTGAGTAAAACTCGCCATTTTATTTGTCTAACTCCTTTTATTCCTTGGAGTAAACCAATACCCATAACTCCTCCAATAACTGCTTGGGAGCTAGAAACTGGGATGAGGGGAATGGGTGGTAAACCTAGATTAATTAAAAAATGTTGTAACTCTGTGGAGGAGAAAATATATAAAACTAGGGAGTGGGAAATTACTACAACTAAAGCAGCTACTGGGTTAATTGGCATGAGACTATTACCTACAGTCATCATTACTTTTTTGGAGTAAGTATAGACACCAACGGCGATCGCTATTCCACCCAACAAGAATAACTGTTGCACTGAGGAAAAGTCAAACCCTGCAATCTGAAAGCTGGTAAAGGGAGAAGCGGGCACAAAAACCCCCATCACGTTACCAATATTATTTGCTCCGAGGGCGTAAGAGCCAATAACACCTGCTAAAATCAAGCCCCAACGGGTGTAAAAGTCCAGAGTCAACAGATGCAGTTTTGACTTGTTAATAACCATTACCAGTAATTTGTAAATAACTGCGGCAAAAATAGCTCCTAAAATGGGACAAGCTACCCAGGTGGTGATGATTTTTCCTAGTGCGCTATAATCTGTGGGATAACCACTAAACCAGTTCCAACCAATTATTGCACCTACTACAGCTTGGGAACTGGAAACGGGAAGACTTAATTTAGTCATCCAAAATACTGTTAAAGCTGCTGCTAATGCTACCGTAAATGAGCCTGCTATGGCATTTACAGCCCCTAATTTTCCTAAACCTTCTACTGTACCTGCACCTTCAATAACTGCGCCTAGAATAAGGAAAACGCTGCATAAAAATGCTGCTGTGGAAAATCTCACCATCCCACTTCCTACTGCTGTACCGAATACGTTTGCAGCATCATTGGCACCTAATGACCAGCCTAAAAATAATCCGCTGGATAAGAAAATTATAATGTTTAAAATTTCCACAATTATTAATTATCAATTATCAGTTATCAATGAATAATGAACATTAACTGATAACCGATAACTGTTCACTGTTTACTGATAACTGTTAAAGGGCACGTTTAATGGTATAAATTGCTAGCCAGTCGCCTAAATCTTCAGCTTTATCTGCTAGTTGATCAATTACATCTACTGCGTTGCGAAGCTGTAATTTTTGTTCTAATAATAGGTCAGAATTGAAAATTTTCTTTTTTAAACCTAGAGCGAGATTATCTGATTCTGTTTCATAAAAACTGATTTTATGCACATAATCTCCTACTATTAATGGTGTGCGAAAATAAGCTCTTGCTGTACTAACTGCAGTTTCTACTGCTTGAACTACCATTGCTGTTAATTCTTTGAAATCTTCTTTTATTTCAGGTAAGATTTTTGGTTGTTCAATGAGTAATTCTTGATAAGTTTTTTCAAATAAATCAACTAGATAGAATAAGTCTTGTAATAAGCTTAATACGTCTCCTCTGGCATCGGGAATTAACATTTCTGTATATAATTCTCTCCCAATAGCTCTTCTTAATTCATTACTTCTTCCTTTTAATTCTTTTAATTGTTTTAGTTTTTCTTCGCATTTTTCCCCTGGGATATTATGCTCAATATAAGCAGTTAATCCTATTTGAAAGAGCATTCCTCCTTCGGATATTTTATCGAGAAATTCATCAATTTGTCTAGTAATAAATTTGGTTTTACCAAATAACGGCGGACTTCTTTGTGGCATTTTTTTTTACTCCTTATTTCCTTGTCATTGGTCATTAGTCATTAGTCATTAGTCATTAGTGTTATTTATGTTTTAAAAAAATAAATATTAATTTTTCTTAAAAAGATCATAACATTTAGCTAAGGACTAATGACCAATGACTAATGACCAATGACTAATGACCAATGACCAATGACTAATGACCAATGACTAATGACTAATGACCAATGACTAATGACCAATGACCAATGACTAATGACTAACTTGTTCCCCTGGTTAAATTTATATAATACCATCGTTTCCAATGTTCATTTTTATCTAGCTGGACAGTATTGCCATTTTTTTCTGGTTTTTCGGGGACAATTTCCTTAAAATTTAATCCATTTTCTTGATTTTCTCTTGTCTTTTCTTCTTCAATATTTAATCCATTTGTTTGATTTTCTCTTGTCTTTTCTTCTTCAATATTTTCTCCATTTTTTGAGTTTTCTGTTGTCTCTTTTTCCTCTATATTTTCTCTATCTGTTGCTGTTTTAATGGTAGGATGCAATACTGTGATATGAAAATTCTGTCTTGTTTGGTAATCTAAGAATTTTTGCTGTATTTTTTCCCACTCAAGCCATTTTTGATGACAACTTTCTGTTAGTAATGCTGTCAAATTGGGCATTTTCTTTTTTAAGTCTGAGTCAAATACCCCTGTAAGAAACTCTGTTAAAACATAACTATCTTGAATGTCACCTAAAACTGTCTGAATTTCTTTTACTTGTTGAAGATATTCTTGATATTCTTCACCATAAAACTGGGTAAATAGTTCCATTTGATAGCGCGATCGCTTGGCTTCTTTTCTCAGTTCATGTAACTCATATCCTTCTGTATCTAACAACTCTTCAACCTCTTCTTTACTCAAGTTTTGGGGTAATTTCATTTTCCCTGCTTCTGATTTTACTCCCACTAACCAACCTGGATGGAGTAATAATTTACTGATTTGAGGTAATAGTAAATCTGGTAAAACTTCGTTGATTGAAATTGTGGCTATTTCTTGATAATTTGGTTCTTCTAACCACTCCTGTAGCCCTATTTTTAAGTCTAAATATAAATCATCGTTGAGGATATTTTTAACCTTTTTAAAAGCTTTTTTCCGCTTTTTAGCTAACACTTTTAATGCTTTATCTAAGTGTTTTTGTTCTTTTGTTGGTAAGATTGGTTGATAGTTATTTTTTAAGGTATCTTCTAAAACATCTAAATCTCTTAATTCTCCTAAAACCCGCGCTATTTTACCTACTTTTTTTTGAGTTGCATCTGGGGGTAAGTCAAGAGCGGATGCAAAACCAGTTATTGCACTACGCAAGCGTCGCATTCCTACTCGCATCTGGTGTAGTTCTTCTGGTTCTTTGTCTTTGAGTACACCTGCTTCATGTTTCAGTATTTTAGCAAAGTGTTTACTTACTGCTAAATATGCCCAGTCACCAAATGTGTTTACTTGTTCAATGGATATTGTGTTCATAATTTACCTTGATTGCGTTCTTCTTATGTTATCTTAGCGATAATTTTGGTGAGGTTAAGAATAAGTTAAGAAAATTTAACTGAGTTTTGTAAGTTATGATTCTAATTATAGAAAAGCGATGGGCGTAAGCCTATGCCCTACGGGCATCGCCCTGTAATTTTTCCCAAAAAAAATGTCACCAGGGTGTTTTTCAACTTGCTGGTGACTTATTTTAGTGTTAATTGCTGTTAGATTTTTTTCTGAGAAAACAAGCCCTTTTTGGTGATTTTCATGCCAACAAAACCCATTGCGAGGAATGTTCCAATTGCTGTTGGTGGGGCAGGAACTGCTACTCCTGGTCCTTCTGTGTAGTTATAGGTTATTGTCAGATTTGCTGCTGCTGAGTTGCTAAAATTGGTAGCTAGATTCCCCGATCCAGTAGCTGTACTCGAACCTATTGCGTTTATGGTATATGCTAAATTACCACTTCCAATGAAGGCATTCAAGATATCTGCATCAGTGTAACTTTCTGTTTTTTCTGCTTTGGCTGTACTTAAGTTGACGGTTTTTCCTGAAGTACCCGCAAAATCAATTGCCCCATCAAACTTGGCTAAGGTGAATTTTTGCAGCTCACTAGGTATGACTTCTACTAACAAAGTATCTGTCCCACCTATTGTGCCATTAACTTGAATAGTGCTTGCTAAGTTGGCGTTTACATTAGCTGTTTTTGTTGTATTCTTGTTTTCTACCCCTATACTGCCTTCTGCCGATCCACCTAAAGTAAATGATACTGAGTTGAGAGTACCCAGGTTTGAATTGAACTTTTTAACTGAGAGAAATTTATCCCAATCAGTTTCTTCAAGTGATATGTTTGAGTTGTAACTTATTGATGCTGCTTTAGCTTCAGTTGTTGTCACCTGCATTAAGCCCAGGGTGAGTGCTGCTGTACCTACGGTTGTTACTGCGATTTTTTTTGCCAAATTCTTAATCATTGCTTTTGCTCCTATTTTTTTTATACTTTATATATAGTATTTATGATAACTTCAGTTGTTTGGTGTGAATATTCACTTTTTTTCCCTGTCAACTGTTGTTTGCTTAACACTTAGATTTTGTTACTAATTACTTATTGAAGTTGATTAGTTTTTTTTAAGTGCTAAATTCATTATATCTTAAAATTTTGGATTGTGAAGACTTCAACCCATATTTTTTATGTGTTTTTTCTGATCCCGCGTTTTGAACTTTTAAGCATCTTTACTTAAGTAAGCTATGTGAGGCTTAAAAATACTCAATTTGGACTTGGCTCACAGTTGCATTAATCTCACATTTCAATCACGATACTGAGCGCGGTAGATTTTTTGCAATTGTAAATTTTGACATATCTGGGAGGGTTTATCACTTAAAGAAAAGGAAAGGCGGTCTAAGTTCACCTGTAAACCGATCATGGGGTCATCTCCTTCTGCTAAGAAAAACTCCAGTCGTTTGACATCATCCCAACTCGCAATGGTATCTAAAATCTGGAAAATTGCTGATAAATAGGGACTATTGGGGTTTTTATACCAATCAATGACTGGGGTAAGTTTCTCCAAACCTAAGTGAAAAATGAGGGCTGGTTTACCAAAAAGAGCGATCGCCACTGGTCTAATTTCTTCTTGTAAAAACAACTGAGAAGACCTTGCTAAACCCCTTAATTTTTCTAGCTTCTGATATTTTTCCCAAACAGATTTTAATTCGCCTTCCCATTCCACAGCAATAGTAATTAAATAAGTTTGTAGAAACAGGTGACCTAATTTTTCTGCTTTAGTAGCCAAATAATTCGAGTTATAATCATTTGCCTCAATTAACAGAGGAACTCGCTCTACTACTTCCAAACCATAACCTTTTAAACCTGCGATTTTTCTGGGGTTATTTGTCACCAAACGAATGTGTTTAATACCCAAATCATTGAGCATTTGTGCTCCCATTCCATAGTCACGTAAGTCTGCGGGAAAACCTAAACGCTCGTTTGCTTCTACTGTATCCAGTCCGAAGTCTTGCAGAGAGTAAGCTTTTAATTTATTTACCAGTCCAATGCCTCTACCTTCTTGACGCAAATAAACTACAACTCCCATGCCCGCCGCTTCAATCATTTTTAAGGCTGCTTGTAACTGCATCCTACAATCACAACGCAGGGACCCTAAAGCATCTCCAGTAAGGCATTCTGAGTGCATTCTCACCATAACTGGTTGGTTAGCAAAGTCTTTTGGGTCCCCTTTAACAATAGCCAGGTGTTCAGTATGATCTAACGTATTGCGGTAGGCGTAGATTTGGAAATCACCAAACTGAGAAGGAAACTTACAAACAGTTTCGCGATAGACAAAGCGATCATGTTCGAGACGATAACTAATTAAGTCAGCGATACTGATAAGTTTGAGATGATATTTTTGGGCATATTCAAATAACTGGGGGAGTCGCGCCATGGAACCATCGGGGTTTTGAATTTCGCAAATTACCCCAGCGGGATATAATCCTGCTAGTCTGGCTAAGTCAACTGCTGCTTCTGTATGACCTGCTCTTTTCAATACACCTCCTTCTCTTGCGCGGAGGGGGAAGATATGACCAGGACGATTGAGATCTTGTGGGCGAGTTCCTGGGTTGATAGCTACTTGAATGGTGCGGGCACGGTCTTCTGCGGATATTCCAGTACTTACACCTAAGTGAGGAGCTGCATCAATACTAACAGTAAATGCAGTCTGGTTGGTATCGGTGTTTTTTGTCACCATCAGGGGGAGATCGAGAGCGTCAAGGCGATCGCCTGTCATCGCCAAACAGATCAACCCCCGTGCTTCCACTGCCATAAAATTGATAATATCTGGGGTAGCAAACTGAGCAGCGCAAATGAGATCTCCTTCATTTTCGCGACTTTCGTCATCTACTACTACTATCATGCGCCCTGCTTTCAAATCAGCCAGGGCTGTATCAATAGAGTCAAATTTTATTTCTGGTACTTCCACAAACTTTTTTGCGTTAAAACTGTTAATGTTTTGAAAAATAGACAAGGGGCACAAGACAAGGGACACAAGACAAGGGACACAAGACAAGGGGCACAAGACAAGGGGCACAAGACAAGGGGCACAAGACAAGGGGCTTAAGCCCCTTGTCCATACCATAACCTTACTGTTATTAGACCTCTTGCAAAAGTGGTGTTAACCCCCCCCAACCCCCCCTTGGTAAGGGGGGGAAAATGCCTAGTTTGTAGGGCTCCCTCCCCGAACCTGCGGGGAGGGCTGGGGTGGGGTTTTTTACGGTTTCGCAAGAGGTCTATTTTAGCTTTTTGTTCAACATTTGCTTTAAATTAAGGTGACATTCTTATTACGGGTTAGCTACCGTGATTTAGCGGTGTATTTTTGGTTCAAATAAGATACAATTTTAAAATACTCAAATTATATTGAGTCGAGGAACTCTTAAAACTCAAAAAATATGAAACTTGAAAAATTGCTTCAATTAAAACAAAAACTTACTTTAGAAACCGATCTCTCTAAAGTTTGGTTATATTTTATGGATAATTTTGCTGATTATCAAGAATTTACGGATTTAGGTAACCCAGCTCGCCATGCTTTCTTAGAAAGTGTTATTCCCCAAATTTGTCAACAAATGTTTGGGAAAAAGATCAAGATCAAGGATCTTTTAATAATATATCTTCCTGAATATCACTTTTTTCATGGCCCTTTTGATGCAGAAGGAAGAATTGGAGGTTTTATCTATTTCGAGGATAGCAAAATTGGCGAAATTGCTGTGTCAGAAAAGTTTCCGAGGAATGATCTAGTTAAGTATTCTCGATTTTCAGAGTCATTCAGGCTTGGAGATTTACATGATAATAATTGACAAATTTTAGCCTCAATCTCAACAATGATTGGTTTCCTGGGTTAAAGATTTTATTGCCCAATTAAAGCAAGAAAAAGTCCATTTTTCTGTTTTTTTTTGAGCTATTAACACTGCGCGATCGAGGGAAGACAAATACTAAAAAAGAGCGTTATATCTCTCAATTATTAACTGAGCACTGCTGGTACTGCTCACTGCTATATTAACTTCATAAAACATTGTTTAATACAAAAATAAATTTAAATATAATTTAAAAAAAATCAGCAAGTCTTTATCTTTCCCTGAAAAATTTGCTAAAATTTGGGCTGCCTCAAATTGCTTTTTAGTACTAAAATGCAGCAGAAGTCAAACTTTATATTAAGAGTAACTAGAAGATAAAGCTTATGAGTATACCAGTCGGAATTATTGGTGCATCAGGTTATGGTGGCGTACAATTGGTGCGACTACTGATGGAACATCCAGAAGTTGAGATAGTTTATTTAGGTGGGGATAGCAGTGCGGGGAAACCTTATAGCGATATTTACCCCCATCTGGGTCATTTGGTGAATTTAACAGTGGAAAAAATTGACCTAGATGAGGTTTCTTCTCGTTGTGAAGTGGTGTTTCTCGGTTTACCTAATGGTTTAGCTTTAACAATTGCACCTACTTTAGTGGAGAAGGGGTGTAAGGTGTTAGATTTATCGGCTGATTATAGATTTAGCAACTTAGATACTTATACAACTTGGTATAACAAAGAACGTAGCGATGGAGCTACAGCAAGTAAAGCAGTGTATGGTTTGCCAGAATTATACCGCGATCGCATTAAGGAAACTTCTTTGATTGGATGTCCTGGTTGTTATCCTACCGCCAGTTTATTAGCCCTTTCTCCTCTATTAAAACAGGGATTGGTTATCCCAGAGACTGCAATTATTGACGCAAAATCTGGTACTTCTGGGGGTGGTCGTCAAGGCAAGATTAATTTATTATTAGCAGAAGCAGATAGCTCTATAGGGGCTTATGGAGTAGCAAAACATCGCCATACCCCAGAAATTGAGCAAATTTGCAGTGATTTGGCGGGACATGAAGTCAAAGTACAGTTTACCCCCCATTTAATGCCAATGGTGCGGGGGATTTTAGCAACTGTATATGCTACTTTACGGGACCCAGGGTTAGTGCGGGAGGACTTAATTACAATTTATAATGCTTTCTACCGTAGCTCTCCCTTTGTCACAATTTTGTCTAATGGTGTTTATCCTCAAACTAAATGGGCTTGTGGTACAAATCTGGCTTATATTGGTATTGAGGTAGATATCCGCACTTCCCGTGTCATTGTAATGTCAGCAATTGATAACTTAATTAAAGGTCAAGCAGGACAAGCAATACAATGTCTCAATTTAATGATGGGTTGGGAGGAAACTTTAGGTTTACCTAGATTAAGTTTTTATCCTTAATTATTAATCATGTAGGGGCTGGTTTAAGGATAATCTTGAGAGCAAAATTAGAATCTTTATCTCAAAATCAGCCCACTCCTCAATCATCAGTTATTCGCGGTGCGTTATTGTTATAACGTACCCTTTAAAAAAAAATAGTCATGATAAAAAATATAATAATTAGTGTTATAAGTAGCTTATTGCTCACAGGGATTTTACCTTTAGAAACAAAGGCAGAAACTGTGTTAGAAGAAATCCAAGAAACGGGATTACTTAAAGTTGGGATTAGAATGGATGCAGTACCATTTGGTTATATAGGTTCAGACTCTCAGCTAACAGGAGTATGTGTAGATTTTATCTCAGTTCTCAAAGAACAAATTAAACAAGCAACTAATAGAGATATCATTACCGTTAAACTTTTTCAATCTACTCTTTTTAACCGTTTTGAATTAGTAGAAAAAGAACTGGTGCATATTGAATGTGGCCCAAATACAATTAGAGAAGTGGATAATGTTACCTTTTCTCAACCGTTTTTTGTGACAGGAACTCAGTTACTTATAAAAAAAGAAAATGAAAAAAATATTAATTTGGTGTCGGGAATGGAAAATGTCAGAATTGGTGTTTTGCGCAATAGTACCAGCGAAGAATTAATAACTAAAAACTATCCTCAAGCACAAATACAAACATATCAAGGAGTAACAGGAAGAGTTAGGGGAGTAGAAGCAGTAATAAAAGACGAGATAGATGCTTTTGCAAGTGACGGTATTTTATTGATCGGAGAAACAATAAATCAAGGAGTTACTTTGACAGATTATAAGTTAATACCAGAAAAACCTCTTAGTTGTGAATACTATGGTATGATTCTCCCCCAAAATGACTCTGAATGGGAAAATTTGGTCAACTATGTTATCCAAAATACCCCTAAAGAAAGACTTTTTAAAAGTTGGTTTGATGTGCTAGAAACTTATATATTAAACAATCAACAATTCTGTGGAGAAGTCAAGATTTTAGAGGAAGAAAAAAATTAATAATGAAGAATGAAGAATGAAGAATGAAGAATGAAGAATGAAGAATGAATAATGAATAATGAATAATGAAGAATGAATAATGAATAATGAATAATGAATAATGAAGAATTAATAATTAATAATTACCTCCCTTTAATTTGATCTGGTTTTATTCCCAAAAAATCAAATTGTTAGCCAGAAGAGCAATAAGTTAAATTTAAAAATGAAAATATGTGTAATACAAAAGGCTTAAGCCCCTTGTCCTCATCCCCTTGTCTTCATCCTTTTGTTTTCAGCCCCTTGTCTATTTTTGATAGATCGCAACCGATATAAAATGTAGTAAAGAACTATTAAAAATATGAAAAAAAAGCTTAAAAAAAAAGAAAAATTAGTTGCCGAAACAAAACGAATAGAGTAAAATAAAAAACAATAAAAGATTGCTGGAAAAAAGAAATGACACAATCACCCGATCGCCAAAACTTAATAACTAGCATACTGCGAAAAGCAACCAGACCATCAACCCTCGCAATAGGTGGAAGTTTAGTGGCGATGGGTTATGTAGTATATTTGGGAGGGAAAGCGTTTATCAAGGAAAATATACCCTCCTGGGTAGAACCAATATTGAGCAAAACTCTCAACCGAGAAGTAAAAATTGGTACTGTACAAGCACTATCATTAAATCATCTTGAGTTGGGTCCTATTAGCATACCCCCAACATCAACAGATCCAGATACTATTTCCATCGAAAAAATAGCGGTTGATTTCAATATTGTACCTCTGCTATTAAAACGCACTTTACCTGCGAAAGTAACAGTAAAGGAAGTAAAGGGATATATAGAACAAGATCAAGCAGGAAACTGGGTGAATATTCAACTAGCAGAAGGGGGCGATCCACCACCAATAAATTTAGAGATAAACATAGATTTAAAAGACGCAGAAATAGGATTATTACCATTAGGAAAAATAGAACCTGTGGAAATTATAGCAGAGGGAGAAGCAGCATATTTAAAAAATAAAAATCAACAAATAAAATATGACATAAATGCGGCTCTAAATAGTGGGAAAATTAACGCAAAAGGAGAAACAATATTAGATAGCTTCAAAACAGATGCAGAAGTAACTATCCAAGAGTTAGCAATAGGTGATGTGGTGTCATTATTACCTAACTCACCAGTAACGATAAATAGTGGGAAAGTTAATGCTAATTTGGATGTAAATATAGTTTCTTTAGAAGAAATAACTGCTACTAACATTGAAGGAGCAGTGACTCTTTTAGATGTAGAAGGAAATGTTCAAGAATTATCCCTCCCAATACAAGCAAAAGCATTACTAAGTTTTAAAGAAAAAGATGTTTTAATTGAAGAGGCGATCGCCAAATTAGGAGCAATAGTAGCTGTAGCAGAAGGGGTAATAAATTGGGAGAAAGGTTATGCTCTAGCAGCAAAAATAGAACCATTTGAAGTAAAAAATGTCCTGGAAATAGCCCAGCAAAATTTACCAGTAAATGTTGACGGAAAAATGCAGCTAAATATGCAGGTGACAGGACCAATAAAAGAGCCATTACTTACAGGAAAATTGGAAAGCCTAACCCCCATAATAGTAGATAAAGTCAAGTTTTCTCAAATAAATAGTGTTTTTATCGGCGATCTCTCTCAGTTTCAACTGAAAAATGCAACCGCATCTTTTGCGTCAGGAGGAGAAGTAACTGCAAAGGGAACTATAGATTTAAATTTGCAACAGTCTCTGGAAAAAAATCAACCCATAAATGTAATGGGTTTCCCCCTAAATTTTGATATTCAAGGGGAAATACCCGTAGGAGAAATAGCCTCAGTTTATGGTATTCAAGCAGAAACTCCCTCAAGGTTAACTACCACAGGAAAAGTAACAGGAAATCTGGAAAATCTCCAGGGGTTCCTTAACTGGCAAATTCCTAGTATTATCTTAGCAGGAGAAAATTTTTCAGGAGATGGGGAAGTGCTACTGAAAGGAAAAAATATCATTTTAAATAACACAGAATTAGCCACAGCAACAGGAAAAATAAATGTAGAAGGAAGCACTAATTTTGAAAGTCAAAATTGGCAAGTATATGTGGATGGAAAAGATTTCCCCTTAGCTCCTTTTGTCTCTCAAATACAATTAGCTCAGGTGGAAATTCCCGAAAATATCAATTTGGAAACTGCTGATATTAGATTAATAGGAAATACCTACGCTTTAGAACCAGAAAAAATTCAAGGAAGAGCAAATTTAGGGCTGAATATAGCTGAGGGAATAGTATTAGTAAATGGTGAGTTAAATAATGGTATTGTCAATGCAGAAGCAAGAGCAAATGAAATACCAGTAAGTCAGATAGTAAAAGCTATACCAGTACCAGTAAGTTTGGTGGGAAGTAAATTAAATCTTACAGCAAATTTAGAAGATTTATTAGCATTTCAGTCAACTCAAGATTTGAGTAAATTACAATTAACAGCAGATGCACTCCTAACAGCAGCAACAGGAACAGTTGAAGTAACAGGGAATTTAAATAATAATCAGTTGCAAAGTGAAATAAATGCAAATAACCTGGCGATCGCCCAGTTACTTAACCCTTATTTGGGGGAAGAAAAACTTGACTGGAATGAGGAATTAGACGCGAAAATAAAGCTTTCAGGAAATATTAATAACCTCGCAGCAATACCCATTCAAGCAGAACAAGTAACGGTAGAATTGGGCGAACAAAAACTGCAAACAACAGGGACACTTTTATTAACAGATGTGTTGACTCAGCCAGATGTAACACAAGTAGATTTGGCGATAAAAGCCAATGCAAATTTGGCAACTTTACCCGTAGAAGAAGCACTCGCAGTGTTACCATTCCAACAAAAAACTTTGTTACCAAAAGAAGTAAAATTAACAGGATTGGTAGATTTAAATAACGGGCGTTTAACATGGCAAAATTTATTAATCGATCCGTTAGCACCAGGAAATTTAGTATTAACAGGAAACCTGGAGTTAGAAGATTTTAGTTTAAATAATGTGGAGTTTCAACCCTTAGCTGGAACCGTAAAAATAGCCCCAGACTCAGAAATGGCAATCAATTTACGAGGGGAAGAAGATGCAATTGTAGCTAACTTAGAACCCTGTACCAGAAATGACTGTCTCTCACCCTATCTTCCAGGAGAAATAGAATTTAGGAAAACTCAAGACCCAGAAATAATAGTATTAGGAGAAAGAGAAGGGGAAGTCTTTCAAGCTGAGGTGAAAAACTTCCCTCTCGGTATTTTAGGACTTGCTCCCGCTAGTGAGTTTGGTATCCCAGGAGTGCTCAAAGGAGATGTGTTAGCAAATGTAAATGTTAACCTCTTTAATTTAGAAGGAAAAGGAGATTTACAAGTAATAAAACCAGGATTAGGCAATATAGAATTAGATAAAATAGAAGCAGAATTTGCATTAAAAGATAACTTAGCCGAATTACCAACAGCAGCTTTAACTTTTGGAAGTAGTAAATATCTCGTCCAAAATGCTAGTTTCAATCTGAAAACAGAGGAATTAGACGGTAATTTGAATTTCTCTGGAGATCTCAGAGATATTCTTGAAGCGACAAAATTATATGATATCCAGGCGATCGCAGCACTATTAGGTCAATATAGTTATATAAAAGCATCTGAAGTACAACCAAAATCTGTGGGTAAACCTAATGCTCCCCTGAGTGAACAAATAAATCTACTATCAGCAATAAGTTCTCAAATTGGTAAACAAGCAAATACAATCACCGCAGGACAAATACCAACAGAATTGGATATTCAAGGGAAATATTCAGGAGAAATTAATGCAGGAGGAAGTCTAAAAAATCCACAAGTAGATTTAAAAGTAAGCGGCCAAAATTGGCAGTGGTTACCTAATCCAATTTATCGAAATATAGTGACTAATTTGGGTGTAATAACTCAAGAAACAGGAGCTATAGCAATAGATGAAGTAAAATTAGTTGGAAACCTCAATGGTAATGTGGTGCAAGTTGAACCAGCTTTTATTCAATTAGGAGAAACTGTACTATCCTTAGCCGCGCAAGTCTCACCAACCACCACAACAGGAGAATTTAAAGTGCAAGATCTCACTTTAGATTTATTAGAAAACTTCGTGAAATTACCTTTAGATGCAAAAGGAACAATAAATGTAACAGGAACATTAGAAGGTAGTCCCCAAAATCCAGTGGTACAAGGTGATATAGCAGTGCAAAATGTCGCTTTAAATGGTAAATTACTGGAAAATGATATTAAAAGCACTTTTAATTATTCCAATGAAAAACTCGATTTTGCAACAACTGAACCAGAATATATTGACATAAAAGCAAATGTACCTTTACCTCAAGAAGGAGAACGAGCATCAGTAAATGTTAATCTGGGAACAAAGGCGATCGCTTTGATGGATCCCATCACTCAAGGACAAATACAATTATTATCTGGAGAAGGAGAAGTTAAAGTAACAGCAAGTGTACCAACAACAGACCCCACCAACCTTGAACAATTAGAATTAGACACAGAAATTCTCCTAGATAACGCCACAATTAAAAGTGCAGCAGTACAAGATCCATTGAGTGTAACAGGAAAAATATTAGTAGATGAAAAAATGCTGCAAGTGGAAGAACTAACAGGCAATATAGCAGATAGTCAACTGTTAGTAAATGGAGCGTTGCCTATATTTGAACCCAACTTAAACCCAACCAACCCCTTAACCTTAATTATTGACAAAAAACAAATAAATTTACGCGGATTATATAGAGGGGATATTAACGCCAATGTTATGATAAAAGGAGCAGCTTTAACACCAATAATTGGTGGAGAAGCAACTTTAGCTAATGGTCAGATATTGATACCCAAAAACAACGCAGAAGCTCAAGTTACTACTACTAACAATAACCAAGAACCAACACCCCCCCCAGTTGACCCAAAATTAGAGAACTTTAAAATTAATTTAAACCGACTAAACGTTGCACAATTGGGATTGTATCGGTTTAACTTTAATGGCAATTTAGTTGCAAATGGCTCAATTTTTGACATAGAAAACTTGCGCTCAGAAGGGGTAGTTAGGTTAGATCGCGGTCATATAAACTTTTTAAATACCAGATTTGACTTAAACCGCCTCTATGATAATAACATTGAATTTATTCCCGAAGATGGAACACTAAACCCAACCTTAGATCTTCAATTAGAAACAGTTATTTCTGAAGTATCAAAAGCAGGCGTAGTTAGAGATTCATCAAATAGTGAAGTTCCAGATCCTATTTCAAGAGTTGGTAACTCAGATAGTATTAGAGTTATTTTAGCTGTAGATGGACAAGCAGATCAGTTACTTTCCTTTTTGGGAATCGTAGAAAAACAAGCCTCAGATATGTGTAAAATTCAACGAGATGGTACTCAAGTTATTCCTAAACCACCTAATTTATCTGAAGAAGAATTTGCAAAATTTGCAGATTGTATTCAGTTTCAAGCTTTTGCAGAAACAGGAGGAGCTGATAGTGAAATACTCAATTCAAACATTGTCAATTTATCAAGTAATCCGCCAAGAACTGAGGGTGAAATTGTTAGTTTGCTTGCCGATCAATTGTTACAATTGGCAGAACAATTACAAGGATTAAGTTCAGGAGAATTGTTTGAAAGTGGTTTTGTTCAATTTGCTTTAGAAACTGTGGTTGAACCAATTGTTATTAATCAAGTTAACGAACAAACCCGCAAATTAGGAAAAGGAGTAGGTTTAAATGATTTTCGAGTTTTTCCCACAGTTGATGCGGTTTATCGTATAGAAAAAAATCAATTTGTCAATCTTTCTTATGATTATATTTTTAATGAGGTTAAGGCTAGATATCAATGGCGTTTTTGATAATATGTTAACAGACGGGCAACTACATCAAGATTCCTACGATGCTCTTGTTGATTACGCCAAATAAATTTATAGAATTTTTCTCTTATCAAATTCTGTGAGTTACCTCCCCCGCCATAGAATAAATTCTATGGCTAATAGCTTAAGTCCTCTGAAGAGGACTATTTAAAAAAATTCAAACAGAATACTTGTTAGTCCGTTTTAACGGACTTAAGCTATTAGCCATAGAATTTATTCTATGGCGGTTTATGCTACCAATTTTTTAAAATGTATGAAGTTACGTTATTAAAGTTGAGCCAAAATCAACACCCCAGGTTTAAACCACATTTGCTCACTCTTCTTTATTGTAAAGAAGAGACAAGGGGTGCGGAGCTCCTTATTTTGCTCCAAAATCTAGTAGAATTTGATCGAGATCATAACTTTAGAAAAATGATATTAGGGTGCTTTGCGAGCGTAACTCATCATTGAGCAACCTTTAAAAAACTTAACATTTATAAAACAATAACTAAGTTACAATAAAAACATGAGTTTATATTAAGCAACGGAGAAAAAATATGTTCGGCAAACTCATAGGATTAGCTTTAGTATTGATAGGCATTTACTTTTTGGGGCAAAATATTATTTTCACTACCAAAATTTCCCCCTATTGGTATCAAGATATTTCTGCTGGATCTTCTGTTATTGCCATTCTTTTAGGTATCATGTCTCTTGTCTTTTTGGATAGGGAAAGTGGGGTTATAGGTTGGTTTTTAATTGGGTTAGGGATAGCATTAGTATTTGTCAGTGGTAGGGTAATTTTAAAACCAACTAGCCTTTGGTATTTATTTGTGTCATTTTCATCTCTAACTGCTGGGTTACAAATAATGAGAGGAGGGCGGTTATAATAATGAAGAAGGAGGGATGTGGTCTATTTATTTAACTTACTTTCCTTTCTTCTTTTACTCACAAGAGTTGAAAGCTAAAATAGTTAGGTTTCATTGCGTTTCTGTTGCTAGAGGAAAGAAATTAGATGAAGAAAAAATACGTTTACTGGCAAGAAGAAGATCTGTTTATCGGTTATTTGGAAGAATATCCAGATTATATTGGTCAAGGAGAATCAGAACAAGAATTGCAAGAAAATCTTCTGGATATCTATCAAGAATTAACCAGTGGCAAAATACCATGTGTAAGAAAGTTAGCAGAACTTGAAGTGTCGTGAAAAGAAGAGATTTAATCAAAAAATTGGAACAAATGGGATGTATTTTGCTTTGACATGGTGGAAAACACGATTGGGATCATAATCCTAAAACTAAAGTGTCGCAACCGATACCAAGACATAAAGAAATTAAAGAAAATTTAGCAAAACATATCATAAAAATGCTCAAAGACGAGCCATGAGAAAGGTCGATATTGGTTTAAATAATAAAAATACCAAAACTCCTAGACTCTAAGAAATCTAAGCTGTTGTAAAAAATATTTCAAATTCTTGAAAACAATTAACTCTTTGTTATATATTACACTCGGCAAATTTTTCGGCGATAGTACCTACTCTTTTCCATTCTCCCGAACTTGGTAGATGACCATAGGGAGCATTTAGGGTGAAAGTGTAGGATGAGTATGGTTTCCAATCCCCTCCTTCCTCTTTCCACCCAACACGCTCGGCAAAGTGAGTGTATGCTTCCTGCTCATATTCACCCAACTTATTTCCAGTTTCCAAATAAATCTGAGTTTGCACCCTGAAGCCAAAATGTCCAGAAGAGTATTCTTCCCACAATTTATCAATAGTAATTAAATGTTCACAGGGTAAATTTTCGATGTCTTCACCGCTTAATTTATTAATATTATCTTTTCCTGTAATTTTAAGCATGAGATTTAAAGTTTCCTCATCCGCTTCTTTCCATTTTCCTGCTGCTAGGTTATTTTCAAGTTGATTGAATTGAGGTTGAATAGTGGGTGGTGAAGGTCTATTTATCAATGCAAAACTAGCGATCGCCGTTATTACTAAACCTCCTAAAACTGGCCATAATTTAAGAAACTTTGGCGAGGGAATAAGCGCTTTTAAAGCTTCTGAAGCATTCTGATAGCGCTCCTTGGGGTGATAACGTACCATTGTACTCAAAATATTCCCTAGGCGATCGCTCACTGATACCTGGTTACGCCAGATAATTTCCCCAGTATCGGTGTTTTCTTGTAGTTTATGTGGACTTAACCCAGTTAAAGCCTGAATACCAATCATTCCCACTGCATAGATATCACTAGCTAATTTAGGTTTACCATTAGACATCTCCAAAAATTGGTAAAGTCTTTCTATCATTTGACTTCAGCTTACTTGCAATGTCAAACATACTTGCTAGATTTTATGACAGAATAAGGTTTTGAGATATTTTCTGTTACTAATTTAAAAT
>Ga0209594_1000527_pt1 | contig 22424 bp, 23 predicted proteins | sample AshMeaCrysSpring_FD_184126 | JGI IMG/M metagenome (GOLD analysis project Ga0209594, IMG submission 184126) | Groundwater microbial communities from Big Spring, Nevada to study Microbial Dark Matter (Phase II) - Ash Meadows Crystal Spring... | ecosystem: Environmental > Aquatic > Deep subsurface... | reverse complement strand
GACCCTGGTCTTCGTGTCCCACCACCTCGAGCACGCGCTCCGCTACGCCGTTCGCGTGCTCGGCCTGCGCGCGGGCGGCCTCGCGCTCGACGCGCCAGCCGCCGGCGAGAGCCTCGGCTCGCTGAGAGCCCTCTATGAATGATCTCTCGACCTTCGTGACCCCCGCGCGCTTCGCGCCCCCGAGCCCGCTGTCGGCGATCCTGTTCGCCGCGTTCCTGGCCTTCTTCGCCTGGTCGCTCGCCGGTGCGGGGATCTCGATCACCGAGCTGATCCAGGGCCTGCCGAACATGGCGACCATCGGCGCGGAGATGGTGCCGCCGGCGACCGACCGCGTGGCGCCGATGCTCCAGTCGGTGCTCGTGACCTTTCAGATGGCGTTGGTCGGTACCGTGCTCGGCATTGTCCTCAGCCTGCCGCTCGCCGTGCTCGCGTCGCGCAACCACAGCCCGCACCCGCTGGTGCGCCAGGCGGTGCGCGGCGTGATCAGCTTCGTGCGCACGGTGCCGGACCTCGCCTGGGCGCTGTTCTTCGTTGCCTCCGTGGGCCTCGGACCCTTCGCGGGCACGCTCACGCTGGTGGTCGACACCATCGGCTTCTGCGGCCGCTTCTTCGCCGAGGCGATGGAGGAGGTCGATCCCGGTCCACCCGAAGCGATGGCCGCCATCGGCGCGGGCCCGGTCGACATCATCGCCTGCGCCACGCTGCCGATGGCGATGCCGAGCCTCGTCAACACCAGCCTGTTCGCCCTCGAGAAGGCAGTCCGGTCGTCCGTCGTGCTCGGCCTCGTCGGGGCGGGCGGCATCGGCGCGGAGCTCGCCACCGCGATGGAGATGTTCCGCTACGACCAGGCGGCGACGATCGTGCTGATGATCTTCGTCCTGGTCATGGCCGTGGAAACCCTCTCTTCACGCGCGCGCGCCCGGCTGATCGGCGGGCGCGGCTGAACCCCGGAGTCGACACCGGATGACCGATGCCCACACCCGCCCCGACTCGGTCAGCGTCAACGGCCGCAGCTATGCCTGGCCGACGCGGCCGACCGTCGTCATCTGCGTCGACGGCAGCGAGCCCGCTTACATCGAGGAGGCCGTCGCCGCGGGTGTCATGCCGTTCACGGCCAGCATGCTGGAGCACGGCGCCGATCTGCGCGCCGACTGCGTGGTGCCGAGCTTCACCAACCCGAACAACCTGAGCATCGTCACCGGGGTGCCGCCGGCCGTGCACGGCATCTGCGGCAACTATTTTCTCGACCCGGTCAGCGGGGCCGAGGTGATGATGAACGACCCGGAGCTGCTGCGCTGCGAGACCCTGCTCGCCGCCTTTGCCCGCGCCGGCGCGCGCGTCGCCGTAGTCACCGCCAAGGACAAGCTGCGCGCGCTGCTCGGCCGGGGGCTGCCCTTCGGCCCCGGCCAGGCGGTCTGCTTCTCCGCGGAGAAGGCCGACCAGGCCCAGGCGCAGACCCACGGCATCGACGACGTGCCGGCGCTCGTCGGCATGGCCGTGCCGGCGGTCTACTCGGCCGCGCTCTCCGAGTTCGTGCTCGCGGCGGGCGCGCGGCTGCTCGAGGAGCGGCACTGGGACCTCATGTACCTCTCGACCACCGACTACATCCAGCACAAGCACGCGCCCGGCACGCCGGTCGCCAATGCCTTTTACGCGATGCTGGACCGCTACCTCGCCAAGCTCGATGCGTTGGGCGCCACGGTGGCCGTCACGGCGGACCACGGCATGAAGCCCAAGCACGATGCCGACGGCCGGCCACGGGTGATCTATCTGCAATCGCTGCTCGACGAGCGGCTCGGCGCGGGCCAGGCGCGGGTCATCCTGCCGATCACCGATCCCTACGTGATTCATCACGGCGCCCTGGGCAGCTTCGCCGTCGTCTACCTGGGGCCCGGCGTCGACGCGGCCGGCGTGCAGGCGCAGATTGCGGCGATCGACGGCATCGACGAGGTGCTGCCACGGGACGCCGCCTGCCGGCGCTTCGACCTGCCGCCCGACCGCGAGGGCGACCTGATCGTGATCTCGGCGGCCGACCAGACGCTCGGCACCCGCCCCGAGAACCACGACCTGACGCAGCTCGCAGAGCCCCTGCGCTCGCACGGCGGCACCTCGGAGCAGCGCGTGCCGCTGCTGTTGAACAGGCCCTGCGGGCATGAACCAGGGCAGCGAGCGCTGCGCAACTTCGACGCCTTCCACCTCGCGCTGAACCGGATCGCCTGAAGGTCGATCGCCGTCTGCGCAGGGGGGCGCCCCCGCCTGAAACCACGAATACAGCGCGCCTATTCTGCGGCCTGCGGGCGGCGACATCGGCGATTCGTTACTAGATTGTGACTGAGCAATGGTCCTGACGGTGCTCGGTGTGAGGCCGCGGCTACGCCGCCTTTCGAAAAGGAGGCATGCCCGATGATCCATGAACCGATACTGACGATCGGCGATCTGATCGCCGATCGCGGTTTGGCGCAGCTACCACCGACCGCCACCGCGCGGGAGGCGGCCATGCTGATGGCGCAGCAAGGCGTTGGCGCCGTTGCCGTGATCGAGGAGGGAGATCTCGCGGGAATCTTCACCGAGCGCGACCTCCTGACGCGCGTCGTCGCCGTCGGGCAGGAGCCGGACAGAGTGGCGCTCGCGGAAGTGATGACGCGACAGCCGCAGACGGTCGATTCACGCCGGTCCCTGGTGCAGGGCCTGAGCTTGATGCTCGCGAATCGACACCGCCACCTCCCCGTGCTCGACAACGGCCGGGTGGTGGGGATGCTGTCCTGCCGCGACGTGCCCACCGACTACTTCTTGCTGTACGAGAACTGGGTGGCCTCCGTCGGCCCGGAGCGGGCGGTCCGGCTGGCCGCCGGCGAGCAGGCCTGAGACCGGTGGCGCACTGTACCCGTGGGCGCCATGCGCCACCGGGCCGGGCTCCAGGGTCTTCGAATAGATCGCCACCAGGAACCCGATCAGCGTCGACAGGCCGACGACCGATCCGCCCTTGAGGTAGGCCTCGGGCAGCATGGTCTCGGCAATCATCGTGAGCATCGCGCCGGCGGCCAGCCCCTGGATCAGCGCAAAGGCGTGGGGTCCGGCGCCGCTGAAGAACAGGCTGCCCGCCGCCGCCCCGGCCCCGGTGATCAGCACCAGCGCGCCCCACATCAGCATCACCCGGCAGAACGGCATCCCCTGGCGGCGCATGCCCGCCGCGCTCGACAGGGCCTCGGGATAGTTCGACAGGAACAGGCCCACGATCAGAGAGAGGCTGATCGACGCATCGGCCATGCTCGCGCCAATCACCAGCGACTCGGGAATGCCGTCGAGGGTGATCCCAAGGAAGATGGCGAGCGGAGCGCCGGCGTTCTCCTTGTGCTCCTGGGCCATTGCAGCAGCGGTGGGCAGCGGCTGTCGGGCCTCGAGGCACCGCAGCGCCGCCCTGCACCAGCGGTCGGCCCTGTCCGCATCGAAGCGCTGGCGCGCGGTGAGGTAGGACGCGGCCTCGCCGTCGCGCACGAAGTCCTGGAAACGGTGCGCGAGCCCGGGCGCCTTTGCCAGCAGCGCGTCGAGGTCCTTGCGGCGCAGCTCCCACGCGGCCATGTCCTCGATCGCGACCGCAGTCATGGTGTGCCGGCCGCCGGTCAGCACGGCCATGCCCCCGAAGGCGTCGTCCTCGCGGACCACCAGCAGCTCCTGGTGGTGCGCCAAGGAATCGACGAGGCTCACGCGACCGTAGTCGATGAAATAGAGGCGCGTCGCCGGCTCGCCCTGGTGGAACAGGGTCTCGCCGCGACGGTGCCGCCGGTGGATCAGGCAGTCGGCGACGAGCTCCTGCTCCTCCGGCGGCAGGCCATGGACGAGGGGAAAACGCCGGATCCGCGTGATCCGCTCGAGGAAGGCCGCGCGATTGCGCTGCACGGGCACGGCGGCGGGGATGCGCCCCGAGGCGAGCAGCATCTGCGCCGCGCGGTCGAGCCACGCGCGTGCCGCCGCCTGGTCCATGCCCTGGGCCTGCATCAGGTAGCCGAGGATCTCGTCGCTGCGCAGCACGCGGTGCGCGCACTGGGTGAACGGCGCCGAGTTGAGCAGCAGCGCGTCGATCGCCGACTTGGGGATGGCCCAGAGGCTGACGTCGGTCGCCGCGATCGCCGTGCTGCTCACCGGCGCGCCGGTCAGCGTCGAATACAGCGCGAACACGCCGTGGCGCTCGACGCGCGTGACCGGCGGGCTACCTGCTTGCGGTTCGTGCAGCTCCACCTCCCCTGCCGCCACGATGTAGAGGGCGTCGGCCGGGTCACCGGCACGGTGGATCACGCTGCCTGCGGGAAAGTCCTGGCTGCGCACGGAGGGCGCGATCGCCTTGAAATCCCGCGGAGACAGCTCGCTGAACAGGTCGGCTTCGCGGATCCGGCTCACGACGTCGCGGATGCGCTCGTGCTCGACGCCACGCAGGTGATAGAAGGTGGTCGAGGCCTTGCGCAGGAAGCCGCCGCGCGCATTCACGGCCTGGTTCAGGGCGACGAAAAGCAGTCCGCCAAGCAGGGCACCCACCGCGAGGGTATTGAAATGCCCGCGCTCGAGCGCGGAGGCCACGAGGTCGATGGTGAGCGCGGCGAGCAGCGCCCCGCCGCCGAAAGCCATCAGCATGCCGACGACACGGTCGGCCGGCCGCCAAAAACGCGTCGTCGCCGCGCCGATCGGCAGCGAGAGCGCGCTCACGACCCCGACCGTGAACGCCGACCAGAGACCCGAGTCGAGCACGGCAGCGTGTTTCCCCGGCAGGTACGCCCGCAAGCATAGCCGACCCCCCCGCTCCTCCGGATGGCCGGCCGCATGTGACAGCCACGTGAAATTTTTGTTGCAGACGTAAAGGGATTGCGGCGCCCGGCCGACGCAGGGGCACGGCCCTTCGCAGCCTCAGCCACCATGCCCGCGTCACCCAGCCCGACCCAGGCGCCCCCGGTGCCGCACGCCGCCGACATCGGACGCTGCATGCCCGCCCCGTACGGGGAGGACGGGGCCTTCCTCGCCGGCGTGCAGATCGACGCCCTGACCGATCACGTCGCGCCAGTGCGCCCGAGCACGCCGTCCCTGAAAGTCCTGCACATGTTCCTCGCCGACACGCGGCTACGGGTGCTGCCGGTCGTCGAGGACGGGGTGCCAGTCGGACTCATCACGCGCGACACGCTCATCGAGCTGTTCGCGCGGCCTTTCCGTCAGGACCTCTACCGCCGCCGGCCGGTGTCCCAGTTCATGGATCCCTCACCGGTGGTGGTCGACCAGGCGACGGATCTCGACGAGCTCGCCCGCAAGGTCGTGCAGGCGGGTCTCCGGCAGATGCTCGACGGCTTCATCGTCACGCGCGACGGCAAGTATCTCGGCCTGGGCAACGCCCATGACCTGCTGAACCAGATCACGCAGCGCAAGCAGGCGCACCTCTACCAGCTCGCGCACTACGATGCCCTCACCGGCCTGCCGAACCGCCTGCTGTTCCGCGACCGGCTCGAGCAGGCCTGCGCGAACGCACGGCGCACCGGTACCCTGGTCGCCGTCGCGCTCATCGACCTGGACCGCTTCAAGCGGGTCAACGACTCCCTCGGCCACGCCGCAGGTGACGCATTGCTGCAGGGCGTCGCCAACCGGCTGCGCGCCAGCGTGCGCGATTCCGACACCATCGCCCGCATGGGTGGAGACGAGTTCACGCTGGTGCTCGGCAACCTGCAGGAGCCCGCCAGCGCCGCGGTCGTGATCCGCAATCTGCGCCAGGCGCTCCGGCGGCCGCTCACGGTGCTCGATCATGCGCTGCGCGCGACCGCCAGCATCGGCATCGCCCTCTTCCCCCGTGACGCAGAAGACGTCGGCGAGCTGCTCAAATGCGCCGACAAGGCGCTGTACCGCGCCAAGGAGCTGGGGCGAGACACCTATTCCTTCTACGACGCCTACACGGGCTGCCAGGACTCGACGCACCTCTTCCTCGAGAAGGAGCTGCACGCGGCGACCGCGGCCCGTGGGCTCCGACTGCACTACCAGCCGATCGTGTCGCTGACCGACGGCCTGACGGTCGGCTACGAGGCGCTGATGCGCTGGCCCCACCCCGACAAGGGGATGATTCCGCCCGGCACCTTCATCCCCATCGCCGAGGAGAGCGACCTCATCAACGAGCTCGGCCGGTGGGCGCTCGGGCAGGCGTGCGAGCAGCTGGCCGCCTGGCAGGCGACGGGCGTCGACCGCTTGCGCGTGGCAGTCAACGTGTCGGCGCGCCAACTGCAGCGCGGCCGTTTCCTCGGCGACGTGCGCGCCGCCCTCGCCGCCACGGGCGCGGATCCGGGCCGGCTCGAGATCGAGCTCTCGGAGCGGGTGCTGCTGCGGCCCACGCCCGAGCTCGTCGACCTGCTCGCTGAGCTGCGCGGGCTGGGCATCCGCATCCTCATCGACGACTTCGGCACGGGCTGCTCTTCACTGAGCTACCTTCACGACCTGCCGGTGGACGTGCTCAAGATCGACAAATCCTTCGTCCACGCCATCGGCGACGATCCGCGGCACGGCGCGATCTGTCGGGCGATCATCCAGATGGCGCACAGCCTCGGGATGCAGACCGTGGCCGAGGGCGTGGAGACCGAAGAGCAGCGCGATTTCCTCTTCGCGAGCGACTGCGACCTGGCGCAGGGCTACCTGTTCGGCCGCCCCGAGCCGTTGGGCTGAGGCGCTGTGCCGTGCGGCCACCGTGCCTCCAGACCACCGAAATGTGACAGTCGACCGGCAGTTGACCTGAGCCAAGCAGGGGCTGGCGACGCGGCGCTAGCCTCTGTCCGTGCCCACCGCAGACGACTACCTACGGCGGCCGTGCTGAGCCCCCCCGCCCTCGCCGCCGATCCGCGGCCCCGCCTGAGGGTCCGGCACGCCGCTGTCGGCGGGCGCTTGCGTCTGTGCGCCCCCCCGCTCTACCGGAACCGCCGCCGCTGCGAGCAGATGGTGGCCGCACTGTCCCGCCAGGCCGGCGTGATCCACATCGAGGCCAACCCCCTCACCGGGAGCGTCCTCGTGCGCTTCACCGCGCCGCTCGATGCGGACGCGGTCGCCAGGGCCATCGCCGCGCTGGCGCGGTGCGACGACCCCGCGTCGATCGCCCCACCGGACCGCACCGTCACGGTGAAGCCGAAGCCCATCGCGAAAGCGGTGGAACAGGCGACCCCGGCCGCGCCGCGACCGGCGGCGACGCGGGGCGCGGCCCGTCCTGCGGCCGACGACCCGCCCTGGCACGCGTACCCCGTCGAGCACGTCGTGCAAACGCTCGCGGTCGTCCCGGAGCACGGCCTCTCCACCGGCGAGGTGCAGCGCCGTCTCGCTGTGCACGGCCTGAACGTCTTCGCGCAAGCCGAGCCCCGCTCGGATCTCGGCATCTTCCTCGACCAGTTCAACAGTCTCCCGGTCGCGCTGCTCGGCGTCGCAGCCGCCGTCGCGGTGGCGACCGGAGGGCCGGTCGACGCCCTGGTGATCGGCAGCGTCGTGCTGATCAACGCCGCCATCGGCTTCTATACCGAGCGCCAGGCGGAGCGGACCATCGCTGCGCTCGCCCGCCTCGGCCCGCGCTACGCCGACGTGCTCCGCGAGGGACAGCGACAGCGCGTCGGCATCGAGTCGGTCGCGCCGGGCGACGTGGTGCTGCTCGGGCCCGGCAGCTACGTGCCGGCCGACGCGCGCCTGGTGGCGGCGCGGCGGCTGAGCGTCGACGAGTCCGCGTTGACCGGCGAGAGCGTTCCCGTCGGCAAGGCCGCGCAGCGGCTGGCGCCGATCGATACGGCCCTCGGCGACCGCGACAACATGGTCCACATGGGCACCGTGGTCACGGGCGGCGACGGCGTGGCCATCGTCACCGCGACCGGCTCTCGCACAGAGATCGGGCGCATCCAGGCACTGGTCGAGCAGGCGGAGTCCCCCGAGACGCCGATGGAACGGCAACTGCGTCAGCTCGGCACCCAGCTCGGGCTGATGTCCGCCGCCGTCTGCGCTGCGGTGTTCGGCATCGGCCTGCTGCGCGGGGTCGGCCTGCTCGAGATGTTGAAGAGCGCGGTCTCGCTCGCGGTGGCGGCCGTGCCCGAAGGGCTGCCAACGGTCGCGACGACGACCCTCGCGCTCGGCGTGCGCGAAATGCAGCGGCGAAACGTCGCGGTGCGCGAGCTCGCCGCGGTGGAGACCCTCGGCTCCGTGCAGGTCATCTGCCTCGACAAGACCGGCACGCTGACTCGCAACCGCATGAGCGTGGTCGCGCTGCACGTCGACCTCGTGGACCTGCGCGTGGTCGAGGACCGTTTCCTCGGCGCTGCGGGCCGCATCGATCCGCTGGACCAGCCCTGCCTGTGGCGCTTGCTCGAGATCGTGAGCCTGTGCAGCGAGGTCGAGATCGGCGCGAATGGCGCCAGGGAAGGCTCACCGACCGAGCTCGCGCTGATCGAGGCCGCACACGCCGCGGGCATCGACGTCGCCGTGCTCCGCCGCCACCGGCCTCGCCTCGAGCTGCGGCCGCGCGCCGAAGGCCGGCCGCTCATGAGCACGTTGCACGACGCCGGCGCGCGCGGGCGCTTCGTCGCGGTCAAGGGCAGCCCGGCCGAGGTGCTCGAGCGCTGCACGCACTGGTGCCGCGAAAGCCAGGTCCTACCGCTAGACGACGCCACGCGCGAGGCCGTGCTGGATGCCAACGAGCGCATGGCGGGCGATGCCCTGCGCGTGCTCGGGGTGGCCTATGCGGAAGGCGACACCGACCGCGACGCCGACGCCCACGGACTCGTCTGGGTCGGCCTCGCGGGGCTTACCGACCCGCTGCGCGTGGGCATGCCGGCGCTCATGGCGCAGTTCCATCGCGCCGGCATCGAGACGGTCATGATCACCGGCGACCAGGCGGCGACCGCTTACGCGATCGGCCGGGAGCTCGGCCTGTCGAACGACAACCCGCTGCAGATCCTCGACTCGCTCGCGCTCGACAAGGTCGACCCCCAGCTACTGGCGGGCCTCGGCCGCACCGTGCACGTGTTCGCGCGCGTCAGTCCCGCCCACAAGCTGCGGATCGTGCAGGCGCTGCAGCGCGCGGGCAGCGTGGTGGCGATGACCGGGGACGGCATCAACGACGGCCCGGCGCTCAAGGCGGCGGACATCGGCGTCGCAATGGGCGGCGCGGGCTCGGAGGTGGCGCGGCAGGTGGCGGACGTCGTGGTCGAGGACGACAACCTGCACACGCTGATCGAGGCGGTGGAGCACGGCCGCGCCATCTACGCCAACATCCGCAAGAGCATCCACTTCATGCTCTCGACCAACTCGGCGGAAATCGCGGTGATGTTCGCGAGCCTCGCGCTGGGCCTCGGCCAGCCGTTGAACCCGATGCAGCTCCTGTGGATCAACCTCGTCACCGACATCTTTCCCGGACTCGCGCTGTCGCTCGAGCCCGCGGACCCGGACCTCATGCGCCAGCCGCCGCGCGATCCCGCCGAGCCGGTGGTGCGGCGCGACGACCTCGCGCGCATGGCCGCCGAGTCGGGGGCGATCTCGCTCGGCGCCCTCGCCGCCTACGGCGTCGGGCTGCTGCGCTATGGTCCCGGCGTGCAGGCCGGCACGCTCGCGTTCAACACGCTGACGATCGCCCAGCTGCTGCACTCGCTCTCCTGCCGCTCCGCGCGCCCGGTGCTGTTCGGCGGCGATCGCCTCGAGCCCAACCCCTACATGGACCTCGCGCTCGGCGGCTCGCTCGCGCTGCAGGCGCTCGCAATGCTCCTCCCGCCGCTGCGCAGCCTGCTCGGCGCCGGGCCGGTCGGGCTCGCCGATCTCGGCGTGATCGGCCTGGGCGCCGTGGCGCCGCTGATGATCAACGAAGCAACCAAGACGGTGCGCCTCGCGCGGGCCGCGCCGGAGGGACAGCCATGAGCCGCGACTTCGTCTTCACCTCCGAGTCGGTCACGCCAGGCCATCCGGACAAGCTCTGCGACCAGATCAGCGACGCGGTGGTGGACGCGTTTCTGCAGCGCGACCCGCAGGCCCGCTGCATCAACGAGGCCGCCGTGTCGGGCGGCGTGCTGTTCCTCGCCGCGCATTACGCGTCGAGCTGCCGGCCCGACCTGAGCGAGATCGCGCGCAAGGTCGTGGCGGACGCGGGCTACGACGAGGACGGCTTCAACGCCGAGGACTGCACCGTGATGGCGAGCCAGTCCACCCTGCCCGCGGACCGCTACCCGCGCTTCGACGCCGCACGGCTTTCGGAGGTCGAGATCGAGCAGATCGTCGCCGGCAACCTCGTCACCGTGTTCGGCTTCGCCTGCGACGACACGCTGGCCCTGATGCCGCTGCCGATCGTGCTCGCGCACGCGCTTGCAAAGCGCCTGCACGCGGCACGCCGGGAGCTCGACTACCTCGCCCCGGACGCGAAGGCCCAGGTCGGGGTGATCTATCAGGACGGCCGGGCGGACCGCGTCCACAGCATCACGATCGTCGCCGCCCAGCGAAAGGCGGGAGAGCCCGGGCCCGGAAGACTGCGCGACGACCTGCTTGCCCACGTGGTCGAGCCCGTGCTCTGCACGCTGGTGCCCAAGGGCTGCCGCACCGCGCAGATCGCGATCAACCCCGAGGGCCCCGTGATCACCGGCGGGCCCGCGCTGCACGCGGGACTCACGGGGCGCAAGAACGACATCGACACCTACGGCGAGTATGCGCGTCACAGCGGCGCTGCCTTCTCCGGCAAGGACCCCTCGCGGATCGACCGCATCGGCGCCTATGCGGCGCGGCACGCGGCGAAGCAGGTCGTCGCCGCCGGACTCGCGCGCGAGTGCGAGCTGCAGCTCAGCTACTCGATCGGCCTGGCGCGTCCGGTCGGCATCCGGGTACAGACCTTCGGCACGGGAACCATCGAGGAGGCCGAGATCGAGCGGCGGATCGGGCAGCAGTTCGACTTCAGGCCCGCGGGAATCATGCGGCGCTTCGACCTGCAGCACCTGCCTGCGCGGCGGCGCGGCTTCTACCGCAAGCTCGCGGTGTTCGGCCAGATCGGCCGCGAAGACCTCGACTGCCCGTGGGAGCGGCTCGACGCGCTCGACGCCGTCCGTTAGCCCTCAGCGACGGGCCTCGCGCAGCAGGTCCGCGGCGTGCCACAGGAGCGATGACCCCGCCGAGAAGGCGTGGCCGCGGGCGACCTGCACCAGGCCCGCGGTCGCCAGCACGATGAACCCCAGGGTGCGCAGGTCCGCGGCGTTGCCGCTCGCCTCGCGCAGCGCGCGCTCGATCCCGGCAAAGCCGGCGGAGAGCGTCTCCAGGGGGGGAGCGGACGGCGGCTCACCCTCGACGAGGACCAGGCCGAGCCCCTCCAGCGCCGGCTCGAACGACTCCCCGCTATCCGGATCGTGCTCGATGACCAGGCTCGCGGCCGGCAGGCTCTGGCGGACGGAGAGTGCACCGGGCAGCGCCGCGATGGCCGCAGCGAGGTCGGCGAAGAAAGCCGCATTGCCCTTGCGTTCCGGCAGCCGCAGCCGCAGCCGCCCCACCGTGCGGTGGACGACCCAGGCCGTGTCCGTCATGCCGAATCCTGGCCGGACGGAGTGGCCGCGTCGGGCGGCACGACGTTGGAGAGCTCGGCCTCGGCGAGACGGGCCTCGCGCAACTCCACCTGCGCCTCGGCCGCGACGTCCTGCACCGTCTCGCTCAGCTCCGCGAACAGCTCGCGGCCCTTCTCTGCGGCCATCAGGCCGGCCTTGAGCGCGGCGCGCGCGACAGGCTTGAGGGCAGGCGCGAGCGCCGCCACGGCGAACGGCACCAGGACGGCGATGCCGATGCCGATCGCCAGGCCTTTGGCGAAATCGTTCTTGGCGAAATCAAGCGGCGAGGGCATGAGCGGTCTCCGGCAAAATCGGCGGGGCTCGAACCGCCGCAGGAAAAACTTGTAGAAGATAGTCGCCCTTCATGACATTTCCGCGACACGCCGGCGACCGCAAAATTAATTTTTTGTTAGCTATCACAATGGGTTACAGCGGTGTTACCGTGCCCAACGGGTCACCCTGGCGCCCGTTGGCGCACCGCCATGCCGAGCCGCGCAACCAACATCGTCCCCCTTCAATCCGGCCATCACCGCCAGATGACGGCCGAGGATCTTGCCTCGCTGCGCGAGGCGGCCGAGCATCTCGAGCACCCGAGCCTCGCCGCGCGCCTCAGCAACGTGGTGGGCACGCCCATCGAGATGGCGCTGCAGATGCTCCCGCGCCGGTGGTACCGCCGGATTCACCGCACCGCCGAGTCGGTGATCGAAAAGGCCCTTGCCGTGGCCGTCTCCTCGATGCATCTCGAGCGCGACGGCGGCATGCCCGACCGCTTCTACAGCACGCTTTCGGTGGTGACGGGCGCGGCGGGCGGCCTCTTCGGCCTGCTCGGCCTGCTCGTCGAACTGCCGGTCACCACCGCGATCATGATGGGCGCCATCGCCGAGATTGCGCGCCGCGAGGGCGAGAACCTCGACAGCCTGGAGGCGCGCCTCGCCTGCGTGCAGGTCTTCGCGCTCGGTGGCCGGGCGCACGACGACGACGCGGCCGAGACCGGCTACTACGGCGTGCGGCTCGCGTTGGCCACCGCCGTCTCCTCCGCAGCGGCGCACGCCATGCAGCACGGCGTCACCGGCCGCGGCGCCCCATTGCTGCTTGACCTGATCGGCGGCATCGCCTCGCGCTTCGGCGCCACCCTGTCGCAGAAAGGCGCGGCGCAGATCGTGCCGATCGTCGGTGCAGCCGGCGCGGCGACGATCAACCTCATCTTCGTGCATCACTTCCAGGAAATGGCGCACGCACACTTCACCGTTCGGCGTCTCGAGCGCAAGTACGGCGCCGATTTCGTCCGCAGCGAATACGAGAAGGTCACGAACGCCTGACCGGTGCTCAGGCCACGGGGCCGAGAGCCTCGTCCAGCCGCTCGTTGATCTGTGCGACGATCTTGCCGCGCAGTGGACGCAACAGGAGACCGAGCGTCACCTCGACGCTGACTTCCCCGTCCGAAAGCTGCACGCGGCCCGACGCGCCGGAGCGCGCGAAATGCAGCTCGTCACCTTCCCACTGACACGTGGCATCGAGATCACGCTCGAGCGACTCGGCGAGTTCCGTCACCAGGCCACGAATCTGATCGCGACCGAGCCGGTGGGGACGTCGGATCAGAATTGCGGCCATGGCAAGCGGGCGGCGAAGGCGGGGCCCCGTCGAGCCATGGCCACGAACGCTCCCAAGGGGATTCCCTCAGGTCGCCGGATCGGTAGGTTGATCGGCCGCAGCGGACTCCTGATCGGCCACGATCCTGGCCGCCGGCCCCTCGGCCGAAACCACGCCGGATCCGAACGCCCCGCTCAATGCGCCGGCCACGGATTCGTAGACCCCCGCGGCGGAGTCGCTGAGCCACTGGACTCCCTTTCCGGCCATCTCCCTGACGGTCGCATCTTTGTAGCCGTACGCCGCGAGGGCGCCGACCGCGATGCCGGCTGCGAATGGGATCAGCGGAATTGCCATCTTTTTCGACCTCCCGGGCAATTGCTGCCCGCTACTGCGCGATGCACGAAGCGCGCGCGACCACCCCTTCCGACCCTGGGGCCGGACGCTCTGCGCCCTCCCCGTGCCACGCCGCCGAGTCTTGCCGAATGGTGACGATCGGCTGGCGGGATCAATGACGGGGCGGCGGCGTCATTCCTCGGTCTTCCGGCGGCGGGGGCGCTTGGGCGCTTCCGCAGCCGGGGCCTTGCGCGCGGGTGCACGCTTCGGGGCAGCGGTCCGGGCCACCGCCTTCGGCCGCCGCGCTCTCGGCTTCGGCGCGGGCGCCGGCTCGGCCGTCAAGGCCTCGACGGCCGCGGCCGCCATGCCGCCGCCTGCCTCAGCAACCGCCTCGACCGTCTCGGCGGCCTCTTCGATGACGGGCTTGACCACCCCGAACATGCTGCCAAGGAGCCCGGCCGTGGTGTCATACAGCCATTGCCCGCCCTTGCTGAACTGGTCGCGCAGCTCCGGATCCTTCCAGCCGTAGATTGCGGCCGCGCCAATCGCAGCCCCTGCGGCAAAAGGGACAAGCGGGAGTGCCATGTCATCGCCTCCCTAGCGTGTGAATTGAAGAACTGTCTTGCCTCAAAGGAAAAAATAGCCGCGAGCGATTGTGACAATGCACGGCTGCGGTCAATGAACTGGCAGGAGTCGGGCCATTTCACCCCGTCGCCGCGATCAGCCCCGCCCAGGCTGGCGGCTGCCCCACTGGCCAGCCTGGAAACTGGCCGTAATGGGCTTACCTCCACGGTCGGGGGTTGGAAGCCGCGCCCCACCCCCGGGTATCCTTGACCGCGCCGGCCGCGCCGCCCTGGCCGCCAGCCACACGAAGGACCATGCCCAAAGACCCCAAGGCCCTCGTCGAACCCGGCAGCCCCGGGGCCGTTGCCGATTTCCTGCGCCAGGTCGCGACCACCCCGAGGCGCGGCCCCGCCGCCGGGCGCCTGATCTTTGCCCTGGACGCCACCGCCAGCCGCGAACCCACCTGGGCTCGGGCCATGGCCATCCAGTCCGCCATGTTCAGCGCCACCCGTGACCTCGGGGGACTCGCGGTCCAGCTCTGCTACTACCGGGGGGTGGGGGAGTTCTATGCCTCCCCCTGGTGTCGGGAGGCCCGGGAGCTGCTCGGCGTCATGACCGGCGTCCGGTGCCATGCGGGCCTGACGCAGATCGGGCGGGTCCTGCAGCACGCCCTGGACGAGACCGCCCGGGCCCCGGTCCAGGCCCTGGTCTTCGTCGGCGACTGCGTGGAGGAGGGACCGGATGCCCTGGCGGAACTGGCCGGGTACCTGGGGCTCAAAGGACTGCCCGCCTTCGTCTTTCAGGAGGGGGCGGAGCCGCAAGCGGAGCAGATCCTGCGACGCATCGCCCGCCTGAGTGGCGGGGCCTGGGCCCCCTTCGACGCGGCAAGTCCGCAGGCCCTGCGCGACCTGCTGGCGGCGGTGGCCGTCTTCGCCGCCGGCGGCCGCCGGGCCCTGACCGCCCTTGGCCGGCGTCAGGGCGGCGCCGTCCTCCAGCTCAGCCATCAACTGGAGCCCCGGGGCCCGTAGATGCTGGTCCGGCTCGCGCTACTGCTCGCCGCCATCGGGCTGGCCCTCTGGGGGGCCCGGTGGTGGCGCCGCACCCCGCCTGGCCAACGCCAGGCCATCCTGCGCCGGATCCTGCTCTGGGGGGGCGGGGGCCTGCTGCTGATCCTCGTGGCCACCGGGCGGATCAACCCGGCGCTGGCGGCCCTGACGGCGGCGGTTCCGGTGGTCGTGCGGGTTCTGAACCTTCTGCAGTTGCTGCCCATGCTGCGCCAGGCCCTGCGGGGGCTCGGCCTGCTGGGCCCGGACACGGCCGCCGGCGCCCAGGCATCCAGCATCCGCACCCGGTTCCTGGACATGTCCCTGGACCTCGCCAGCGGTCAGATGGATGGCCGGGTGCGCGAGGGGCCCAGGACCGGCCAGCGCCTGGCGGACCTGGGGCTGGATGACCTGCTGGACCTCCTCGGGCTGTGCCGGTCGCAGGATCCCCAGTCGGAGGCCGTGCTACGGGCCTACCTGGACCGGGAGCGCCCGGACTGGCAAGACCACTGGCAGGAACCGCCCCGGGAACCGGGCGGCAGTGGCCCCGGCGAGGCCGGATCATCCCGTGGGCCGGCAGACATGGACCGGGCCGAGGCCCTGCGCATCCTCGGCCTCGCGGAGGACGCCGGGCCCGAGGCCGTGCGCGAAGCCCATCGCCGGCTGATACAGCGCATTCACCCGGACCGGGGCGGCTCCGATTACCTGGCCGCCATGATCAACCACGCCAAGCGGGTCCTGCTGGGGGAATGATCATTGAAGCGCTTGCCCCCCATATTCCGCCGCGCCCGGATCGGACACGTAAGCCCTTTGTGCGGGAAGGACTGGATCACCAGCGATGCATAGCGTCTTGCGCATCGCGCAACACGCGGCTGCGGCACCAAGACATTCGTAGGCACGGCAGGCGAAGCGCGGTGACCATGGGAAACCGCCCGCTGCGCGAACGACAAACCCCGTCGGGATACTCCGAAAAAACGACCCGCAGATTGCGGGGGCCGAGATGTGCCGGCAACTGCTCCTGCTGCACCGTCCGGCGGTGTTGGCCGCGACGAGCGCTTTAACTCGGCGGATGTCGTCGGCATTGCGAATACCTACCACGACAAGGTGGCAATCGCCGTGATCCTGTGGAATCTTACGCGCCGCTTCGCGTCGAGTCTCTGCTCGACGCGATCGCTGCCGAGAAGCACTGCCTGTCGCACTTTCCCTTGCTCTCGAATGCTCAAGGAGTCCTCAGACGATGAAAATTTCCCCCATTGCCCTCGCCGCTCTCGTCGCCGCCATCGCCCCTGCTGGCTTTGCCTCGACGGCGTCTGAACGCGAATACCAGCGCGGCTACAACGACTGCTCCCAGGGCCGCTACGACCAGTACCAGCACGGCGAGTCCTACAAGAAGGGCTGCCGCGCCGCCGAGGACGCTCAGAAGTCGCAGGCACCCGCGGGCCATCAGGGTGGCAAGGCAAAGCTAGCGGATCTCAAAGGCATGGACTCGATCAAGGCCTTCGACGTGATGACCGAGCGCGGCTTCACCAACGTCGATTCCCTCACTGCCGGCGATACACTCTACGGCACCTACTACAACGCCAAGACCCATCAATGCGTCCAATTGACCAACACCCGCGACCGCGTGGTCAGCGTCGACGTCGTCGATAGCCATCCGAAGTGCCGCTGAGCGCCTTCGAGCACGGCGGCGGCCGCGTTGGTCTCGGCCTGCGCTGCCGGCGCCGGGCTCCATGCCCCGGGACGCGCGCGAACATCGCCGCGCGTCGGTGTTAACAATGGTTGTCGCCTTCAGGCTCCTCTATCTCTGCGCGGCGCAGGTACATGCTGACGAAACTAAAATCCGATCTTAGTTTCGTCAGGCCGCCTGTCCTGCCTTTTCGGAAAACCGGTTGTCAGGAGTGCAGGGGGGGCCGCGGCCCGGCAGCGGCTCACCGCAGAGGATGGCCCCGCTGCGACGGCGGGTCGTCGCAGCGGGTGGCCGGTTCAGCCGCCGAACAGCATGGCGTCGATGATCTCGTAACGTTCCTGGCCGATGCGGACGATGGTCATGTCACCCTGGCGCGAGGCTCTGAACCTGCCAGGATCCGCCTGGCTCTGGTCGTAGCCCGTGGCCCGGCCCCTCTCGAAAAAGATCGTGCGGGTGCGGCCGTCGGGCTTGGTCACCGTGACCATCCCGGAGCCGCCGCCCTGGCGGACGACGCCCGCGTTGCACTGCATCGCCGGCGCGCCGCCCATGGAGCAGGAGATGGGGCCAGTCGCGTGGTAGGGGGTGCCGGGGATCTTCGCGTCGTGGGCGGGCACGGACGCGTGCGAGGAGCCGGCCTGGGCCCCGTCCGGCGCCTTGAAGGACACGATTTCGCAATTGCCGACGGTCTTGTCCCGCGCCGTGTAAGTGATCCGCGGCGGCTGATACCCCTGCGGCGTGATGTCGACCCACATCCCCCGGGAGTTGGCAGAGATCTGCCCATCGGGTCGCTTGGTGACCTTGGCCACCTTGCCGTTCATGTAGACCTGTCCGCGCGTGTTCGTATCGACGTTCAGGTCCGATCCACACTTCGCAGCGAACAGCGGCACGCCGGCACTCGCGGTGCCAGCCAGCAGGCTTGCGGCGATGGCCATCGAAAGTCTCTTCATGCGATTCATCCTCGTTGGTTGAATTGACGGACTGGCAGTACTGCTCTGGCTCACTTCGGTCATCGGCCTATTTCGGGCCCGCGCGCAGCAGCCGGCCCTCGGTGAAAGAGGCGAAGGCCGGGATCGCGACCTCGCCCTGCGCCGTCCCCTGCAATTGCTGCGCGGGCACGACGGTCGGGTTCTGCGCGTAGGTCTTGCCGTCGAAGCGCAGCAACGCATCGTGGCCGGGAAGGATGCCGCCGCCACTCACCCGGACGATCAGATCACGCCAGCCCTGCGTCGAGGTCGTGGCGACGACGATCGGCGGCCGGGTCACCGGAATGCGGGAGACCAGCCTCAAGCCCTGACCCTCCTGCGCGAACACGAGAGTGTTGCAACCGCCGGTGCCGCAGACCGTCGGGCCCGCGACGTGGGCGATGATCTCCGGGCGTCCGTCGCCGTTGAGGTCCACCGGCTTCGCAAAATAGTGGATGGGGCCCGGGACGCTGCCGACGCTCTCGTCGAGCGCCTTCACGAGTTGCGGCGAGTCGATGCCGACGGGCGACAGCGCGGCGCAGCCGCCGAGCACGGCCAGCGCGAGCGCCGCGGCCAGCGCGCCGCGGTGCCGCCGGCGACAGTTGCGCATTGCGTTGCTACCTCCTCCCTCACGCTGGGCCATGCTCACCTCCCTAATCGTCGCCACATCGGCCCCCCGGCATTTGGGCCCAGCCCGGGAAAAATCGCAAGACGCCGCGCCTCGCATATTCCTCCCGCCCGGGAGGGGTGAAGGCAGTTGGGATTCGACCGCCTCTTCGCTTACAGTTCCCAGCCTGCGCGGTACCGCGCCACGATGGCCATCCCAGCGGGGGAGATCAGGACCGGTGCGCACGAACGACCCCGCGGAGATGCGCGACGCGATTGTGCGCGCCCTCTATCCGCCGGGCAGCAAGGCGGAGGCGCTGGCCTTCGAGACCCCCTGGTGGCTGACGAAGTAGTCATCCGCCTGAAACCTTTCCCTACCAACGACCACCGTTCGTTTGCAACTTTCGGGAGGCAGCAATGGATACACCCGCACTCGTCGGCGCCGCGATAGGCTTTCTGATCGGACTGATCATCCTTGCGATCTTCACCGTCATCTTCCGCTGGCTGTGGAACACGACGATGCCGGATGTCTTCGGCGTGAAGTCGCTGACCCTCTGGCAGGCGCTCAAGATTCTGATCCTGGCCGGCATTCTGTTCGGCGGGCACCGCGCCGTCATCGATGCGCCACAGAAGAGCACCCAGACGCCGGCGGCAACTGCCACCGTGCCCGCGAAATAACCTTCCCCAACCAAGCCAGGAAAAGCCATGATGAAGACATACGCAACCATCCTGGCCGCCGTGGCGGCCTCGGCCCTGACCGCAGGCTGCGAGCAGCAGCAGCCCGGTCCGGCGGAGAAGGTGGGCAAGCAGATCGACCAAGCGGTCGAGAAGGCGGGCCAGAAGACCCAGGCAGCGCTTGAAAAGGCTGAGCAAAAGACAGCGGCCGCGGTCGAGAAGGTCGAGAAGTACACCGACGAGAAGGTGAAGGGGGCCGGCAAGGCAATCGAGCAGGCCGGCGAAAAGCTGCAGAAGTGAGGACTTTATGGACCTGTTCAAGAACAACGTCGGCAATACCGACCGCCTCATCCGCGTCATCCTCGGCGTGCTGCTCATCGGCAATGTCTTCTTTGCCCTGCAGCACCCGATCGGCTGGGTCGGCGTCATCCTGCTGGTCACGGGCCTCGCGGGGATCTGCCCCGTATACTCGCTGCTCGGCATCAACACCAAATCGGCGGCCGAACGCATCGGCCTGAAATAATCCACAGGGGGTCTGACCCCACAAGGAGAACGCAATCGTGGACGCACAATCTCTGATCATCTTCCTCGTCATCGGCGCGGTCGCAGGCTGGATCGCCGGGATGCTGATGCGCGGCGGCGGTTTCGGCGTACTGGGCAACATCGTCGTCGGCGTCATCGGCGCGGTCATCGGCGGCTTCCTGTTCGGCCTGCTCGGCATCACCGCCGGCGGACTCGTCGGCTCGCTCGTGACCGCCGTCGCCGGCGCCGCCGTGTTGCTGCTGATCGTCGGCGTGCTGAAGAAGGCCTGAACGGCGACTCGCCGCCGTGACTCCGGTTCCGCGATTGCTGCGGGGCCGGAGCGCAGAAAGCCCGACAGGGGGATCTGGAGGCGAATCGAATGACGACAGTACCCTCGGCAATAGCGAGGCCGTTGGTCATGCTCGCAGGCCTGGCGATGGGCTTCGGTGCGGCGCCCGTATCCGCCGACGCGGACGGGCCTGACTACTACGTCGTGCACGGCGTCGCCCACCACGATGTCCTCAACGTGCGCGCCGAGCCGGACCCGCACGCCGCGAAGGTCGGAGAGATCCCGCCGGGCGCCGGGTGCGTCCGCAACCTCGGCTGCAAGGGCGGGCTGACCTTCCGGGAGTTCACCGAACTCTCAGCCGAGCAGATGGAGCAGCGCGAGCGCGAGAACCCGCGCTGGTGCAAGGTCGAGCACGGGGGCGTCACGGGCTGGGTCAACGCCCGCTACCTGCGCGAGGGCGATTGCCGGCCGGGCGCGAAATAGCCCGGCTAACGACCGCCGAGCATGTCGGCGCTCACGCACAACGGCGCGCACGGCGCGCCCTATGAGAAAATCCATCGCGGCAATGGAGGGAGCGAACCCCCGCGGCGATGGATAGGATTGGCCATGCCCGCCGAATGAGGACGGCGCGCCCCATCAAATGCGGCATGCCAGGCATTGCAGGACAACTGCCAGGCCGCAGTTTGCGAAGGGGCGGCCGATCGCCGCCCCGGATGTTCATCACCACCAACCCAAGAGGAACTCTCAGCATGATCAAGCAACTTGCCGTCCTCGGCGCCGGCGCCATCCTGCTCGCGGGCTGTGTCGCCCAGGAGCCTAAGAGCACCCACACTTCGACCGCGAAGCACGACGCAAAGGTGGCCGGGACCCACTTCCACGCGACTGGCCCCATCCCCTGCTCCATGGGCGGTGGCGCGCCGACGACGCAGTGCAACGCGGGCGTCGTCCGCCAGGGCGGCGGTTCGGGGATGGTCACGGTGACCAAGCCCGACGGCCGCACCCGCACGATCTTCTTCGACAAGGGCCGCGCCACCGGTGCCGACACCAGCCAGGCCGATCCCGGCAGGTTCAGCGCCTCCAGGCAGGGCGACACGACCATCGTCCGCATCGGCCAGGAGCGCTACGAGATCTTCGACGCCATGATCTTCGGCGGCTGATCATCAACCCCGATTGCCCCCTCCCCCGTTCACGGGGGAGAGGGATTCGAAACGCGATCTTTGTCAGGGGTGTTCGCAACCCGGAGGTCGCCCCCCCTACCCGTGCTGATGGTCCAGCGCCGAATCCGGCACCGGTGTCGGTTCGGCTACTTGCTCGTGCTCGGGCAGGCCGGCGACAGCGTGCAGCGCGTCGTCGACCGGGTGCTCGGCAGCTTGTGACTCCGCCGGCGCGAACGGATCGGCGTCCGGCACCGGCGCGGCGTGGTCGGCCGGGTCGGATGGCGTCTGGCTCGTCACCAGGCTGTCCGTGCTCAAGCCCAGCGCATCGAGGTAGTGCGCCGCCCCCTCGCTGGCCGCCGCATGCGCGCCGCCGTTGCCGTTCTCCCCGGCACCGACCATCTCGAGGTACGGCGCGAGGGGGGCCGGCGCGGCATCTGTTGCCGTCCCGCCAGCGCCGACTTCTTGCGCCGCCGCGAGCTGTGGGGCGTCGTCGGTGCCGGTCAGGCCGATCACCACCTGGTGGAGCGAGCCATCGGCGCTTTCCACGGCGAAGTGGTCGTTGGCCTGCTCGCCGGCGTTCAGCGTATCGGCGCGGTCGTCCGGGGTGTAGCGCCACTGGCCAGTCTCGTCCACCGCGAAGCTGCCGTAGTTGCCGTCGATGGTGGCCGCATGGAAATGACCCTGGCCGGCATTCGCGTCGCCGATCGTCAGCGTTCCCGAAACGCTGCTGTCCTCGTCGGTCGTCGCGCGGTCGGCACCGCCGCCATCCATTACCAGCGTGGCAGCCGTGTCGATGGGCGTGTCATCCACCGCGTCGGCCTGCGGCGCAGGCGCGGGCGGCGCCTGAACATGCACGGCAAATGGCACCTCGACTGTATGGCGCGCGCCTTCGTCCCCGATAATGACGTGCAGATTAAACTGCGCATCACCGGTATAACCATTCGGGGGCGATATCGTGACAGAACTTAACTCTTGTTGGGACAAATAAAGGTGAACGGGCCCCGTGTTTTGAGTGTTATCCCGATCCCAGTGGACCGGACTACCATCATCTCTATAGAAATCATCATGGACGCCAATACCGGGCACATGCACTCCCCAAGCAGCTGAAGGCAAGTCAAGACGAATCAGAGAGATATGCTCCCCTGAATCGGCCCCCATGTTGATCAGATGCACCCCGAGTGGCACACCGAGACGAACGTTGGCATCAACCGTAACATCCTGCGCGACAACTCCCCCATCCAACACCGACCTCACCTCGCCCGTCACATGCCGGACCGTGGTGGTCGTTTCGCCCGTGGCCTCTGTGGAGGTCGCCGTCACCTCAAGTGAGATTGGCCCTGACCAGTCCTTCCTGGGGGTCAGCGTCAGCCCGTGCAACTGCGCGGGTGTCAGCGTCCAGCTGCCATCGGCGTTGTGGGTACCGGCCGAGAGAACAGCCCCCGGCGGA
>Ga0209594_1000525_pt1 | contig 22449 bp, 12 predicted proteins | sample AshMeaCrysSpring_FD_184126 | JGI IMG/M metagenome (GOLD analysis project Ga0209594, IMG submission 184126) | Groundwater microbial communities from Big Spring, Nevada to study Microbial Dark Matter (Phase II) - Ash Meadows Crystal Spring... | ecosystem: Environmental > Aquatic > Deep subsurface... | reverse complement strand
TGGGAAAAAAGACGAATCAAAACTTCGTTCAAATTCCTCATGCCAAGTTCATAGAAATGTTATCTTATAAAGCCAAACTAGCAGGGATTCAGGTGATTTTAACCGAAGAATCATATACCTCAAAAGCCAGTTTTATTGATAATGATCCCATTCCGGTGTACAAAAAGGGTGAGAAAAATCAGTGGACTTTCAGTGGAAAAAGAGTCAAACGGGGTTTATACCGTAGTGGTAGTGGACGATTGGTTAATGCCGATGTTAATGGTTCTTTGAATATCATGAGAAAAGCAGTCCCAAATGCCTTCGGTTATGGGATAGAGGGTGTTGTAGTTCACCCGGTTCGGGTAACACCGACAAAGTAAAGGTGTGTCACATTTGACTATATTTTTATGAACTATAGAAACAGTCAGAATTGACGCAATAGATTATCCAAATGACAATTACGGTTCGGAATTCTATTATCATTCAGACAAAGCACTCTCAAATTCATCATATGAGTTAACGGTGACACATCCTTGATTTGATTCTCATACAGAAAAAGTTGGTATAAATTTACCAGGTTGGCTAACGGTGAAATATCCCTGATTTGATTATTACCCATATCAAGCAATTTTAAGTTAGTTAAATTAGCTAACGGTGAAATATCCCTGATTTGATTATTACCCAAAGCAAGCAATTCTAAGTGAGTTAAATTAGCTAAAGGCAATATATCTGTAATTTGATTATGATCCAAATTAAGGATTTTCAAGTTGATTAAATTAGATAACACTGATATATCCTGAATTTGATTACTATTCAGCTCAAGTAATTCTAAGTTAATCAAATTGGCTAAATACGATATATCCCTAATCTGACTCCCTCCCATATCAAGTAATTCTAAGTTAGTTAAATTAGATAAAGGTGACATATCCTTGATTTGATCAGAATACAAGCCAAGCCTTTTCAAGTTAGTCAAATTAGTTAAAAGCGATAGATCCGTGATTTGATTGCCATCTAGGACAAGCTCTTCTAAATTAATTAGATTAACTAAAGGCGATAGATCCATGATTTGATTAGAACTTAGCCAAAGCGATTCCAAGTTAATCAAATTAGCTAAAGGCGACACATTGCCAATTTGATTATCACGTAGGAAAAGCTCTTTTTTTTGCTCCAATATAGACTGAGCAGTATTACATTTTTTTGTTTCTGCAACCTCTAGCAATACCTCAACGGTATGTAGGGTTTCAGGTGTTAAATTCTCTCGATTAATACACCACTCCTCAAAGGTCTGATATTGAGGTGAATTATTCTTTGTCTGTGAGTAGACCACCTGACTACTAATAACTAAAATTAGGCTAATCAGAAAGCTAATTAAAAAATATTTTTTCATGATTTTGAGCAATAATTTAGAGCAAATTCATCTGAATAATTAAATAATTAGTATACTCTTTTCTATGAATCTATATCCGATAGAATTTTGAAGCCTCTCTCCTATTAGGGGAGAGGTTGCGGTGCGACCCTGCGGCTTTGTAAGCCGAATCGCGAACGCGCACCAAGACAGGAGAGGGGTTGTTTCTCCGAAGTCGAATTCACGTTTGACAATAATAGACGCAAGAGACAATACAGGGTATGGTAATGAATCGAGATAGCATCAAGGGAGTCTAGAAGTTCTGATGGCAAATCAACCCATTCCAGTGATTGTGAACGGCGCAGGGGGTAAAATGGGTCGTGAAGTGGTTAAAGCGATCGCATCCACCCCAGATATGACGTTACTAGGGGCAATTGATCGCAACCCCGACTGTTTAGATCAAGATGCTGGGGAATTGGCGGGTATTGAAGCGTTGGAAATCCCCATCACCTCAGATCGAGAAGGGACATTAGTGATGGCGGCTCAGGAAAAACAGCCCCCGGTAATGGTAGACTTTACCCATCCAGATTCAATTTATGATAATATTCGAGCCGCGATCGCCTACGGAGTTCGTCCGGTGGTGGGAACAACGGGGTTAAGTGCAGAACAAATTCAAGACTTAGCAGAATTTGCCGAAAAAGCCAGTATTGGTTGTTTAATTATTCCGAACTTTTCCATTGGCATGGTGTTGTTACAACAAGCTGCCGTAACTGCTTCAAAATATTTCGATCACGTTGAAATTATTGAATTACATCATAACCAAAAAGCCGATGCCCCCAGTGGAACAGCGATAAAAACGGCTCAGATGTTAGCAGAAATGGGGAAAACCTATAATCCCCCCAAAGTTGAAGAAACTGAAAATATTCCAGGGGCAAGAGGCGCAAATGCAGATGAACACATTCGCATCCACAGTGTTCGCTTACCCGGTTTAATTGCTCATCAGGAAGTTCTATTTGGCGCGTCCGGTCAGCTTTATACGTTGCGTCATGATACCACAGACCGCTCCAGTTTTATGCCAGGAGTCCTGTTATCCATCCGTAAAGTCCTAGAGTTGAAAACCTTAATTTATGGACTGGAAAAGATTTTATGATGGGTTATTGGTCATTCGTTGTTTGTCATTGGTTATTGGTTAAAAGCTAAAATTAGGCAATAGTACTGACGCACATGGCTACTTTGAAGCGGCTTTATGGTTGATGGGCTTTGCGTCGTTAGTCATCATTCGTTTTAAGTCCGAACAACAAATAACCAACAACCAATAACGAATCACACTAAAATAATCTATTGCCGATCAATTGATCCTAGAATACGGATAGTGCAGTCTTCTGTTTCCCCTACGGTTCATTGTATTAACCCCCATTGTCCTAAACCAGCGGGTCAGCCTTGGGGGAATAAGTTTTGTCAAAGTTGCGGCGCACCAATTCAACTCAACCGTCGCTATATTCCCTTACAATGTTTAGGAAGCGGAGGATTTTCCACCCTCTATACGGTTTGGGATTTGCGATCACAGACTGAAAAAGTCTTAAAAGTCCTGGTTGAACCCTCTCCAAAAGCCTTAGAACTCTTTGAACAGGAAGCCCAAGTTCTTGCCCACATTCGTCATCCAGGAGTTCCCCGTGTTGAACCCAATGGTTATTTTGTTCTGACCAAACGGAATGGAACTACTTCATCATTGCCTTGTTTGGTGATGGAAAAAATTCACGGCCCCACGTTACAGGAAATTTTGGATCGACATCCCCAAGGTTGTCCAGAAGCATGGGTGATGAATTGGCTGCATCAAGCCTTGGAAATTTTACGGGAGTTACACAGTCATCAAATTATTCATCGAGACTTGAAACCCTCTAATTTAATGTTACGGTCAATGCCTCAATTTCCCCTTGATACTAACCAAATTCAACAGACTCAACTGGTGATGATTGATTTTGGTGGGGCAAAACAGATCGGTTTACTCCCCCATGGGGATCGCGAACCGACCCCCAGAAGTACTACTCGTTTAGTTTCTCCCGGTTACAGCCCCCCAGAACAAATTATTGGGGCAGCCGTCGGCCCATCAGCAGATTTTTATGCCTTAGGACGCACCGGTATTCATCTCCTCACCGGACAGTTTCCCCCTGACTTAGAAGATCCCATCACTGCTGAACTCAATTGGCGCGATCAAACCACCGTCAGCCGAGGCTTCGCTGATATTTTAGATGCTATGGTACAAACCGATCACCGTCTACGGCCCCAAACCGCCCCAGAAATTCAAACAGCCTTATTTCGAGTTGCCCGGTTTAAACGCTATCCCCATCGGCAGATGTCGTTTCCTGAACGCTGTATGCATGGGATCAAAACCAGCTTAATTTTATTAGATCGGGGGTTAATACAGTGCCTTACCGCTGTCGGAAACCTGACTCTGTATCTCTTTCAAGCCACATTTACCACCCTATGGGAAAGCTTACTGGGGGGTTTAGGGGGCATTACTGGGGCTGTGATCGGGTTAGTCTTAGCCTATTGGACACCCGTGGGGGAACTCCTCGCCAACTGGTTTGCCCAACAACTTCCGATCTGGTTTCCGGGGTTAGGAATGAAATTAGGGGTAGAATTGCTCGTATTAGGGCTAGCCGGGTTAGGAACCGCCCTCGGGTTAACGGATGCAGGGGGCTTTGATCAAGATCGACGCTATGGACTAGCCGCGGTGATGGGAATGGTGGGATATCTGCTAGGAAGTTTGAGTTGGCAACTGGCAAAACCCCTGAATTTAATCCCCCTATGGCAAGAGATCGGCGGGTTAACTGCCCTCTGTCCGGGACTGGCTGTGGCTATGTTAACCTTGGGTTTGCGGTTTACCAGCCATAAAAGCGTGTATGTTGCGATCGCTGGGGTTGGAACCGTCTGTTTATTTAACCTATTTGCCACCTATGAACTGATTCCCAATGCCCTCTTAACGTTCCCTGTCGTCGGCATTCAGCCCAATTGGGAAGAGTTTTGGTGGAATTTAGGGTTTATTGGTATTCTGGGCGGGATAACAGGCTTTTGGCTAGGGGTGAGTCACTATTTCATTATTCCACTACTACGGGGTTTAGGATGGCGTTAATTAGGATTTGTCCTTGGTCATTAGTCCTTTGTCATTTGTTATTACCTATTGCAAGAGTGCCTATTTTCTGTTCCTACAAATAACCAATAACCAATAACGAACAACAAATAACCAATATGCCCGTCACCACTCAACAATTGATTCAATGGAAACAGCAACAGCGTCAAATTACGGTTTTGACTGCTTATGATTATGCGATCGCACAGCTCTTAGATCAAGCCGGAGTCGATGTCATTTTAGTGGGGGATTCTTTGGCGATGGTGGGGTTAGGATATACCACCACACTCCCCTTAACGTTAGAAGAAATGATTCACCATGCTAAAGCTGTTTGTCGAGGGGTAAAACAAGGGTTAGTGGTGGTAGACTTGCCCTTTTTAAGTTATCAAGAAAGTGTGCAACAGGCAATTCGATCCGCTGGACGGGTGTTGAAAGAAACAGGGGCACAAGCAGTTAAATTGGAAGGGGGATCTCCTCAAATGGCACAAACGGTTTCAACCTTAACTCAAATCGGAATTCCGGTGATGGGTCATGTGGGACTCACCCCTCAATCTGTACATCAATTGGGTGGGTTTCGTCAACAGGGCAAAACTAAAGCCGCGGCTGAACGGATTTTAACCGAAGCGATCGCCTTAGAACAAGCAGGAGCCTTTGCCATTGTATTAGAACATATTCCGGCAGAACTGGCGCAACATATCTCTCAAAAATTAACTATTCCCACCATTGGCATCGGCGCGGGTTCTCACTGTGATGGTCAAGTCTTAGTTACTTCTGATTTATTAGGACTCTCCGCATGGCAACCGCCTTTTGTGAAAACCTATGCCAATTTACAGGCAACCATTATGGATGCCGTCCAACAGTTTTGTGAGGAAGTTCGGGATCAAAAATTTCCTTAGAAGACAGTAGGGGATAGGGTGTGGGGTGTAGGCAACAGGTAAGAGTATTGACTATGTGCGACTCGTTCCTACCAAAAGTCCATAATCATTTTAGTATCAGGGTTTTAAGCGCTTACTGTTGAGGAGAACTGCAGATCGCATCAACATAAATTGGTATGAAAAGCCATGATGACCCTAACGATATTATTCTTTCATTCTATCCCCTGTCGCTCCCCTTGTCAACTTAATTCTTTTCACTGCGACGGAAATCTTTTCGGAATCTTACCGCTTTTCCCAGGTGAATTGCTCTAGACGCTTCTAATGAGAGACGACCTCAAACGTTCATGGAATAAAGGTTCTGCTTTATACTCTGGCTCAATTATTTTCAGTTCACTGCTGAACGCTAGCACAACTAGACATAAGTATAGTAATTTTAGCATAGTATAAATATTTACCATGTTTAGATCATTTTGTCAATCCTAATCAAAATTCCAGTGAAAGTTCATCTTCAAAAAGGCTTCTAGCTTTTGATTATACGGTTGAAAAAAGCTGTGGAGTTGTTGACGCAATTCTACAGGTATGGGTTGATAAAAGCCTTGATTATAAGGGGTTAAATTCATCTCAGATACAGAGGGTAAGTTGAGAAAATCAAACACTTGAGTTAATGTGGCTTCTGGCTGAGTATAAAAGTCTTCACTTCTGAGAATTAAAAATTGTTCTTTGGGAAAAATGTGCATCCACTGTTGCAGAAACTGGACATAAAGTCCTCGCCAGAGATATCGAGAAGTTTCTGTCCAGTAACGTTGATCAATTTGTAGGTGTCCTGAATCAAGACTTAAGTAGTCTAATTCTAACTGAAAGGCAATTTCTAAAGATTGTTGTTCTCGATTTAATCGTATCCAATGATAATATTGAGAGACGGCTCGGTCAACCGGGTTTCGCAGGAGAACAATCAATTTCATCTTCGGAAAAACTTGAAAGAGTCGAGAGGGTGCTTGTTGATCTTCGAGATAGTTGGGACTGGCTTCTCCAGTCATCCAGTTTTCCGTAGAAGATAATCGGGGAAAATGAGCTAAATACCAATCTAATCCGCGACGATAATGATAATTCCAGAAATAAATTTCTTTCCGAATAGCGGGAAAAATTTGGGGATGTTGTTCCAGGTAGCGATATAAAGAAGTGGTTCCTCCTTTTTGAGTGCCGATAATGATAAATTGTGGCGCAAGGACTTGTTCAGGATTCCAATATTGTTCAGCGATTTCTGGATGAGATTGTTTCAGTTTTTTATAACTGGCTTTTTGATAGTAATGAGTTGACGCTTTTAGTTGTCCCAGACGAGTTAATATTTCAGCTAAGTTCAAGTCAACCAGCGGCGCATTCGGTATTTTTTTTGCTGCAGATTGATAGTACTTAAGTGCTTTTTCCAGTTGATAATGTTGGGCTAAATATTGCCAGAGGTTTAAATAAGACCATTGAAAATAGGGTTTAAGTTCAATGGCTTTGAGATAGGCTGCAACCGCTTGCTCATGGTGTTGCTGCTGTTGTAAAAGTTGTGCTAGTTTCTGATAAATTTCAAATGAATTGGGATTCAGTTCAACGGCACGTTGATAAGCTGTAATTGCTTTTTTCCATTGTTTAAGTTGACTCCAAGTATCTCCTAAGCGTTGATAAGTAATCACTGACTCAGGATTGAGTTCTATGGCACGTTGATAATAATCTACCGCTTGCTCAAAATTATATTCTCGACTCGAAACTTCTCCTAAATTATGATAAGCGTCTCCATAGTTAGGTTGCTGTGTTAAGGCTTGTTGATAACAGTGTTTTGCCGCCTCAAGTTGCTGTTGCTGAAACAGACGGTTTCCTAAGGTTAAATGTTCTTCGGGTGTTCCCCAACTGGGTTCTAGTTGAAAGGCTTTATACCAGGATTCTGTCGCTTGTTCAGATTGATTGACTTGAGTAAAAATGCGGGCTAAATTTCGATACAATCCTGCCATTTGGGGTTGTAGCTGAATGGCATTTTGATAAGCTGAAATGGCACTTTCCCAATTTTCTTCTTTAGCATATAAACTTCCTAAGTTTGCATATACTTCAGGAAACTGTGGCTGATACTCTAATGCTTTTTGATACCAAGATTTTGCAGTTTCATTGTCTCCTTGAATCTGAAATGCCATACCAAGGAGTTTGCAAGCAGGCGCAAATTGAGGCTGTAATTGTAAGATTTGCTGACAGGTTGTAATTGCTGCTGAAATTTGATTATGGTTAAGATAGTTAAGGGCTTGTTGCTGGAGTTGAATGACAGCCGATTGAGACATATAAAAAAAATGTAAATTTTAAGGGTTTTTAATCAATTTTGACTCCACTGAATTCCAACTAAATTTTATTCCTAGATATTCTTCCAACTGTTGATTATAAGGCTGATAAAATTCAGATAGGGCTTGAGATAAACTGGGAGACAAGGGCGGATAATGACCCACATTCAGTTGAGTATAAGGGCAAATGGGAGAATCTGGCAATCCCATAAAAGTAAAAACTTGCTTCATTGTCGCTGCTGGGTTAGCGGCTAAATTTTCGCAACTGAGAATCAGGAATTGTTCCGGTGGAAAAATTGCCATCCATTGTTGAATAAATCCAATATAAACCCCTCGGGCAATGTAGTTAACTGATTGATACCAGCGTTGATATTGAATGGGAAATTGTAGTAGTTGGTCAATTGTTTTTAACTCAGCTTGAATCACTGCTTCTAAGCTGCGATCTTCTAACCCTAATCTGACCCAATGATGATAATGGGAAATTGCTCGTTCTACAGGATTTCGTAAAATAACGATCAGCTTCATCTGAGGACAAAATTGAAACACTTGCTGTGCTGTTTCTTGTAAATCTAAATAGTTAGGACTGGCTTCTCCAGTTAAATAATGTTGAGTGTGAGGAAAGGGTAGAAAATGAGCGCGATACCAATCTAATCCTTGTTTTAAATCATCATGCCAAAACTTAATTTCTTTTTTTAGAGCTGGAAGTACTTGAGGATGTTTAATAATATTATGATATAGTGATGTAGTCCCGCACTTGGATGAACCAATAATTAAAAAATCAGGAAAATCACAGGACTTTAAAGTGATATGATTTGCTGCAAATTCAGGACAATCTTCAATTACTTTTTGATAACCTGCCTGTTGATAAGCATTTGTAGCCGATTGAAATTGATTCAGTTGAGTGTATAAGTCTCCCAAACTGGTTAATATCCAAGGAGAGTTGAGTCCTAAATTAACAGCTTGATGATAAGCTTCTATAGCAGCTTCTGGTTGTTGACTATTTTTTAAGGCTTCTCCTAATAACGCATAAAACCATGGTTCATGAGGTTGCAGACGAATAGCTTGTTGATAACAAGTTATTGCATCTGTAAACTCGTTAACTTGACGACAAGCTTTTCCAATTTGAGTGAGTAAAGAAACATTTAAGTGTGACTGAAAATTTAAGTTGATAATCTGGCGATAAATTTGAACAACACCTTGCCAACGTTTTAGCTTGATTAAAGCCTGAGCTAAAGTGACATAGACTTTGGGAGAAATGGAATTAAACTCAATTAGCTTCTCAAAAACAATAACTGCTTTTTCCCACGCTTGCATTGTTATATAGAGCATTCCCAGTTCTTGATGAAACTGAGTCATCCCTGGCTGCAGTTGAATGGCATTTTCCAAACAATTAATCGCTTTTTCCCACTGTTTTAAATGCCGATATATTTTACCCAAATGATAATAAGACCAACAAAAATGGGGATTGAGTTGAATAGCGGTTTGATAGGCTATAATTGCCTCTTGCCATCGCTTTAACTGGACTAAAGCCTGTCCTAAACCAGTATAAGACCAACAAAAACCAGGATTGAGTTGAATAGCGGTTTGATAGGCTATAATTGCCTCTTGCCATCGCTTTAACTGGACTAAAACCACAGCCAGTTTATAATAACTTTTAAAGAATTTAGGGTTTAACCTTATTGCTTGTTGATAGCAATTTAATGCCTGTTCCCACTGTTGCTGCTGAGTGAATAAATCTCCAATCTCAGTATAATCGTTCTCAGGATTGCAATCAGTTTGCATTTTAAGGGTTTTATTTAAGTAATTTAATGCAGATTCATGCTGATTGCATTGTATCCAAATTTTTGCTAAATTTCGATAGACTCTTACAAAATCTGGTTTCAACTGAATTGCTTTCTGATAAGCTGTTATCGCATCTTGCCAGTTTTGTTGTTGAGCATATAAACTTCCTAAGTTAGCATAAACTTCAGCAAAGTGAGGTTGTTTTTCTAATGCTATTTGATACCAGTACTTAGCAATCGTTAGTTGATCTTGTGTTTGATAAATTACACCTAATATTTTGTCAGCTCTAGCACAACTGGGATCTTGCTTTAAAGCTTGCTGACAGAGAATAATTGCCAGTTTCCATTGCTTCTGATGCATCAACTGTTCAGCTTGCTGACACAATTTTAATGCTAATTGTTTAGAGGAAGCTGGATGGTTCATTTTGAATCTAAACAAGCAAAGTTAAATTTAATCAATTGAGATGATCTCAGCTAGCTTCATTAACTGTTGTAGCTTTTGTATATTAACATAATAGGCTTGATATTGAGCAAAGCTTTCTGAATTTTCTATAGATGCTTCTCCCACTAAACAAAAATAGTCTAACTGACAAGTTAGACTCAGCATCCAGTAACAAGAATTTAACCAGCTTGGACTTAAAATTTCAATCACTTTTGTTCCTGGCTGACAAAAGACTAAATTAGTCAATCCTGAACCATGAGGGGCAATCACAACCTCTGCCGCAGCCATACAATTGGCTTGTTCTCGAACAGACATTTGTTCAAAATGTACAATGTTAAATTCATATTGCTTTAATAGATCAATAATAATTTCCTCATTAATCATCTTACGTTTCTTGGCTTGAGTTCGGCTAATATAAATCCGATAACTGGCGGATGAACTCTCACTCCAATCAGACAAAAAATATTTTCTTAAAGACTCGATTACCCAGCGGGCTGGTGTCACTGATTCTCGAATTCTAGAAGGAATTACTAAACGAGATGCTTTTATATGAGGAGATTGAAGACTCTCAAGAATTTGATTTTTAGGAACACCAAACATTTCTAAAGTTTCTTTTTCATAAGCGGTTTGATGTCGGTTAACGATAAAATAATCAATATTTCTATGTAATCCTTGTTGCCACAATACAGCAATTCTAGGCAGAAGATCAAGCATCCAGTGATAGTAAACTAAACCAAATTGAACGGATAAATAAGCAACAGTTCCCTCTAATTTTAGAGGAGTAGGAATGTGCTCTGAACACAGAATGAATTCAGGAGAACCATCCGATAGGTCTGATATCACTTGATTGTTAGATGTAATCACAGCATTTGTTAATGAATCATTCCAAACCCTTCCATTTGGGATTGTTGTGATAAAAAATTCCTTGATATTAGCTTGTTGAAGTTCAAACCCAGTTGGGATATCATACTCTAAGGTTTTAGGCGGAGAAACCTGAAGCGTTGAAGCAGGATAAATAACATCTCGCTGAATGTTTGAATTAGACTTAGTATCCGTGATATAGTCATCCGAAAGATTAAAGTATTGCTTAATCCAAAAATTTGGAATTCTAATTAAATGTTTGCATTGTAAGCTTTCTAATATAAAACCTTGCTGTTTTAAGATGTCTCCCAGCAACGCAAAAATTGGATAACGATTGGGTTGAAACTGAAGCGCTTGAATGAATGCTTCAATTGCTTTGTCTAATTGCTGTTGTTTTGTATAGAGTTTCCCTAAACTCATATAATAGTCACTACATGGATTTAAATCAATGGCTTTTTGATAGAGTGAGATTGCCTCATCTGCTTTATTGTGATACTGTAAAACATTTCCTAATGCTTGATAAAAGAGATGATGACTAGAGTCAAGCTTAATTGCTTTTTTGAGAATACCTTCTGCTTCTTGCCATTGTTCTAGCTCAATAAAGCATTGACCCAAATGATAGTAAGACCAACAAAAGGTAGGATTTAATTCAATTGATGTTTGATAAGCATTAATGGCTTCTTGCCAGCGATGCAGTTTTATTAACGCTTTTCCCAAGTGATTATAAAACCAACTGACTTGCGGGTTAAGCTGAATCAACTGTTGATAAATATCTACAGCAGCTTCCCATTTTCCTAATTGAATCAATAGTTGACCTAACTGGCGATATGCAGTCACACATTCAGGTTGAAGCCGAATAACAGTCTGATAACTGAGAATAGCATCCTGCCACTGTTGTTGTTGTTGATAAATATGACCCAATTCTAAATAAATTTCACTCTCATCGGGTTGAATGGTTAAAGCTTGGTTGTAACACCCTGTTGCTGCTTGATAATCTTTTTGCTGCTGCAGTGCTTTTCCCCAAATTTTATAGGCTTGAATTAAGTTGGGTTGCTGCCTTAAAACCTGCTGACATAGTGTAATGGCTTTCTGAAAGTCACCCTGATTAATATAATGTATCGCTGCTTGATTCCACTGCATATCTATCCTCAACTAATCCCAATTAAACTTCATCCCTAAAAAATCTTCTAATTCATCATTGTAAGGCTTAAAATAGTCATTAAGGGTTTGAATAATAGCTGGGTCAACGGATGAATAGCTACCTGAGTTATAAGGTTTATAATCTTCAATTTTTCGATTAGGTATCTCCAGAAAACGATAGACTTGAGATAAAGTTGTAGCCGGATTGTCGTAAAAATCCTCACTTTTTATAATTAAAAATTGTTCTCTCGGAAAAATACTCATCCATTTCTTTAAGAATTTTACATAAATTCCCCGACTAATATAACCGTTGGGTTTATCCCAATAGTTATAATTTTGCTGTTTTAGTTGTTGTATTTCTACATCAATGACTTCTTGAAGTGGATGAGAGTCCCAACTTTCTCTTATCCAATGATAATAATGAGATATCGCTCGGTTAACTGGGTTTCGCAGTAAAACAATTAGCTTCATATTGGGAAAAGCTTGAAAGATACGTTCAGGTACTTTTGTATAATCTAAGTATCCTGGTGTTGCCTCTCCAGTTAATAATTTTTGTCGTTTCGGAGAGGGAGGAAATTGAGCTAGATACCACTCTAATCCATAATGAAACTCTCTTGACCAAAAGTTAATTTCTTTGATGATAGAAGGGAGAATTTTAGGATGCTGAGCTAGATAATGATAAAGGGAAGTGGTTCCACATTTTTGTGCACCAATAATAATAAAGTCAGGAGATTCTACAGTGGATAATTTTGGCTTGGATTGATTCTGTAACCGTTTACATTTAGTTAAAGTGATTTGGCGACCTGCTTCTCGATAACAGGCGATGGCTTCAGTGACTTTATCTTGTAATGATAGCGCCTTTCCTAAGTTAACATGACAGTTAACTAAACTGGGTTGCTGTTTTAAGGTTTGACGGTAAATCTCAACGATACAATCTAGCTTTTTCTGATGTTTAGCTAAATTCCAAAGTTCCTTTTCATAATACCAATCTCCTAGTTCTGGTTTTAATTTTAAGGCTTTGAGATAAGCATCGATTGATTGACTCCAATAGTTTGTTTGAATTAAAAGTGATCCTAAGTCTCGATAACCTTGGAAAGATTTAGGGTGTTTTTTAGCTACCTCTTCAGCCTGCTGAATTTTAAGTTCCATTTCTTGTTGCAATTTCAAAGCATTTTCAATTTTTTGAGGCGCTTCTTTCTGATCTGGGTTTATCTGAAGAGATAATTGATATAAAAAAACAGCCGCTTGGTAATAATGAGAATCTGCTAATTTTTGACCCAGTTGAATTAGGGATAAACTTAAATGATGCTGGACTTCAGAATCTGTATGACTTTCATCAGAAGATAAACCTAAGTAACTCTCTAAGGTCGCCTCTAAAGAGAGTTTTGGTTGATTTCTCAATAAGTCTCCAAGCTGATGGATAAAAATCATTTCATCAGGCTGAAGTTTAATCGCTTTAACATAGGCTGCAACAGCATCTTCCCATTGCTGCATTTGCCATAAAGATAAGCCTAGATTGTAATAAGTTGCTCCCAAGCTGGGATTTAACTGAATGGCTTTAGAATAAGCCGTAATTGCATCTTTATATTTCTGGAGTTTTGAGAGAGATTTACCTTGATAGTATAGTATCTTTCCTAAGTTTTGATAAGCCCAGAATGATCTCGGCTCTAATTCTACAACCTTTTGATAGGCAACAGTGGCTGCTTCTAAGTTTCCCTGTTTTTGTAGTGCATCTCCTAGTTTGAGATAAGATAATGCATTAGATGGATTGATTTGAATAGATTTTTGATACTCTCTAATTGCTGCTTCCCAAGAGTTTTTACCCAATAAGGCATCCCCTAAGTGATGATAAGTCCAGGAATAGTTAGGATTACATTCTATTGCTTTTTTATAAAGGGCAATCGCTTCGTCCCATTGCTCTTTTTCTGCTAGAATCTTGCCTAGTCCAATATAAGCTCGTTCAAATTTTGGATTCAGTTTAATCGCTTGACGATAAATTGGCTCGGCTTTTTCCCAATCCTGTAGTTGAACTAGAGATTTTGCTAAGTTATAATACGCTTCAAAAAAGTCTGGCTTTTTGTTAATTGCTTGTTGATAACAAACTGCAGCTTCTTCTAACTTTTGCTGTTGCCAAAGCTGAGTCCCTAAATTAAACCATTGCTGAGGAGTGCCTGCATCAGGACTAAGCTGTAATGCCTGATATTCATGTTTTGTTGCCTGTTCAGGTTGCCCCACTTCGTAGAGAATTTTCGCTAAGTTGCGATGGGCTTGAACTAAATTAGGTTGCAGACGAAGGGCTGTTTCATAAGCTTGAATGGCTTTTTCTGGCTGTTGCTGCTGAGCATATAAACTGCCTAAATTCACATGAACTTCTGCTAAATTAGGTTGTTGCTCTAAGATTTTTAAATACCATTGCTTGGCTTCTTCTAACTGACCCTGAAGCTGGAGAGAAACCCCTAAACCATGATAAGCAATTAGATCCTTAGGATTTTGTTGTAAAGCCTGCTGACAAACTTTAATAACTTCTTCTAATTTCCTCTGATTTAAATATTGTTCAACTTGCTGCTTTAACTGAGTCATTATATTTAATAAAGTTTGAATAGAAAAAAATTAAAGGGACTTTAACATCCAGATCATAGTTTCTGTTTTGTATTTTGTTTATAAGTTTAACATAAAATTGAAGCTTTTTCAAAAACTTTATCCACCGTTCCAATTAAATTTTATCCCTAGTAAATCTTCTAAAGCTTGATTATAAGGTTTAAAATAGTCTCTCAATGTATTCTGAATATTGTCATCGACTTCTGGATAACTTCTGGCATTGTAGGGTTTATATTCTGGTAAAGAATAGTCTGGTAATCCTAAAAACTGAAAAATCTGTGTTAAAACTTGAGCTGGATTTTCATAAAAGTCTTCACTTTTTAAAATTAATATCTGTTCTCGTGGAAAAACTGCCATCCATTCTTTAATAAATTCTAGATAAACACCCCTTGCTAAATAACGATTAGGTTGATTCCAAAAGCTATTTTGCGATTGATTCATTTCCAATTGAATGGCTTCCTGTAAAGAACGAGATTCCCATTTTAAACTCACCCATTGATAGTAGTGAGAAATGGCTCTATCTATAGGATTTCTCAATAAAATAATTAATTTTATATTTGGGAAAACTTTATAAAGCCTTTCAGCAACACCTTGAGAATCTAGATAACTGGGAGTTGCTTCTCCAGTTAAAAAGTTTTGCCCTTTAAATTGGGGCAGAAAATGTGCTAAATACCATTCTAATCCTCGTTCGTACTTATGAGACCAATAGTCAATTTCTTTAATTAAAGAGGGTACAATTTGAGGATGTTGAGCCAGATAATAATAGAGAGAAGTTGTTCCCCCTTTTTGCGTTCCAATCACTAGAAAATTAGGTTTTTTAACAGGAATAAGTTGATCAAGATGATTCATCCAATCTGGATAAAACTGTTGAACTTTATGATAAGCTGCGGCTTGATAACACTGAATGGCTTCCTCAATCTTGCCTTGACGGGTTAACATTTCTCCCAAGTTTACATAGCACCAAACTGAATGAGGATATGAAGCGATCGCTTCACGGTATAATTGAATTGCCTCTTCCAAACGCCCTTGCTGGATTAAAATTTCCCATAATCCTTGATACAGCCATGATGGCTGTTCAGGCTGTAATTTAATCGCTTCAAAATAAGCAGAAATTGCAGCATCCCATTGTTGCTGTTGTGATAAAACTGCACCCAATTCATAGTGGGCTTGATAAGAGTTAGGATAATTAACGACGGCTTGACGAGCTGTCTTGACCGTTTTTTCTAATTCAGATTGCTTCAACAAGACTTGCTGGAATTGTTTAATAATTAGCTGATTTCGCGGTTGAACAGTCAACGCCATCTGATAGAATATAATTGCCCCTAACAAATATTGTTCTTGTTCCAGTGCTTGTGCCAGTCGAAGATAAACCTCAAAATCTTCAGCAGAAAACTGATATTTGACAATACTTTCTGATTGTAACTCTGAGGTTTTAACCCTTTGACAATACTGCTGAATAACTGATTTTAAACCCAATTGAGCCTGTTGATTTAAAACTTGCCCTAATCGTTGAGATAACCCTGGTAAATTTTGTTGTAACTTCTCGGCTTGAATATAAGCCTCAACTGCATCTCCCCATCGCTGTTTTTGAGCTAAAGCATCCCCTAAATTGTAATAAGACCAACAAAAATCGGGTTGAATTTGAATGGCTTCAACATAAGCATTAATCGCTTGATTCCAGCGCCCCATCTGAGAGAGAGCATTCCCTAAATTGTGGTAAGACCAAAAAAAGTCTGGCTTCAACTCAATCGCTTGACGATAAGCGGTAACGGCTGCTTTCCAGCGTCGCAACCCTGATAAACTGTCTCCTAGTTTATGATAAGCCCAGGAAAACTTGGGATTGAGTTGAGTTGCTTTTCGATAGCAAGTGACTGCCCTTTGCGTTTTCTGGTCACAAACCGCTTGTTCTCCCTTTTTATACCAATCAACGGCTATTTGATGGGGAGTTTGATTTGTGACAGCTTCGGGATGAGATTGGGACATTCAGTTTCAACGATTATAGATCTTTAGTCATCAAATGAATAAAGTAGAAAATTGCCCCGATGACAATGGGCGCACCCACCATTAAACTGGTAATTAAGGGAGAAATAGAACTGAGAATATAAATCAGTGCCCCATAAGGAATGATAAAGATTAAGGTGACAATAATAACCTTTAGCGGAGTCCACTTAATATCATTTTTTAGGGGCTGATTAACAAACTCTGTATTGCTGAGGGGACTAAATCGACCTCCAGACACCTTACCCTTAGTAAAATTTTTATCCATGCTAGAGAAAGAACTCTTAGCATAGCTGTTGATATCTCCTTTCATCGGAGTAAATCTGCCCCCAGACATTTTACCAGAGGTCAATCCTTTATCTCCTTTTTGATCCCCTTTGCCCATTAGATATTCCTCACTTTCAGTTAAAGTAATAGATGAAATGATTAAACTTCAAGCCGCGTGATTTAGACGGTAACAGATGACTTTGTAACCTGATGGTGCATTATATATAAGGATAGCAAGAACTTCAGAAAAAGGAAATCGATGTCAAGGGTGACGGCACAACCTCAAGTCAGTGTGATTATTCCCGCCTATAATGGCGATCGCTACATTGCTGCAGCGGTTGACAGTGCTTTGACTCAGGGTTATCCTAACGTTGAGGTGATTGTGGTTGATGATGGCTCTACAGACAATACCCAACAGGTTCTACAGCCTTACCTTTCCCGCATTCGTTACCTATCTCAACCCAACCAAGGGGTTGCTGCTGCCCGCAACCGAGGCATAGAAGCTGCCCAAGGAGAGTTTATTGCTTTATTAGACCAAGATGATTATTTCTTGCCCGATAAATTAGCTGCCCAAGTGGCTGTGTTTGAGGCTAACCCTATTGTTGGTCTAGTCAATAGTGGTTGGCGTTTAACAGATGCGGAAGGTAACCCTATCTCTGAGATTGAACCTTGGCAGACCTTACCCCAGCTTACCCTAGAAACCTGGCTGACGCGCACTCCTATTTTACCCAGTGCCTTGATGTTTCGGCGCGAGGCTTGGCAAACTGTCGGGGGGTTTAACTCCCGCTTCAATGGGGTTGATGATGTTGAATTTGTTTGGCGGTTGGCGTTAGCGGGATATAAGGCGATGTGGTTACCGCAAATTACGGTTAATTATCGTCAACATTCCCAAACGGTTTCAGAACAAAAAGCCGTTGAACGCGCTAACCTTTTTATTACAGCCCAAAATCACTTTTTTAGCCAACCCAATTTACCCCAAGAAGTCCGTCAACTCGAAGCAAAAAGCCGCTACGAAGGTTATACGTGGATGGCATGGCATTTATATCATACAAGCCATTTTTCACAGATGGCAAATTACTTATTAAAGTCTTTATCTTATACCCCTTACACGGTCGCTATTACTATTACAGATTGGTTGCAACGGTTTACCGGCTATTGTCAATCCTACGGTTATCAATTGGAGATTAAATCCTTTAGGAAATTACTGGAATGGAAACAACTGATGCAACAAGTTTTACCGAATAAAAAGCCGAGAGTGAGTGTAATTATTCCGGCTTATAATTGTGAAAATTATATCGAACGGGCGATTAAAAGTGTTCTGGAACAAACCTATACCAATTACGAAGTGATTGTTATTGATGATGGTTCAACGGATAACACAGGGAATGTTTTAAATTTATATAATGATGTAATTCAATACCATTATCAAACTAATCAAGGCGCTGCGATCGCTCGTAATTATGGTTGTAAAATTGCCCAAGGAGAATTCCTGGCTTTTCTGGATGGCGATGACTTTTTCTTGCCGAATAAACTAGAAGAACAAATCGCTGTTTTTGATGCTGATTCCAGTATTGATTTAGTGCAAAGTGGTTGGATTATTGTCGATAAAAATGGGGAAGGATTGACGGATGTTACCCCGTGGAAAGCTGCGCCAGAATTGAATTTAGAAACTTGGGTTTTACATAAATGTGTGCGTCCTAGCGCATTAATTCTCCGTAAAATATGGTGGGAAAAAGTAGGCGGTTTTGATCATCATTATCCCCCCACAGAAGATTTGGATTTTGTTTTAAAGTTAGGATTGATGGGCTGTAAATCGGTTTGGCTAAAACAGGTTCATGCCTGTTATCGACAACATGATTGTAATTTAATGTCGGGCGGGAAACGGGTGATTGAAAATACAGAAAAGGTAATGAATCTGTTTTTTAAAAACCCAGATTTACCTGAATCTATTTTAAATTTAAAACCGAAAGAACAGTATCAACGTTGGGTGTGGTTAGGATGGCGAATGTATCGGGATGGTTATCCTAAATTAATGTTGGAATGCTTAATAAAATCCATCGAATATTCACCTCGATCTCGGACAGAAACGTTATTGCATTGGACAGAAGCCTTCAAAAATATTTCTCAGGAATATGGGGAAAAATTGAATATTCAAGAATTAACAAATACTGCCGAATGGCAACAGGCGGTTAATACTTTATTTTCAACTATTTCCGTAAATAAGTCTGAGAAAAACACTCATATTATGTTGATGAATACCGATGATCCTGGAATTGGCGGTTTGGCGCAATATGATCATTTAATTATGAGTCAACTCGCGAAAATGGGATATCAAGTCACTGCTGTTCGTCCTTATCATGAAAGTCCCTTAGCTGAGAAGGAAAAAGCCTTAGGGATTCACCAATATTGGCTCAATTATAGCACCAGTAAAGACTTATCTCGCATTCTCCGTAATACCTTAGATGCAGAACAGTTATATCGTAAAATTCAACCCGATTTTATCATTTTTAGTGACGGCTGGCCATTCTCACATTTTGCCGCAAAACAAGTAGCAATTCAACAGCATATTCCTTATATGATAGCTATTGGATTAGCTACCCCTGAACATATTAATTTTTCCTTGGGTGATGGTATTCCTTATGCAGAAGGGGTATTGTATCAATATGGTTTAGCGAGAACCTTTAATACGGCTGCCCAGGAACATTTAGACATTTTACACCAACAGTTTAAACTCCCTGAAAATAAAGGAAATCTGGTTTATTATGGCCGTTCTGAACAATACTTTGCTGCCCCTAATTTAACCACCCGTAAACAACTCCGACAGTCCTTAGGAATTCCAGAAGATGGTGTAATGTGTATCACCACCGCCCGACTCGCCCCGATTAAAGGACATCAATATCAACTGGAAGCGATCGCGCAATTAAAACATACTCCAATATGGTCTAAATTATACTTTGTTTGGGCAGGAACCGGAAAGGGTAGCGATCGCGATCTTGAACCAGAACTTCAGGCTAAAATTAAACAACTGGGCGTTACAGATCGGGTTAAACTGATTGGGCAACAGTGGAATATTCCCGACTGGTTAGATGCTTGTGATATCTTTGTATTAACATCTTTAGCAGAAGCCGCCCCTTCTTTTGCGGTAATGGAAGCGATGGCGAAAGGCTTACCCGTCGTAGCATCAGCAGCAGGCGGCATTCCAGAAGGGTTAGGAAATACCGGAAAATTATTACCCGATCCCAATATTCATCCTGAACAAACGGTAAAAGTATTAGTGCAAACATTGCAAGAATGGGCAAATAATGCTGAATTACGCAATAAAATTGGCAAAAAATGTAAACAACGGGCAGAACATTTATTTAAAGAAGATCGAATGTTAAAGCAAACTGTTGAGATTATCCAACAAGCTTTAGCTAATAATAATATCGATGAATTTTCTCAAATTACTTCTGTCAAAATCGGTGTTAAAAAACTGAATCAACGGTTAAAATATGCCGCGTTAGTTTGGAATGCTTGGAATCATTATTGTCAGGGCAATGAACTAGAAATGTTAAGATTTTTGCAACAAGCGTTTCACCATTCTCCCTTTACATTTACCAGTGAAATCGTTTTAGATTGGGTGAATGATTTTGTCCGGCTTTCCAAACAAAAAGGTGAAGAACTCGATACTGTTGCTCTAACACAATTTTCCTCTTGGAAACAAGTGGTTGAACAAGCATTGGGTGTAGGTTATTGCAGGGGATAGGGTGTCGGGTGTAGGGAGACAAGGAGAGGGGAAGACTGGGAGAAAAACATTCTGCCTCTTGACTTGCAGTACGGGCGTATTGCCATGCGCCCCTACCTGACTTCTGTTGCCTACACCCTATCCCCTACCCCCTACTCCCTAGCTATCAGATGGTGTTGTCGCGGTCGGTTCTGAGGGAGAAACAGCTTCTTGGGGTTGTTCCGACTGAGCCATAACCGGTGTTCCATCCCGCAATTTTACCACCCCTTCTGTGACAATGCGATCGCCCGCATTGACTCCAGAAATCACCTGATAACTTTGTCCTTGAATACTTCCCAGTTCAACAGGCTTTTGTTTGGCAACCAACATTGGTTCATCGCCGCTGATATCTTCTTGAACCACAAACACAAAGCTTTGATCCCCAATGCGACTGATGGCTGTTGTTGGAACGGTCAAACCCGGTTCTTGATCCCAAATCACTTTGGCACGGACAATTTGATCCGTTCTAAGCTGGTTATTGCGGTTATTGTAAATGGCTTTAACTAAAATGGTTTGAGTACCGGTGCCAGCAGCCGGAGAGATAAACGAGACGCGACTGGTTCCGATTAATTCTCCAGTCTCCTGACTAAGTAACTCTACGGGAGTGCCGACGCGAATTTTTGATAAGCGGTCAACCGGGACGTTAATATTAACTTCTAACTGATCATTTTGGCGAATCGAAGTCACTGTGGTTTGACTATTCACCAAATCCCCCACTTTAACGGAGACTTCCCCCACAATGCCTGCAATGGGGGCATTAATATTGTAATAATCCAGTTCAACTTGTTGAGCCACAGCCTGGGCTTGGGCGCTTTCAATATCCCGTTCAATCAGGGAAATTTGAGCTTTTTGAGCTTCAATACTACTTTTTTGGCTTTCAATTTGAGCCTGTAGGGTAGAAATTTGTCGGGCTAAATCTTGACCGGCGCTATCAATATTAGCTTCAGCCGATTGAATGGTACGATCTTGACGATCTAACTCTTTCTGAGCACTTTGAACCCTCGCTTGAGCCGCTCTTACTTCTTTTTCTTGGTTGGCAACCTCTGCCTGACTGGTTTCTTGATCCCGTAGTTTTTGATCATACAGTTCTGCGGAAATTACGCCTTCTTCTTTTAGATTTTCGTAACGCTCAAAGCTTGCCTCTCGTTCTTTTAAAATCGCCTGTCGTCGCTTCAGTTCTTCATTGGCCGCCTCTAAGTTTTCTTTGGCATTTTCTACCTCAAAAGCCAGTCGTTCTTTTTCTTGAACTTCCGCTTCGTAGTCTTGTTCGGCTTGCTGGCGGGCAGCCGCTTGAGATTGAAATTCTAACTCCGCTTGGATGCGCCGCAGTTCTGCTTCTTGGGCTTTGAGTTCGGCTTCTGCCCGTTGGAGATCGGCGCGTCTAGACTCCACCACCGCCAGTTGACTTTCGTAGTTTGCTTGTTGTTGGGCTGGATCAATTAAGATTAACGGATCACCCGCAGCGACGCGATCGCCCAGTTTGATATAGACTTGTTTCACCCAACCACTGACACGGGGTTGAATTACGGAATTATCTACCCCCTCTAAACGAGCCACATATTCAGTACTTTGTTTCACTTGAGTGGTTTCGACTCGATCCATCTCCACCGCCACCGGTGGCGGCCCACCTCCGGGAGGCTTTCCCCCGCAAGCCTGAAGCAAGAGTGGACTGAGCAGCAGGAGTAAAGATTGTCGCCAATGGATCGAGTAATAATTCATTTGTCTAAGTTTTCATAACGGTTATTCAGTCTATATTCAGAGTTTACCGAGATTTGCGTGAACCTGGACAAATTCTAAAGATTATTTGTGGAATAGGTTGAAGGATAATCAGTGTATAGTTCATAAAAATATAGTCAAATGTGACACACCTTTATTTAGTCGGTGTTACCCGAACCGGGTGAACTACAACACCCTCTACCCCATAGCCTAAAGCATTTGGGACTGCTTTTCTCATGATGTTC
>Ga0209594_1000524_pt1 | contig 22460 bp, 23 predicted proteins | sample AshMeaCrysSpring_FD_184126 | JGI IMG/M metagenome (GOLD analysis project Ga0209594, IMG submission 184126) | Groundwater microbial communities from Big Spring, Nevada to study Microbial Dark Matter (Phase II) - Ash Meadows Crystal Spring... | ecosystem: Environmental > Aquatic > Deep subsurface... | reverse complement strand
CTTAAGCCCCTTGCCTCAAAGACAAGGGGCTTAAGCCCCTTGCCTCAAAGACAAGGGGCTTAAGCCCCTTGCCTCAAAGACAAGGGGCTTAAGCCCCTTGTCTCTTGGAAATTAATTTTGCACAAGTACTTAATCGCTATTGCTACTTGATGTTACAGACTCTCCATTTCCCCTAATAATTAAAGCTAACACAGGAAAAAGTATCATAGAAAACATAGCAGCACCAACCAGAGCAGTAGCGTTATCTGTGCGCATTTGTCCTGTTTCCACACCAATATGAGTAATAGCAACCACGAGAGGTAATGCAGTACTAGAAAATAAAGCTAGTTCAATTAATTCAAATTTTGAGAGTTGATGGCGATAAATAAATACAGGGAGTCCTCTTACTAAAAGAAAAAGGAATAAAAACACAGGAATCCTTAATAAAGTATGAGTGCTTTCTGTTAAAGCACTTAGGTCAAAACTTATCCCAGTAGAGACAAAGAAAATAGGAATAAAAAAGCTGAAACCAATGGCTTCTAATTTATGACGAACCTCTTTTCCTACTTCACTTTTTGTGGCAATATTAACAATCATTCCCGCCGCAAATGCTCCTAAAACTAAGTCTAATCTAAACTCATGAGCAAAATGAACAAGTATCATTAGAATTAAGATACATAAACGCACAGGGAGTTGAGAACTAGAATTAATATGTTCGCTCAAAATCTCCAAAAAAGCAGGAGGTCTGTAATAAATAGCTACTACAGCAATTAAAGTGGTAATTACAGTAAAAATTAAAAGTAAAATAGCAGGAACAGTTTGCTCATTATTACTGCTTGATAGCAAAGAGATTAGAATTATCGGAAAAAATTCCCCTGCTAAACCTGCTCCTATTACAAATTTACCAAATTGAGTTTCTAACCTCTCTGAGTCTTTAAGAATTGGTATTAAAACTCCCATTGCAGTAGTAGATAAAGCTATAGCTACAAAAGGAGTAGAACGAATAAAACCAATTAGATGAAGGAAACTAGCTGTTAAAATAGCAATGATAAAAGAAATAATCCAGCCCCGAATAGCTAAATTTATAGGACGACCTTTAATTTGATTAAATTCAATTTCTAAACCTGCAAGAAAAAAGAGAAAAGTTAAGCCAAAGGTCTGAAAAAAAACTAATCCTCCTTGTAAAGTTAAGAGATTTAGTACATAAGGGCCAACAATTACTCCTAAAATAATTTCAATTATTACACTTGGTAATCTTAAGTTGAATGGCAATTCAGGAATTAGTGGAGCAACAATTGCGATAATAAAGATAATAAGAAACGATGTGGTATCAAATTCTTCCATTGTTTATTTATCATTTTTTAGTTATAGCAAATAAATTGGTTGTGAGGAGACAAGGGGCTTAAGCCCCTTGTCTGAAACTATAATTTATTTGACAATCTCTAATGGACTGCTATATCATTTAATGATACCTGAGAGGTGAGATTTTTTAAGCAGAAATAACCTGATGACTACTGGCAGTAGCCGTGCGATCGCGTCCTTCTTCTTTTGCGCGATATAAAGCGCGATCGGCAGAACGAAGTAAACTTTCTACTGTATTTCCATGTTCAGGAAAACAAGCAACCCCCAAAGAAACAGTAATTTTTCCTAAAAATTTACCATGATATTCTAACTGTAAATTTCTAATTCCTTCGCGAATTTGTTCAGCTCGTTTTAAGGTATTTTCTAGGTTTGCTTCTGGCATAATTATAGTTAACTCTTCCCCACCATAACGACAAGGAATATCAGACTCACGGACATTTTTAAGTAAAAAAGAACCCACCTCTTGAAGAACAATATCTCCTGCTTCGTGACCAAAAGTATCATTAAAATTCTTGAAGTGGTCGATATCTAACATAATTGCTCCTAAAGGTATTTGTTTGCGAGCAGCTAAGTGAAGTTCTCGATTAAGAGACTCTTCGAGATAACGACGATTAAATAAACTTGTTAAAGGATCCCGAAGTCCTTGATCTCGCAAATCTTCTTGTAATTTTAAATTAGCAAAAGCAAGAGCAATTTGTTTAGAAACAGTCTCTACTAATCTTTTTTTTGCCTTAAGTTGTTCACAGTTGTTAAAACTTAAATACAGTAGTCCCAAAGTTTCCCCCTGAGCCATCATGGGAACACAAAGAGTTGCTCTGGCGGCTTGGTGATCAATATGTTGACAGTAGAGACTAGGTGAATTTTGATCGCCCTGGTGCATTGCACCGCGACGTAAAGCCCAACATTCACTAGAGTTAAATAGGGAGGCACTATTTATACAAGTTCCCCAAATAGCTACCGCTTCCACCATTGACTCATTAGGAGTTAGGAAATAGACTGAGCCTGAAGTGTTGGGGAATAGAGGTTGTAACAAATCGGCGATCGCCTTTTTAGCTTCATCAACCGTCATACAAGCTTGGAGAAAGTCACTCATTTCTCCGAGACGCACCATTTCTTGATTCAAATTTTCCAGTTCCGTCACCTGGTGTGCCAACTTTTCCGTAAGTTCTTGTAATGCTAACTCAGTCTGTTTCCGTTCCGTAATATCTGAAGCCACGCCCAGGGTTTGTTTTACTTTGCCTTCATTATCTCGCTCAAAAATAGTTTCTCGACTTAACAACCAGTGCCATTTCCCTTGAGCATCTTTGATGCGATATTCAATTTCAAGAAATTCTAGCTCTTTTAAACTATGGCATTTTTGAAAGTGTTTCATCACTGCTTCTAAATCAGAGGGATGTAAAAGTTTTGCGTAAGCAGTTTTTCCCATCTGTTTTACTTTTTCTGGGCTATAACCGAGAATTTCGCGAATAAAGTGATTACAATAAATGGTTTGTTCTTGGATAACATCATAAATATAAAGTATATTTGGAGTTAAATCAGCTATGCGTTGAGCAAAAATCTGACTTTCCCACAATGCAGACTCCACATGACGACGCTCCCTAATTTGCGCCGAAAGTTTGTCATTTACTTTCTCTAAAGCTGCTGTGCGCTCAATTACTCGTTTTTCCAATTCTTGATTGAGTTGACGCACTTCCTCTTCTGCAGCACAACGTTCTAATATTTGAGTTTCAAGTTGCTGGTTGAGTGCTGCTAATTTTTCTGGTGAAGGTAAGGCTAAAGCTTGAGGTATTACTGGAAATACTTCTATGACGGTATAAAGGGAAATTACTGCTGTAATGCTTTGCGCCACACCTGAAAGCCAGTAAGCTGGATACCAAAGTGTCCAAACTTCCAAAATATGAACTGTACCGCAGGAAAAAATGAAAGTAGCAAAGAGCAAAAATAACCATTTGAAGGGTATATCCTCTCGCTTTTTGATGAAATAAAACAACATTGCCCCAATGGAATAATAGGCGATCGCTATTAAAATATCTGCAATTGCGTGTAGCCAGACTAGCTCATTTTGCCACAAAAAACAGTTGCCATGGGGCAGATATTCACTGGGGGAAAATATATTAGTTATAACTTCTTTAAACATCTTAATTTTATCAATAGTTCTTGATTTTTAGCAAGCAAAAATCTCTCTATTTCAATTAGTTTTTTTTATTACCTTTCCCCTATTTTTGCTTGCTATAATTCCAGTATAACTGATTAAACTGAAAGTTATAGTGGTCAGTAAAATTGCTGATATTTCTTGATTTATATCTACTCAATCACAAGATAAACCCTTAAATTTAACTGATATTTAAAATATTTTTTTCTGGTTTGGTTTTGATTGATTTTCTCGATTTTTTTTTAATTTTTTTATCGTTAAATTTAACTATTTTTTGTTATTTTAATTTGTAATAATATCAAATTTTCTGAGTTTTGGTCAAAGTTTTAAATTACTACCTACCCAAAACTTATAATTTTATTTATTCTCAAGTAATAATCAAAAAAGATGAGTTTTAAGCTGTTTAGGATGGGGATAAGATTCTATTTTTGTAAAAATATTAATATTGTTATTATATTTGGCGTTAATTCAGAGCTTATTTGCCATATGATAGCAATCAAACTATAGATTGGGTAGCTTTATATTTGACTTTCAAAGCTGCAAAAATGCTTTTGGTTTAAATAATATTTTTTTAACATTTAATAATATTTTTTAAGTAGATCTTTAGTCAATTGTTAAACATTTTTGTAGTAATAAATTATTTTTTATAATTTTGAATAATGTTAATAATTTCCTGATTGGTAATGTTAGTTTTTTCTGATTTTGGATAAATAGTTAATAAAATAATTCCTTGTTCTGTTTTTACATAGTAAATGAGACGGTATCCTCCACTTTTCCCTTTTTGAATATCACTATTTTTTACTCGCAATTTAAAAACTTGATAATCAATTCCAGAAATCTGAACACCTGGTAAATCTCCAGTTTCAAGTTTTTTTATTATTGGTTTTATATCACTCCAAATATGACGATATTTTTTACTAAGATTGCGCAAATTGCGTTTAAATGTTATGGTAGCTTCTACTTTAACAACCGAATTATTACTCATCTTCAAATTCTTCCCAAAGTTCGCTTACAGGAATAGTTTGCCCTGTCATTGCTTCATGCCAAGCTTGACGCAAATCGGTAGTAACGTTGTTAGAAGATTGATTTTGGGTATATTTGTCTTGAAGATACTCAGCATAATGTAACAATTCTTCTTGCAAAGATACTGGCATTTTTTCCAGAGTTTTTAAAATTTTTGCTTGAATATTCATACTTTCTCTGTATATCTCTAATCAATTTTAAAATTTTATTGAACACTTTTTTGTCTTATTTTTCCCATGCACCCAGTTATTCAAAAGCTTCTAGTTCAAATGCTATATCAAGATAAATAAGATTTCCTTTTTCCACATTTTCTATGGCTTTAAGTAGATGTTTTGATTTTAAAAGATAGGTTGTTTCATCTTCTCCAGTTTGCTCTTCAACTAAAGCAATAACTTCTACAATTGTTCCTTCTGGTAATTCTTTGGCAAACACTTCAATTTTCCCATCTTTACCAACAATAGCTTTTTGTTTAATCCCAGAAATCAGATTTTTTATTCTTTTATTTGCCATTTTTGGACTGGCGATTTTAATCGCCAGATATTTTATAGACGCGATTTCAATCGCCCGCTATTTTTACAATTACTCGCCATCGCCTTTAACTAAACTTTGGCTTCTTCTTGCACCAACTTTTCCCAACCTAAACCTTTAAGGCTATTATTGCGACGTAAAGGACGAGTTACTAACTCTAAAATGTCCCTTGAATTGGTAAAACCATGAATTTGAGCAAAGGTAAACTCTACTGACCATTTAGTACTAATTCCCCGCGCTTCTAAAGGATTAGCATGAGCCATTCCCGTAATTACTAAATCTGGTTGCAGCTCTTTTATCCGCTGAATTTGATTATAATTATCTGGTTTTTCTACAATTTTTGGTAGCGCTACTCCCATGTCATTACAAGTTTTTTCTAACAAGTCTAACTCAGCTTTTTGGTAGCGTTTATCCATATAAGGAATGCCAATTTCTGGCACAGTCATACCGCACCTTACCAAGAAACGAGCGAGGGAAATTTCTAATAAGTTATCCCCCATAAAAAAGACTGATTTACCACGAATTAATTGGAGATAATCTTCTAAATTTTCCCAAATTTGTGCCTCTCTTTCTGCTAAACCTGTAGGCTCAATACCAAAAACAGAGCAAATTTTTTCAATCCAAGCTCTTGTACCATCTGGTCCTATAGGAAAGGGAGCACCAATTAATTTACATTTGCGACGACGCATTAAAGTTGTCGCGGTACGACTCAAAAATGGGTTTACCCCACACACATAGTTCCCTTCTTCCAACACTGGTAACTCGGTGTAACGCTTGGCAGGTAGCCACCCAGAAACTTTTACCCCCTGTTTTTTCAATTCCAGGGTAAGGTTAGTAACAACTGGGTCAGGTAAAGAGCCAAATAACACCAGAGGAGGATGCTCTACATATTCTGACTCTTCTTGTGTCACGTCTTCCTTCTTGCGTCCAAAGTTCAGCAGTTTTTGGATACTGTTACGCTCTTCTTTTTCTTCCTCTTTAACTGGCGCTTTACTCGGACAACGTGCAGCCATCGCCGCTAATACAGTGTCTTCCCCTTGAGTAAATGCGTAATCCAATCCATTAGCCCGTGCAACTACAATAGGAATGCCAATTTCTGCCTCTAACTTGGGAGCTAAACCTTCCAAGTCCATTTTGATAATTTCGGTAGTACAAGTACCAATCCAAACAATAACACTAGGATTGCGATCGCGTTTAATCTGCACACACAACCGTTTCAACTCATCATAATCATTAAGTTGAGCAGAAATATCCCCCTCTTCCAACTCAGCCATTGCATAACGAGGTTCAGCAAAAATCATCACCCCCATGGCATTTTGCAGAAAATAACCACAAGTTTTAGTCCCAATAACCAAAAAGAAACTATCTTCAATCTTTTGGTACAACCAAGCCACACAACTTATGGGACAAAAAGTATGATAATTCCCAGTTTCACATTCAAAATTCAGTCCTGTTTGTTCTTGAGCTACAGTCATTTATCTTTCTCCTCTCTCTAATTTTTGATTTTTTAGGGTTTGTAACAGGTGATAGGTACTGCAAGACAAGGGGCTTAAGCCCCTTGTCTCATTACACATGGTATGAGTAGGGTACATAGGGCGCGTTAGCATAACGAAGTGGAGCATAACGCACCATTGCCAGTTCTAAACCATCATCAACTCTAATTCTTCTTCCTCAGTTTTTTGAGGTTGAGCAGGGTTAAGGTAAAAATCAGACAACAAAGAGAACAACTCCCTGTCTTGAGCATCTTTAGGGACAACTCCTTCTGGCATTGCTAAAACCTGATCGGCAATATTCAAATAGAAGTCACAGACATAATTCAGAGACGGATCAGTTTCTGCCATTTCAAACAAAGTTTTACCTTTAACACGAGAAACGCGGATATCTTCAATTAAAGGCAGAATTTCTAATACAGGCATGGGCACTGCTTCGATATATTTATCAATCAAATCACGTTTAGAAGTGCGGTTGCCAATTAAACCAGCTAGACGTAGATGGTGAGTTCTGGATTTTTCTCTCACAGATGCCGCAATCCTATTTGCAGCAAATAGTGCATCAAAACCGTTATCAGTCACAATCATGCAGTAATCTGCATAGTTAAGAGGCGCTGCAAAACCACCACAAACCACATCACCCAGAACATCAAACAGAATTACATCATACTCATCAAAAGCATTTAATTCTTTGAGCAGTTTAACTGTTTCTCCTACCACGTACCCACCGCAACCAGCACCCGCTGGTGGGCCCCCTGCTTCCACACAGTCAACCCCCCCATATCCTTTGTAAATCACATCTTCTGGCCAGATATCTTCATAATGAAAATCTTTTTCTTGCAGGGTATCAATAATGGTGGGAATGAGAAACCCTGTGAGAGTAAAAGTGCTGTCATGTTTTGGATCGCAACCAATTTGCAGTACTTTTTTGCCCCGCTTGGCTAAAGCAACCGAAATATTACAGCTAGTTGTAGATTTGCCGATACCGCCTTTTCCATATACTGCCAGTTTCACCTTATTTCTCCTCCATCAATTTTTCTTAATCACCGCTTCCCTGGGGGGCGGTTTTCTTTTCTCTTATTCGCATTATTGTCCAAATTTGTTGGCTTTGGTGAGTGGTTGTCAGCTAGTTTGGGGTTTTAAATAGATTTATAGGGTTTAAATCTGTTTTTTTCAGGCTAAATTCCTTTTTAAAAGTTTATAGTGCTTTAATTTAGTCTGAAATCAAAATTTAATTCTTTTATTTTTATAAAGCGGAACAAAAAACAAATTTAAAAGAAGCGATCGCCCCTACGCCCCTAATGAAAACCTCAAAACCCTTGTTAAATAAAGAATTAAGTTATTGTGGAGCAATGGTATTAATTGCCATTGAAGCCATAGGAATAGGCTAAACTAGGATTTGTCTAAGGAATTAAAAATTTTTTATGAAAAATAATTAATTTTTTGGTAAGTAGGTAATTAAACTTACAGCTAATTTTTGTATGAGTTTTTGTATTAATCCAAACTGCCCCCAACCCATTAATAAAGAAACCATGCTTTTTTGTCAGAGTTGTGGTTCTCAATTATTATTAGATGAGCGCTATCGAGTCATTAGTGAAATAGGAAAAGGAGGCTTTGGTAAGACTTATGAAGTGATAGACTGTCATTTTGACGATCAAAGGTTAAAAGTATTAAAAGTACTAAGGATTTCAGAACCTAAATATATTGAATTATTTCAAAGAGAAGCTCAAGTCCTGGCTCAATTAAAACATCCAGGTATTCCGCAAGTAGAACCAGATGGTTATTTTACCGTTCAAGTACGCAATAGTCCAGAAAATTTACATTGTTTAGTAATGGAGAAAATAGAGGGATTAAATCTTAAAGAATACATAATGAGACGTGGTTCTCCAATTAAGGAAAAATTGGCAATTCAATGGTTAATTGAGTTAGTGGAAATTTTAAAAGAAGTTCATAATAACAACTTTTTTCATCGGGATATTAAACCTTCTAATATTATGCTGAGATCTAATAGTCAGTTAGTGTTAATTGACTTTGGCAGTGTACGCGAAGTAACAGCAACTTATATGAATAAAAAATCCGCAGGGGAGATAACTGGATTTATGTCAGCAGGTTATACTCCTATGGAACAAATGAATGGGAAAGCGCTCCCTCAGTCCGATTTTTTTGCATTAGGACGCAGTTTTGTCTATCTTTTAACAGCTAAAGATCCCCATGAATTTGATGATTCTTATTCTAATGGTTTTCAATGGCGTGAAACAGCGCCCCATGTTTCACCAATTTTTGCAGATTTTCTCGATTATTTAATGGCGCGATCGCCTCATAATCGTCCCCAAAGTGCTGAGATTATTTTACAAGAGTTAAAAGCTATTTTTCACAATTTATATCTTTCTAAATCTACTTTACCATCTCAGTCAACTGCCAATATTCAGTCACCTGAAAAGACAAAAGTTTTTTCAGATTCAACAGTAAAAGCTAGTACTCAACCGCAAATTACATCTTTCCTTGAACCTGCTTTTATTGTTCGTTGTCAAGAGGAACTTACTGAATTTATCGGACCAATGGCTTCTATTATTTGTCAACGCATTTTAAATAAAAATCCCCAAATTACCCCTGCTGAATATATCACAGCTTTAGCCCAAAAAATCCCTAATAAAAGTCAGTCAGCAGCTTTTCAAAACCGATTATTAAAATAGTTAAGGAATTTATCAAAACCAAGACTCATACCTTATCCGATTTAAATACACCACTTATGAAAAGCGGTGGAAACGAGCTGCGCTCAGGGTAAACTCCGTCGAAACCACCGATAAAGGGATAATATAGCAATTATCATAATGGTGAGGTACAGTTTTTCTTGGTCAGACTTGGGGCTTAAGCCCCAAGTCCGTACCTCAAGACTAAGAGAAACGCTATAATAATCCGCTTTTGTATTTTTTTTAAAATCATTCCTTCATTCATTAATTTTCTTCTTCTAACCCTGAATTAAGCATATTCATAGCAATTTCTAGACTTACTTTCAAGCGGTTAAGAGAAGCGGCGAGAATACCAATTTCATCTTTTACCTCATAATTAAATTCTGTTGGCATATTTTCTACATTATCAGCAGTACTTACTTTTTTAGCCCATTGAGACATTTTTTGTAATGGTTGAGTAATTACATATTTGAGGAAGAAGTTAATAGAAACAATTGCTAACAACAGACAACCAACAAGAATACCAATTACCATTAACTGCAATTTTCGTGCATTGTTGAAAACTTGACTAGCGGGAACTGAGATAATTTGCGCTCCTACAATTTCATTAAGTTTCCAACCATAACCATTTTGATCACCATAAGTAATTAACTGACTTTTTGGAGCAATTTCTGGGTTGCCATGACATCGTAAACAGCTTTCTTCAGAAACAGAAATGGGACGAGCAATATAAAAAATATCTCCACTAGCAATGGAACGAAATCCTGTTTTTTCTTTCAGGGATGATTGCTCTCTAAATGTCTCAACAATTTGGGTTTCAAATTCATCTGCTTGATCTCTTAAGTTAGTAGGATTTAAAGTGGCTTCTTTATAGAAAAAATCATTGTATTGTTTCCTTTTTCTTAAATTTTCAAATACTTCTCTAGCAGAATAACCAGGCACTGTTTGGGGTAAAAAACGGTCTTCTATTTCTAATCTAGGGGCTAATTCTGGATTGACTTGAGTGCTAGTATATTGACGAACAGAACTCATTGTTTCAATGAGCAACAAGGCTTTTTCAGTTACTACTTGTTGGGCATTTCTTTCTAAAATTATGGATAAAGAAACCCCACTAACAATCACAATTAGAGCAAAAATAAACAGGAGAAATAAATTGAGTTTTGTGCCAAGCTTAAGATTTTTAAGCATCTTGTTAAACCTCTATATGCTATGATTTATAGTTAAATTGAAAAGATTGATTTTTGGAAAAAAAATGTGGTCTAGACGGATGTTTATTGTCGGCTGTTTATTCTTGTTGACAGCTTGTCAAACAGAAAAAAGTCCTCAAGGAAAATTAAGTATTGGTGTAGTAAGTTTTGGGGAAAAGGAACTTTCCCTAGAAAAATATTCTGAGCTAAAACAGCATTTAGCAAGTAAACTGAATAAAATTATTGAGTTAGAACCAACTTATAATGAAGTGCAAGCTTTACAACAAATTGAACGTCAAAGTTGGGATTTGATTATTGCACCTCCAGGTTTAGCAGCGATCGCCATTGTTCAATCAAATTATCAACCTATTTTTTCCCTTGAAGGAGTATTAAATACTCGTTCTATTATCGTAGTTCAAGACTCAAGTCCAATTCAAAAATTATCTGATTTAAATAATCAAATAATTGCTTTAGGTCAACCTGGTTCTGCAACAGGATATTATTTACCAATATATAATCTTTATGGTTTAACTTTGGCTGAAGTTCTGATTGCACCCACACCTAAAACTATTTTAGAATGGATTACTGAAGGAAAAGTAGTTGCTGGCGCTCTCTCTTTTGAAGAATTTAATCGTTATCGTGCCGATTTTCCCGCTACTCAATTTCGTATTCTTTATACAGACTCCCATGAAGTTCCCAGTGGCGCGATTTTAGCTAATCCTAATCTTGATCCCCAACCACTGGAGCAATTGAAATCTGCACTGAGCAATGTTTCAGGGGCGATCGCCTCTTCCGCTGGTTATCTCCCCAACGCTCCTATTCCCGATTATGAATATCTGATTGAGGTAGTAAATAGAGTTACCCCCATTGCTGGGAAAATCAAAGAAAAACCAGCTCATCTCTATTAGTGTTTTTCAGAGCATTAGTGTTATTTTTGCGGTTGTTATCGAACATAAAAACCTCTGGTTTTAAAACCATTTTTCTCAAGTCATCAAGACAAGGGGCTGAAGCCCCTTGTCTTGATGACTTGATCAAGATTATAATTTTAGAAAGGTAAATGTGTTTTAAAACACTAATTCACTGCATTTGTACGGTTTTTACTTCTTGAACCGTACACCAATAAACTAAAAAAGCTGTTATAGTAAAAATAACGAAGGATAAATCGTTCATCTGCCATAAGGCAGACGGAAGTAAGAAGCTAATTCATGTCTTCTGAAGGAACGCGCCTCATTCTCTAGCCACGAAAATGAAGGAGGCGAAACTAACATGAACAAACATAAAACCAACCAAAATTTAGATCCAATTAACAGTCAAGCTCGGTTATTAATTTCCCAAAACCGACAAGCTCAACGCAACCGTCAGCTTTCTATGCTGCAAAGAGCATCAGAAGAAATTGGACTGGAATAATAAGGAAGGTGTAATGTAATGCAAAACACAACAAAAGAAATGAAAGAAGCTCACCGTACTAATGTTTTAAAAACTTTGGAACATCGTCTGGAGGTGGCTAAACGTAACGGAAATACTCGCTTGGTTAAAGAATTAGAAGCAGAAAAACGTTACTACGAAGATTAACAATTAACAATGAATAATGAATAATGAATAATGAACACTGAGCGAAGTCGAAGTGTTCATTATTCATTATTTATTTTGAATTTTTTTGTAGTTTTTGTCCAAAATATCAGTTGTAAGCAATTCATAAAAAACATAAAAAAATACAGGCAAGGGGCTTAAGCCCCTTGTCTATACCACAACCCATAGACAAGGGGCTTAAGCCCCTTGTCTATACCACAACCCATAGACAAGGGGCTTAAGCCCCTTGTCTATACCACAACCGATTTAGAATTGCAAAACAAATAAAAACACTTAAAAAAATGAATCAATTTCTGCGTTTATATGGTTCACTTTTCCGTTGGCTGTTTATTTTTCTGCTACCCATAACCTTGTTTATCTATCTCCTAAGAGGGTTTGGGGTACTTGCTACTCTTCCTGGGGGTATACTTTTTATCTTGATCATTCTCACCCTAATTGCAGGTATTATTTACGGTATTGACCAAACAAAACGTTTTTGAGAGGAAAGATCATGAAAAAATATATCTGTTCAGTTTGTGGCTACGAATATGACCCAGAAGTGGGCGATCCAGATAGTGGGATAGCGCCAGGTACACCCTTTGAGGATCTCCCAGATGACTGGAGTTGTCCTGTGTGTGGCGCAAGTAAAGAAGATTTTGAGCCAGCAGAATAGGTAAATTGGAAAATTCATTAAAACATAACTTAACAATAGTAGTTATTGGTGGTGGTGCTGCAGGCTTTTTTGGAGCTATTACCTGCGCTACCACTATTCCTGAAGTAAAAGTTACTGTGATAGAAGCTAGTCGCAAACTTCTAACTAAAGTACTTATTTCTGGTGGTGGGCGCTGTAATGTAACCCACCACTGTTTTGATGCGGCGCAGTTGGTGCAACATTATCCCAGGGGAGGTAAAGCGCTACGAGGTGCTTTTACTCATTTTCAGCCTCAAGATACTGTTAACTGGTTTGAAAGTAGGGGTGTAAAACTCAAAACTGAAGCGGATGGGCGGATGTTCCCAGTTACAGATAATTCCCAAACTATTGCAGATTGTTTGCTGCATACTGCAACTCAAGCAGGAGTTAGAATTATTACTGGTAGCCCTGTTGTCGCGGTGCGGAAGGTTAATTTACCCCCCCAAACCCCCCCTTATCAAGGGGGGGAAGAAGTATCCAACCTAAAACAAGGGTTTGAGGTGGAGTTGAAAACGGGGGAAGTAATAAAAGGCGATCGCCTACTCATCGCTACTGGTAGCAACCCCATTGGTTATCGTCTGGCTAAAAATTTAGGGCACAAAATAGAGTCCCCAGTTCCCTCTCTTTTTACTTTTAATCTTACTGACTCTCGTCTCGAAAATTTAGCGGGAATAACCGTAGAAAATGCTAGTATTCGGTTATTAACAACTGGAAAAAATAAGTTAGAGCAAACGGGACCATTATTAATTACTCATTGGGGTTTAAGTGGTCCTGCAGTGCTAAAACTTTCTGCTTGGGGAGCAAGAATACTTCAGGAAAATAACTATCAAATGCCTTTAATTATTAACTGGCTACCTGAATACAATACCGAAACGCTGCGCCAATATTTATTAACAGTTAAAACTGAAATGGGGAAAAAACGAATTGCTACTTACTCTCCTTTTAATTTACCCCGCAGACTCTGGCAACATTTAGTTAGTTTTGTGGGTATTAATGAGGAAAAAATCTGGGCAGAATTATCCAAACAAGCTGTAAATAAATTAGTAGAAGAACTTACTCAGGGAAGATATCAAATTCAGGGAAAAGGAGTTTTTAAAGAAGAATTTGTTACCTGTGGTGGAGTAAGTTTAAAAGAAGTTAATTTCAAAACAATGGAGAGTAAAATTTGTCCAGGAGTTTATTTTGCTGGGGAAATATTAGACATTGATGGAGTAACTGGAGGGTTTAATTTTCAAAGTGCTTGGACTACTTCTTGGTTAGCAGGTAAAGCAATGGTAAATTAGTCATTAGTCATTAGTCATTAGTCATTGGTTATTCCAAATCCGATTTATAAATACCTTTTATTTTTGGTAAATAATTTTTGGTAAACGGTGGTTTCGACTACGCTCAACCACCTGTGCACAAGGTGGTTGAGCGTAGTCGAAACCACCGTTTACCAATGTGTTTATAAAGGGGTAATAATAATCGGATTTGGTATCATTAGTCATTAGTCATCGGTCATTGGTCATTAGTCATTGGTCATTAGTCCTTTAGTCATATGTATTTTTTTATAAATTAAGATGAATTTTGATTAAAAAGATCATAACATTTAGCTAATGACTACCGACCAATGACCAATGACTATTAATAAAGTTCCACCAATTCTTTTAAACCTTTTACTCTGATTCCTCTACCAATAGCAGCCATTTTCCAGTTATTATTATGACGATAAATTTCAGCCATTATTAACCCTGTTTGTCCTTGATATTCTGTACCTGATAAATTAAATCTGGCAATTTCTCGATTATTTGCTAAATTTACCAACCGCACAAAGGCATTTTTTACCTGTCCAAAATCTTGTTGACGCTCAAAAGAATTATAAATATTCACCACAAAAGTTAACTTATTTATTCTTGAGGGAATATTGCCTAAATCAACAATTATTTGCTCATCATCTCCGTCTCCCTCTCCTGTTAAATTATCTCCTAAATGAGTAATTGCTCCAGAAGCGTGACGCAGATTGCCAAAATAAATTAAATCAGCATTATTTTTCAATTTTTCATTGCCATCTAAACAAATAACTGAAGCATCTAAATCAAAATTTTTCTCTTTATTTCCGCCAAAAAAACCCAAGAAACCGCCAGATTTTTCTGCCACATCCCAACCCAAACCACACATTATTCTTGATAAACCTGGGGCTTCTTTTTCTAAAGAAATTCGTTGTCCTTTTTGTAAATTAATTGCCATTCCTAATCCAAAAAATTCTTAATTTTCTTGCTGGGCGAGAGGTGCGACTAGACGAAGAGAAGGGCTATAACTGAACTGCAATTAACAACTATGAATGATTGTGATAACTGCTGCTACTTGTTAAACCTTAATTGTTCTTCCTCTTACAAATAACGGTTGAGTAATGCTTGTAAACCGCCTTGATAACCTGCTCCTACTGCACTTATTCGCCATTCATTATCTTTTCTGTAAATTTCAGCCATGATCATTGCTGTTTCAACTGAATAATCTTCTTGCAAATCATAACGGAGAATTTCTTCTTTTGTTTGCACATCTACTAAACGCACAAAAGCATTTTTTACTTGCCCAAAATTTTGTTTACGTTTATCTGCTTCGTGAATAGTTACAGTAATTACTATTTTTTGAACATCAGGAGGCAGTTTTCTTAAATCTACGATAATTACTTCATCATCTCCATCTCCTTCTCCTGTTAAGTTATCCCCTAAATGTTTAACTGATTGTTCTTTATCAGGACTTGTTAGGTTATTATAAAAAATGAAATGCTCATCAGATATTAATTTGTCATTACTTCCCAAAAGAAACACGCAAGCATCCAAGTCAAAATCAACTCCTGTATCGGTGGCGTTAACATCCCAGCCTAAACCAATAAAAGCGGCTACTAAATTTGGTGCTACTTTATTTAGTGATATTCTTTGTCCTTTTTCTAGTGATATTCCCATTTGATAACTCCAAGTGATTTTGTTTTATAATTGGCGATTGAAATCGCCAGGATAATTTAATGCTTAAAGAACTTTTAAAACAACAAAAATTCCTCTATAGTCAAATTCAACTCTATAAACGCAGAAAACGACATCAGCAAGATCAACCAGACTGGGAGCAGATCATTAAACAGGATGCTGAAAAATGGCAAACTGCTCTTAATAATGCCAAAACTGGGGTTAATCTTCTCATTGCTACTAGCGTGGGTGGTGATATTCATATGATATCTATTGAAAGTCTCCTCGCAGTTGCTTTAACCCTGAGAGGTGCTCAAGTACATATTTTACTCTGTGATGGGGTGCTCCCTGCTTGTTTTTGGTGCGACTCTCAAATTTACCCCCAGGCTAAATATTTTGCGAAAAATGGCCCACAAAAAGACTTGTGTAACAATTGTTTTGCTTTTGGCCAAAATTTACTTGCACCCCTGGGTTTGATTGTTCATCGCTATAGTGAACTACTTACATCTACAGATTATCAGGAAGCTGAAAAAATTGCCCATTCTCTCCCTGTTGCGGAAATTGAAGCTTATACTCAAGATGGTGTTGCAATAGGTGAACACGCTCTAGCTGGTGCTTTGCGTTTTTATGCTCGTGCTTCTTTGACTGGTGAAACCTACGGTGAAGCTATTCTCCGTCGCTACTTTCAAGCGGCAATTTTGACCACTAAAGCTACACAAAAGTTGTTACATCAGGTTGAGTTTTCTTGCGCGGTGTTTAATCATGGAATTTATGTACCTCAAGGCGTAACAGGTGAGGTTGTACGATCGCAAAAAGTACGGGTGGTTAATTGGAATCCTGCATACCGCAAACAGTGCTTTATTTTTACCCATCACCATACTTATCATCATCAGTTGATGTGGGAAACTGTGAGTAATTGGGAAAATATGCCCTTTTCTCAACAACAAGAAGAAAAGTTGATGGGGTACCTTAAAAGTCGTTGGTATGGAACACAAGACTGGATCTGGTTTCACGAACACCCAGAGTTTGATTTACAGGCGATCGCCGCTGAAACTGGGGTAGATTTTACTAAACCCTGCATTGGTTTACTTACCAATGTAATGTGGGATGCTCAACTGCACTACCCTGCTAATGCTTTCCCCAATATGTTGGACTGGGTAGTGCAAACTATTAATTATTTTACCAAAAGACCAGATTTACAATTGTTAATTCGGGTTCACCCAGCGGAAATTAGGGGCACATTAATTTCCCGTCAACCCCTGGTTAAAGAGCTAAATAAGGTTATTCCTCAACTTCCTCCTAATGTTTTCCTTATTCCTCCAGAAAGTCAAGTGAGTACTTATACTGCTATGCTTCAGTGTAATGCAGTATTAATTTACGGCACAAAAATGGGGGTAGAGTTAACCAGTATGGGAATACCTGTAATTGTTGCTGGTGAAGCTTGGATTCGCAATAAAAATATTACAATGGATGCTAGTTCAGTTGAGGAGTATTTTGAATATTTAGATAAATTACCCCTCAAACAAAGTTTAGATGAAACAACCATCCGCAGAGCAAGGAAATATGCTTATCATTTCTTTTTTCGCCGCATGATTTCTTTAGAATTTACTGTTGAAACTCAAAACGCTTCTGAGTATAAATTAAAACAGTTGAGTTTGGATGATTTATTACCAGGAAAAAGTAAGGGTTTAGATGTTATTTGTAATGGAATTTTACAGGGAACGGAGTTTATTTATGATGAGTAAAATGAAAACATTCTTGGTTAAACAACTCATTAGACCTTTTGCGACCCCCCCCTTAACCCCCCCTAACCCCCCCTTAATAAGGGGGGGAAAATTACCAAAAAACAGACATTTCCCCCCCCTTATTAAGGGGGGGTTAGGGGGGTTTAAAAATTTTCGCAACAGGTCTATTTTTTATATCTTAACTATTCATTTACTTGCTATACCAACTAAACCCACCTGCGTGGGGTTGAATATCTGAACATATATTCAACCTTTGGCTACAATACCTACTGCTTTTTAACTTTCACCAAATAATTCTATTTTCAATCGCTTTTCCAGTACATCTTTTAAAGTAGGAGCATAAGGTGTTAAATCAAAAGTAGCAGGGTTAACAACATTTTCATAAGTAAAATAACGATAGTCTAAACAAAATCTATCCCATTCTGCCATTTGAACATTAAATACTTTAATAAAAAAATTAGCTAAACCCAGAGACAAAGGTAAGCGAAAATATATTTTTTTCCCAAAATAATCACATATTTCTGCTACTGCTTGATTCACTGTTAACCCCTTATTTCCTAATACTAATTCACGGGGGGTATTAGTTGGGTTATCAGCTAAATATCTCACCACCTGAGCAATATCTCTAGCATGGATAAAATGGAAACTACCATCAGCTTGAAACCAACGAGCTAAGTTAATCCATTTCACCACCTCTGGTAAACCAGCAGAAAGATGAGAATAGGGTTTATTTCCATCTCCTCCTAACACTAAAGTTGGAAAAACTGTGGTTATTTTCTGATAAATCTTTTGTTGAGGTAACTGACTAAAACACTCATACTTACTTTTAATATAATCTGTACCTATTTCCCCAGCTTCTGGCAATAAGTGATTATTTCTATCTAAAATACTCGCAGTAGAAAAATAAATCACCTGCTCACATTTTTCTGGGTTTAACAAGTTCATTAACTGAAGATTTTTAACCACATTTATCTCATAAGATTCTTTTTCTCCTCCCCAAATAGTAGCCGCTAAAATAGCCACATCAATGGTTTTTAATAAATCACTAAACCTTTCAATTTCTCCTAAATCACCTTGTAAAATATTAACCCCAGTACGAGCTTTACAGTCAACTTTCAACTTATCTGGGTTTCTGACTAATAAAAATAATTCGTGGTTAGTTTCCTGAATAAAAACCTCAGTCAAATAATGACCAATACAACCACTTCCACCTGTGAGAAAAATTCTTTTTTTATTCATTAAAATATATCTGGCGATTGAAATCGCGGCTACAGAAACGAAGTCCGCCTGCGCGGACTTAGTAACTTTGTTAAAAATTAAGCATTAACTGTTGATAATTGATCCGCTTGTTTAGCAGTTTCAAAAAAGAAGCGGACATTGTCTTCTGGGGTACCCACTAATACACCATGACCGAGGTTTAAAATATGACCCTGGTTTCCAGCTTTGCGGATGGTATCTAAAATGCGATCGCGGATAAAATCTTGTGAACCAAACAACACACCTGGGTCAATATTTCCCTGTACTTTCATATCTTTACCCAGTCGCATTCTTGCTTCTGCCATATCTACAGTCCAGTCAACACTCACCATATCCACCCCAGACTTACCCATTCTTTCCAGAACTCCTGCACTACCACTGATATACAGAATTAGGGGAGTATCTGGGTGAGTTTCTTTTACTTGACGGACAACTTGCTGGTGATAAGGTAAAGCAAACACTTCGTAGTCTTGGGGGCTAAGTTCACCCGCCCATGAGTCAAACATTTGCACTACTTGAGCGCCACAGTCAATCTGGTAACGCACATAAACAGCGATCGCATCTGCCAACTTACGCAAAAACTGGTGCAGCATTTTCGGTTCTGAGAATGCCATACTCTTAATAACCGAATAAGTTTTAGAACTTTTCCCCTCAATAGCATAAGCTGCGAGAGTCCAGGGAGCGCCAACAAAACCCAAAACAGTAGATTTATTTCCCACTTCCTGACGCAGAGAGTTAAGGATGGTTTTAATGAAGGGGAGAGACTCTTCTGGGTTAAGAGGAAAGAGGTTATCTATTTGCGCTTGAGTGCGGATGGGGGGGTTAATAATGGGACCTTTGCTTTCGATAATATCAAAAGGGATGCCAATGCCAGGGAGAGGCGTTAAAATATCCGAAAACATAATCACCCCATCAGGTTGAAAAGCTTTCCAGGGTTGAAGAGATATTTCAATAGCAATATCTGGATTTTCAGAACGTTCTCTAAAACTGGGGTATTTATCTCGTAAATCTCGATAAACTTTCATATAGCGTCCAGCCTGTCGCATCATCCACACAGGAGGACGGTCTAATACTTCACCACGCGCAGCCCTTAAAAGATAAGGAATATCGGTCATATAAACTCCCATAGAAAATTCAGCACATTTTTCTAGCTTACCAGCTCAAGAGCCCTTGATCGCCATCTAATTCTACCAGTTGTCCCACAGGAAGAGCAGCATTAACTCCATCATGCCCAAAAGGGAGATCAGAGACAATGGGGATACTTAAATCAGAAAGGCGATCGCGCAACACTTCTTCTACAGTAAAACTAGGAATACCAGGCGCTGGTTCACACCTACTAAAACGCCCCAGAGCGATACCTTTTACCCCCTCAAATGCACCCATCATCCGCCATTGAGTTAACATTCGATCAATGCGATAGGGATATTCAGTGACATCTTCCAAAGCGAGAATAACCCCATCAAAACACGGTTGAAACTTTGTTCCCAACAGAGAAGTTGCCACAGTCAAATTACCTGGTAAAAGCATCCCAGTTACCTTACCCCCACCCCAACCCTTACCCGCAAGGGGTGCTAAACTACCAGTTTCTAGATAAGTAAACAGGCGATCGATTGACCAAACTGGTTCACTCGCCAAAGTAGTCAACACAGGTGCATGAACTCCAGCAACACCCATATTTGCCAAACTCCAAAGTAACCCAGTCACATCAGAAAACCCAATCAACCATTTTAGGCTATTTCTATGGCTCCAACTCCAATTTTCCAAAAGTCTAGCACTACCATAACCCCCACGTACACAAAGAATCCCCTTACATTCAGCATCATACCATGCAGCAGCCAGATCCTCTTTGCGTTGGGTATCAGTACCCGCCAGATAACCATAACTGGCATTATAGTAAGAGCCCAACTCAAGACGATAACCACGCGATCGCCATATTTCCATTCCCTGTTCAAAACCAAACAACTCCCGCAGCGCACCAGACGGTGCTACAACCCGCAATAAATCCCCTGGTTTGAGAGGAGGTGGTAAATTAATTGGATATTTCATCATCAAAACAAAATAAAATTATGGATAGATTTGGATTTGTAGCTAATAAAAGTATTTTAACGCGCTAATAATGTAGGTTTAATTAAAGATATAGGTTTGGGTTTCTGAACACATATATAACATTAAAAACATTGCCCTCACCCACCAACCTTCCCCGCGCAGGCGGGTTTTGTCTATGTAGCCACGGGTTTCAACCCGTGGGTTTTCAACCTATGGGCACCGCAAACCTACGCCACGGAAACGCAACGGGTTGAAACCCGTTGCTACACAAACCAAACCCGCCTGCGCGGGTTTCAATACCTGAACACATATAACATTAAAAACATTGCCCCCACCCACCAACCTTCCCCGCGCAGGCGGGTTTTGTCTATGTAGCCACGGGTTTCAACCCGTGGGTACCGATGGGCACCGCAAACCTACGCCACGGAAACGCAACGGGTTTCAACCCGTTGCTACACAAACCAAACCCGCCTGCGCGGGTTTCAATACCTGAATATATATAATATTAAAAACATTGCTCCCACCCACCAACCTTCCCCGCGCCTTCGGCGGGTTTCGTTGAATGTGCACACGGGTTTCAACCCGTGGGTACCGATGGGCACCGCAAACCTATGCCACGGAAACGCAACGGGTTTCAACCCGTTGCTACACAAACCAAACCCGCCTGCGCGGGTTTCAATACCTGAATATATATAATAGACCTCTTGCAAAAGTGGTGTTAACCCCCCCCAACCCCCCCTTGGTAAGGGGGGGAAAATGCCTAGTTTGTAGGGCTCCCTCCCCGAACCTGCGGGGAGGGCTGGGGTGGGGTTTTTTACGGTTTCGCAAGAGGTCTAATATTAAAAACATTGCCCCCACCCACCAACCTTCCCCGCGCCTTCGGCGGGTTTCCTCTGTGTAGCCACGGGTTTCAACCCGTGGGTACCGATGGGCACCGCAAACCTACGCCACGGAAACGCAACGGGTTTCAACCCGTTGCTACACAAACCAAACCCGCCTGCGCGGGTTTCAATACCTGAACATATATAACATTAAAAACATTGCCCCCACCCACCAACCAAACCCGCGCAGGCGGGTTTCCTCTGTGTAGCCACGGGTTTTAACCCGTGGCGTTTCAACCCGTGGGTACCGATGGGCACCGCCAACCTACGCCACGGAAACGCAACGGGTTGAAACCCGTTGCTACACAAACCAAACCCGCCTGCGCGGGTTTCAATACCTGCACATATATAACATTAAAAATATTGCCCCCACCCACCAACCTTCCCCGCGCCTTCGGCGGGTTTCGTTGAATGTGCACACGGGTTTCAAACCGTGGGTACCGATGGGCACCGCAAACCTACGCCACGGAAACGCAACGGGTTGAAACCCGTTGCTACACAAACCAAACCCGCCTGCGCGGGTTTCAATACCTGAACACATATAACATTAAAAACATTGCCCTCACCCACCAACCAAACCCGCGCAGGCGGGTTTTGTCTATGTAGCCACGGGTTTCAACCCGTGGGTACTGATGGCTACACAAACAAAACCCGCCTGCGCGGGTTTCAATTTCTGAACATATATAACATTAAAAACATTGCCCCCACCCACCAACCAAACCCGCGCAGGCGGGTTTTGTCTATGTAGCCACGGGTTTCAACCCGTGGGTTTTCAACCGATGGGCACCGCAAACCTACGCCACGGAAACGCAACGGGTTGAAACCCGTTGCTACACAAACCAAACCCGCCTGCGCGGGTTTCAATACCTGCACATATATAACATTAAAAATATTGCCCCCACCCACCAACCTTCCCCG
>Ga0209594_1000521_pt1 | contig 22511 bp, 30 predicted proteins | sample AshMeaCrysSpring_FD_184126 | JGI IMG/M metagenome (GOLD analysis project Ga0209594, IMG submission 184126) | Groundwater microbial communities from Big Spring, Nevada to study Microbial Dark Matter (Phase II) - Ash Meadows Crystal Spring... | ecosystem: Environmental > Aquatic > Deep subsurface... | reverse complement strand
TGAACGAGCTCATCCAGCCGGGCAAGGGTTGAGGGTGGGCGCCGTCGAGGTGCGGGAGGCCCGCAAGCGCTTCGGGGCGGTGCAGGCGCTGGACGGCGTCTCCCTCACCGTCAGCGAGGGCGAGTTCTTCGCCCTGCTCGGGCCCAACGGTGCCGGCAAGACGACGCTCATCTCCGCCCTGGGCGGGCTGGTGCGCACCGACTCGGGCACGCTTCGGGTGATGGGGCGCGACGTCGTCTCGGAATACGGCGCCGCGCGCCGCCTCCTCGGCATCGTCCCGCAGGAAATCGTCTTCGACCCCTTCTTCTCGGTGCGCGAGACGCTCGAGCTGCAGTCGGGGTACTTCGGCCTCCGGGACAACGGCGCCTGGATCGACGAGTTGCTCGGGCGGCTGGCGCTGGGGTCCAAGGCGGACGCCAACATGCGTTCGCTCTCCGGCGGCATGAAGCGGCGCGTGATGGTCGCGCAGGCGCTGGTCCACCGCCCCCCGGTGATCGTCCTCGACGAGCCCACGGCCGGCGTGGACGTGGAACTGCGCCAGACGCTCTGGCAGTTCGTGCGCGAGCTCAACGCCGCCGGGCACACCATCCTCCTCACCACGCACTACCTCGAGGAGGCGCAGGCCCTCTGCTCGCGCATCGCGATGATGAAGGCCGGCCGCATCGTGGCCCTCGACTCGACCAGCCGCCTTCTCGCCGCGTTCTCGGAGCGCGTGCTGCGGGTGAAGCTCGACGGCTGCGGGTTGCCGGCGGACTTGGCGGCGCAGGCGACGGTCGATGTCGACGGCTGGCACCGCATCCCGGTGGGCGGCGCCGCGCAGGTCGAATCCGCGCTCGCGCGCCTGCGCGAGGCCGGCGCGCGGGTTTCGCACCTCGAGGTGGCGGAGCCGGAGCTGGAGGAGGTGTTCGTGAAGATCATGGCGCGCGGCGAGGCGGCCACGGGGGCGCTTGCATGACGGCCGGCTTCCGGACCCTGTTCCGCAAGGAGGTCCTGCGCTTCTGGAAGGTGAGCTTCCAGACCGTCGCGGCGCCGGTGCTCTCGGCGCTCCTCTACCTGGTCATCTTCTCCCACGCGCTCGCCGGCCACGTCGAGGCCTACCCGGGGGTCGGATACGTCCAGTTCCTGGTGCCGGGGCTCGCCATGATGTCCATGCTCCAGAACGCCTTCGCAAACGCGTCGTCCTCGATCATCCAGTCCAAGATCACGGGCAACATCGTCTTCATCCTGCTGGCGCCCCTCACCCCGGGCGACCTGTTCGCCGCGTACCTCCTGGCCGCCGTCGTGCGGGCCGTCGTCGTCGGGGCCGGGGTCGTGCTCGCGGTGGCCTGGCTGGTGCCGCTGCCGCCGCCCAACATCCTCTGGCTCGCCGCCTTTGCCTTCGTGGGGTCCGGGATCCTCGGGGCGCTGGGGATCGTCGCCGGCATCTGGGCCGAGAAGTTCGACCAGCTGGCCGCCTTCCAGAACTTCGTCGTGATGCCCCTCACCTTCCTCGCCGGCGTGTTCTATTCGGTGCAGTCGCTGCCCCCCTTCTGGCAGGCGGCGTCCCACTTCAACCCGTTCTTCTACGCGATCGACGGCTTCCGCTACGCGTTCTTCGGCCAGGCGGACGTGTCGCCGTGGACGAGCCTCGCGATTGCGGGGGCCGCGTTCTGTGCCCTATCATGGTCGACCCTCCGGCTGCTGCAGCGCGGATACAAGCTCAGGCACTGAAAACGTCATGGCCGACGCAAAGTCCATCGAAGCCACCCTCCGCGGCGCCCTCGGGTGCACCCACGTCGAGGTTCAGGGTGCCGACGGCGTGCATTTCGAGGCCGTCGTGGTGAGCCCCGCGTTCGCCGGAATGTCGCGCGTCCGGCGGCACCAGATGGTCTACGCGGCCCTGGGGGATCGCATGCGCGAGGAAATCCACGCGCTGTCGATGCAGGCCCTCGCGCCCGAGGAGTGGACGGGCCGCTGAACCCCGAGTGGAGGGCCGCCAGGGCCCGCCGCGCGCCGACCTTGAACCGGACATCCCGGCCGCCGGACGACCCGGCTGAACGAGTGAAGGACATGCCGTGCTGACCATCGCGCTCTCCAAGGGCCGCATCTACGAGGAAACGCTGCCGCTGCTGCGGGCGGCGGGAATCGTGCCCGCGGAGGACCCCGAGGTGTCCCGCAAGCTCATCCTGCCCACGAGCCGCGAAGGGGTGCGGGTGATCATCGTGCGCGCCTCCGACGTGCCGACCTACGTCCAGTACGGCGCCGCCGACCTGGGCGTGGCCGGCCGCGACCTCCTCATCGAGCATGGCGGGCGGGGCCTGTACCAGCCGCTCGACCTGGGCATCGCCCGCTGCCGCATGATGGTCGCGGTGCCCGAGGCGTTCGACTACCCCGCCGCCGTGCGCCGCGGGGCCCGCCTGCGGGTGGCGACGAAGTACATGCAGGTCGCCCGCGAGCACTTCGCCGCGAAGGGCGTGCACGTCGACCTCATCAAGCTTTACGGTTCCATGGAGCTCGCGCCGCTCGTCGGCCTCGCCGATGCGATCGTCGACCTCGTCGACACGGGCGGCACGCTGCGGGCCAACCGCCTCAAGGCGGTGGAGGAGATCCTCGCCGTCTCCAGCCGGCTGATCGTCAACCCCGCCTCGCTCAAGGTGAAGCGCGCGGAGGTGCTGCCGGTCATCGAGGCCTTCGAAAGGGCATCCCGTGGCTGACGTGCGCAGGCTTTCGACGGCGCAGCCGGACTTCGAGGCGAGGCTCGCCGAACTCCTGGCCTTCGAGTCGGCGCAGGACGAGGGCGTCGAGCGCGCCGTCGCGGGCATTCTCGACGCGGTGCGCCTGCGCGGCGACGAGGCGCTGCTCGAGTACACGAACCTTTACGACCGCTGGTCGCCGGCCGCCGCGGCCGATCTCGAGGTCTCGCCGAAGGCCGCGCGCGACGCGCTCGGGCGCATCGGTGCCGGGGAGCGCCAGGCGCTCGAGGGGGCGGCGGGCCGCATCCGGCGCTACCACGAGCACCAGCACCTCGCGGGCTGGCGGATCGAGGACGAGGACGGGACGATGCTCGGCCAGCAGGTGACGCCGCTGGACCGGGTGGGGCTCTACGTGCCTGGCGGCAAGGCGGCATACCCCTCGTCCGTGCTCATGAACGCGACCGCGGCCAAGGTCGCCGGGGTCGGCGAACTGGTCATGGTCGTGCCGACGCCCGACGGCGCGGTGAACGACTACGTGCTGGCGGCGGCCGCGATCGCGGGGGTCGACCGCATCTTCCGTGTCGGCGGCGCGCAGGCCGTGGGCGCGCTGGCGTACGGGACGGCGACGATTCCGTCGGTCGACAAGATCGTCGGGCCGGGCAACGCCTACGTGGCGGCCGCGAAGCGCCGCGTGTTCGGCCGCGTCGGCATCGACATGGTCGCCGGTCCCTCGGAGATCCTCGTCCTCGCGGACGCCTCGGCCAATGCCGATTGGCTCGCGATGGACCTGTTTTCGCAGGCGGAGCACGACGAGATCGCGCAGTCCATCCTGCTCACGCCCGACGCGGCGCTCGCCGACCGGGTCGGCGAAGCCATCGAACGGCTGCTGCCCGGGATGCCGCGCCGGACGATCATCGAGGCGTCGCTCGCCGGCCGCGGGGCGCTGATCGTGGTGCGCAGCCTGGATGAGGCTTGCGAGATCGCCAACCGCATTGCGCCGGAGCACCTGGAACTGGCGGTCGAGGACGCCGACGCCCTGCTCCCGAAGATCCGGCACGCGGGGGCGGTGTTCATGGGTCACTTCTCGTCCGAATCGCTGGGCGACTACTGCGCCGGCCCGAACCACGTCCTGCCCACCTCGCGCACCGCGCGGTTCTCCTCGCCGCTCGGGGTCTACGACTTCCAGAAGCGCTCGAGCCTCATCCGGGTGACGCGAGCCGGCGCGCGGCGGCTGGGCGGGACCGCGCGCACCCTGGCGCGGGCGGAGGGGCTCGAGGCCCATGCGCGCAGCGCGGAGCTGCGCTTCGAAGGCGACGCATGAAGGGGCCGGCGAGCTGGGTGCGCGACGAGATCCGCGCGCTGTCGGCCTACCCCGTCGCGCCGGCCGCCGGGCTCGTGAAGCTCGACGCCATGGAGAACCCGTACGGCCTGCCGCCCGAACTGGCCGGCGAACTCGGACGCCGGCTTGCGCGGGTGGCCGTGAACCGCTACCCGGAGCCTTCCCCGGCCGGACTCAAGGCCGTCCTGCGGGAAGCGATGGCCATCCCCGGGGACGTCGACCTCATCCTCGGGAACGGATCCGACGAGATACTGCAGATCATCGCCACGGCGCTCGCGCGGCCCGGGGCGGCGATGCTCGCGCTGGAGCCCTCCTTCGTCATGTACCGCATGACCGCGACGCTCGCCGGCATGGGCTACGTCGGCGTGCCCCTCGCGGCGGACTTCGCCCTGGACCTGCCGGCCACCCTGGCGGCGATCGGGCGCCATCGCCCGGCGCTCACCTGGATCGCCTACCCGAACAACCCGACGGGCAATCTCTTCCCCCGCGAGGCCATCCTCGCGATCGTCGCCGCGAGCCCGGGACTCGTGGTCGTCGACGAGGCCTACCATGCGTTCTCCGGCGGCGCCACGCTCCTCGGCGAAGCGGCCGCGCACCCCAATCTCGTCGTCGTGCGGACGGTGTCGAAGCTGGGCCTCGCAGGCCTGCGGCTGGGGCTCGCGGCCGGCCGCGCCGAGTGGCTTCGCGAGTTCGACAAGGTCCGGCTGCCCTACAACGTGAACGTCCTGACGGCCGCCGCGGCGGAATTCCTGCTCGCGAACCGCGCCGTCCTCGAGGCGCAGGCGCAGCGGATCGTCTCCGACCGCGGCGCCCTGGAGGCGGGGTTGGACCGGATCGCGGGCGTGCGGCGATTCCCCTCCGCGGCGAACTTCGTCCTGGCCCGGGTGCCCATCGCGGCGGCGGCGTTCGAGGGCCTGAAGGCGCGTGGTATATTGGTCCGCGACCTCCACGGCACCCATCCCCTGCTCGCCAACTGCCTGCGCTTCACGGTCGGGACGCCCGACGAGAACGCGAGGCTCCTCGCGGCACTTGCCGAGGCGGTCGACTGAAACCATGCGCACAGCGGAAATCCAGCGGGACACCCAGGAAACGCAGGTTTTCGTTTCCGTGAACCTCGACGGTTCGGGCCGGGCGAACCTCGCCACCGGGATCCCGTTCCTCGACCACATGCTCGACCAGATCGCGCGTCACGGCGCCGTGGATCTCACGGTGCGCGCCAAGGGCGATCTTGCAATCGACGCCCACCACACGGTGGAGGACATCGGCATCGCGCTCGGGATGGCCCTGGCGAAGGCGCTCGGCGACAAGAAGGGCATCCGCCGCTACGGCCACGCCTACGTGCCGCTCGACGAGGCGCTTTCCCGAGCCGTGGTCGACTTCTCCGGGCGCCCGGGACTCGAGTTCCACGTGCAGTTCTCGCGCGCCCGCGTCGGGGAGTTCGACGTCGACCTCACGCGCGAGTTCTTCCAGGGGTTCGTGAACCACGCGCTCGCCACCGTGCACCTGGACAACCTCCGCGGCGACAACGCGCACCACCAGTGCGAGACGCTCTTCAAGGCGTTCGCGCGCGCCCTGCGCATGGCGGCGGAGGCCGACCCCCGCGCGGCCGGCATCGTCCCCTCGACCAAGGGCTCCCTCTAGGCGAATTTGCGCGCCGGGGCGTCCCGGCCCGACCATGGGACAAAGCATCGCGATCGTCGATTACGGGATGGGCAACCTGCGCTCGGTCGAGAAGGCCCTGGGGCACGTCGCCCCTGGCGCCTCCGTGCAGATCACGGCCGACCCGGAGGTCATCCGCCGCGCCGACCGGGTGGTGTTCCCGGGCCAGGGCGCCATGCCCGACTGCATGAAGTGCCTCGCGGAAAGCGGGCTCGGCGAGGCGCTTCGCGAGGCCGCGGCCGCGAAGCCTTTCCTCGGCCTTTGCATCGGACTGCAGATGCTGTTCGAGCACAGCGCCGAAGGGGATACGCCCGGGCTCGGCCTGCTGCCGGGCAGGGTCCTCGCCTTCGCCGATGCCGAGGAAACGCGGGCGGCGGAACTGAAGATCCCCCACATGGGCTGGAACGAGGCGTGGCAATCGCGACCCCATGCCCTTTGGCAGGGCATCCCGGACGGCGCACGGTTCTACTTCGTGCACAGCTACTATTGCGCGCCCGGGGACCCGGCGCTCGTGGCGTCGTGGTCGCGCTATCCGCACGCCTTTACCTCCGCCATCGCGCGGGATAACATCTTCGCGACGCAATTCCATCCCGAAAAGAGCAGCGTGGCGGGGCTCAAGCTTCTCGAGAATTTCTCCTCCTGGACCCCGTGAGGCCGACACCTCCGACGATGCCATGCTGATCATTCCCGCGATCGATCTCAAGGACGGCCGGTGCGTCCGCCTCGAGCAGGGCGACATGGCCACGGCCATGGTGTTCTCGGACGACCCCGGGCAGACCGCCGCGCACTGGGCCGGCCTCGGCGCCCGCCGCCTGCACGTCGTCGACCTGAACGGCGCCTTCGCCGGCAAGCCGCGCAACGAGGCGGCCATCAAGGCGATCATCGCCTCGGTCGAGCCCGACGTTCCCGTCCAGGTCGGCGGCGGCATCCGCGACCTCGACACGATCGAGCGCTACCTGGACGACGGCATTTCCTACGTCGTCATCGGCACGGCCGCCGTCAAGAACCCCGGCTTCCTGCACGAGGCCTGCGACGCCTTCCCGGGGCACATCATGGTCGGGCTGGACGCCCGGGACGGCAAGGTCGCGACGGACGGCTGGTCGAAGCTCACCGGGCACGACGTGGTGGACCTCGCCAGGCGGTTCCAGGACTACGGCGTCGAGGCGGTCATCCACACCGACATCGGCCGCGACGGCATGCTGAGGGGCATGAACATCGAGGCGACGGTGAAGCTCGCGCAGGCGCTCACCATCCCCGTGATCGCGAGCGGCGGCATCACCAACCTGGACGACGTGAAGCGGCTGAAGGAGGCGGCGTCGGAGGGGATCGTCGGCGCCATCACCGGGCGCGCCATCTACGAGGGCCGGCTCGACTTCGCGGCGGCGCAGAGGTTGGCCGACAGCGAGGGCTGACCGGCACCGGCCGGTCGCCGCGACCATGGGCCTCTCCAAGCGGATCATCCCCTGCCTCGACGTCCACGCCGGCCGCGTGGTGAAGGGGGTGAACTTCGTCAGCCTGCGCGACGCGGGCGACCCCGTGGAGGTGGCGCGGCGCTACGACGCGGAGGGCGCCGACGAGATCGCCTTCCTCGACATCACCGCCTCCAGCGACGCGAGGGACACGATCGTGCCGGTGATCGAGCGCGTGGCGGAGCAGGTCTTCATTCCCCTCACGGTCGGCGGCGGGGTGCGCAGGGTGGAGGACGTGCGCAAGCTGCTCAACGCGGGGGCCGACAAGGTGAGCATCAACACGTCGGCCGTCGAGAATCCCGCCCTGGTCGCGGAGGCGGCGCGCCGCTTCGGATCGCAGGCCATCGTGGTCGCGGTCGACGCGAAATCCGTCGCGGCGGGGCGCTGGGAGGTGTTCACGCACGGCGGGCGCCGGCCGACGGGGCTGGACGCCGTGCAATGGGCCGCCCGGATGGCCGCCCTGGGCGCCGGGGAGATCCTGCTCACCAGCATGGACCGGGACGGCACCAAAGCCGGTTTCGACCTGGCCCTGACGCACGCCGTGTCGCGCGCCGTGCCCGTGCCGGTGATCGCCAGCGGCGGCGTGGGCACGCTCGAGCACCTGGCGCAGGGGGTGGAGATCGGCGGCGCGGACGCGGTGCTCGCGGCCTCCATCTTCCACTACGGCGAGTTCAGCATCGGCGAGGCCAAGCGGTTCATGGCCGGCCGCGGCATCGAAATGCGGCTTGCGGCATGAACGGGTCGATCATGGATGCGGTTGCTTGGAACGCCGACGGCCTGGCGCCCGCCATCGCGCAGGATGCGGCCTCCGGCGAGGTCCTGATGCTCGCCTGGATGAACCGAGAGTCCCTCGCGCGGACGGTCGAGTCAGGGGAAGCGGTCTACTGGTCGCGCTCCCGGTCGGCGCTCTGGCGCAAGGGGGAGACGTCCGGGCACTTGCAGCGGGTCGTTGAAATCCGCCTGGACTGCGACGCCGACGCCATCCTCCTGCGGGTCGAGCAGGCCGGCGGCATCGCTTGCCACACGGGGCGCCGGAGCTGCTTCTTCACCCTGCTCGACCGGAGGTCCGGCACGCCTGCGTGGCGCGTCACGGATCCGGTGCTCGAGGAACCGGGGCGGTTCCGCCATGGCGGCTGACGTCCGGATTCTCGAGCGGCTGGAGGCGGCGATCGCCGCGCGCCGCGGCGCCGATCCCGCCGCGTCCTGGGTCGCGAAATTGAACGCGAGGGGCCTCGACGCGGTCCTGAAGAAGATCGGCGAGGAGGCGACGGAGACGGTCATCGCCGGCAAGTCGGGCGAGCGCGAGGCCATCGTCCGCGAGATGGCGGACCTCTGGTTCCACTGCCTCGTGCTGCTGGAACGGGAGGGCATCCCGCTGGCGGACGTGATGGCGGAACTCGCGCGCCGCGAGGGCCGCTCGGGCATCGACGAGAAGGCATCGAGGAAGGAGCAGGGGCATGGGTGACTGCATCTTCTGCAGGATCGCGGCCGGCGAAATCCCGGCGAAGAAGGTCTACGAGGACGCGGAGATCCTTGCGTTCCACGACATCCACCCGGCGGCGCCGGTGCACTTCCTGATGATCCCGAAGGCGCACATCCCGTCGCTTGCGGAGGCGGGCCCGGAGCACGCCGCCGTGCTCGGCCGCATCTTCGCGATGGCCGGCCGGCTGGCGCGGGAACAGGGATCGCCAGACGGGTTCCGCACCATCGTGAACACGGGGCGGGTGGGGCGACAGGACGTGTATCATCTGCACATTCACATCATCGGCGGCCCCGACCCGCTCCCGCGCATGATCGCCAAGGAGTAGGAAGGCGCCTCGGAGGGGTAGTCATGGGTTCCTTCAGCATCTGGCACTGGTTGGTTGTCCTCGTCATCGTCCTTCTCGTCTTCGGCACGAAGAAGCTGCGCAACATCGGCTCGGACCTCGGCGGCGCCGTTCGCGGCTTCAAGGAGGGGATGAAGGGCGAGGAAGAGCAGAAGCCGGCTGGCGAAATCGCCGCGAGCGGGACGACGGTCGAGGGCGTGGTCAAGGACAAGCAGAAGACCTGACGGCCGCGGCGCGCGATCCGGCGCGCCAGGCGCTCCCATGTTCGACATCGCGTTCTCCGAATTGCTGGTGATCGGGGTGGTGGCGCTCGTCGTCATCGGCCCGGAACGCCTGCCCAAGGTCGCCCGCACCCTGGGGACCCTGTTCGGGCGGCTGCAGCGCTACGTCGCCCAGGTGAAGGCCGACGTCAACCGCGAGATGGAGATGTCCGAGCTTTCCAAGGTCAAGACGGAGTTCGAGACGGCGGCCCGCGACTTCCAGCGCGACATCGAGACGAAGGTCCACGACACGGAGCGCGAGATCCGCGAGGTGCAGGCCGACATAGACCGGCAGTTCGAGAAGGCCCCGGCGCCGGCGGACGGGCCGGCGCAAGCCACGCTGCCGGCCGCGGCCTCCGACTCGGAGGCCGCCGCTTCCGTGCCGGAGGCCACCGCTGCGCCGTCCCCATCCGCCGCATCGGCCCAGTTGGAACTCGCCATCGACGAGCCCGCCGGTGCGGCTTCCGCGGGCCGGGCGGGCACCGCATGAGCGAGGCGGCGCAGGAGACCTTCCTCTCGCACCTGATCGAGCTGCGCGACAGGCTCGTGCGCTCCCTGGTCGCGCTCGGGCTCGCCTTCCTGCCGACGTTCTTCTTTGCCGCGGAGCTCTACGACCTGCTCGCGATGCCGATGATGCGCACGCTTCCGCAGGGTTCGAAGATGATCGCCACCGGGGTGATCACGCCGTTCTTCATCCCCATGAAGATCGCCCTCATGGTGGCGTTCCTCGCCACGCTCCCGTACCTGCTCTACCAGGCGTGGGCCTTCGTGGCGCCGGGGCTCTACGCCCATGAGAGGCGCCTGGTGCTGCCGCTCATCTTTTCGAGCACCGTGCTGTTCTTCGTGGGCATGGCCTTCTGCTACTTCTTCGTGTTCGGCACCGTCTTCGCCTTCATCGCCCAGTTCGCCCCGAAGTCGATCACGGTGGCCCCGGACATCGAGGCGTACTTCAACTTCGTCCTCGGGATGTTCATCGCCTTCGGCGTCACCTTCGAGGTGCCGGTCGTCGTCGTGGTGCTGGTCCTCACCGGGGTGATCTCGGTCGAGAAGCTGCGGGAGATCCGGTCCTTCGTGATCGTCGGCGCCTTCGTGGTCGCGGCGGTCGTCACGCCGCCGGACGTCGTCTCGCAGCTGATGCTCGCCGTGCCCCTCTGCCTGCTCTACGAGGTCGGGATCTTCGTGGCGCAGTTCGTGGAGAAGCGCAAGCCCGCCGCCGATGCCGGCGCCGGCGCCGGCGGGGGCTAGCGCTACTCTTCCTCCGCCTCGCGAGGCTTCCTGCGGCCGACCGTCACCGAGAGCGCCACCTCCTGGTTCTTGCGCAGGACCTTGACGGGCACCGTCTTGCCGGGTGGCACGTCGGTGATGACTTTCAGCGCTGTCGGAAGGTCGGGGACGGCCCGGTCGTCCACGGCGACGATCACGTCCCCGGCACGGATGCCGGCGCGTTCGGCCGGGCTGCCGCGCTCGACGCCGCCGACGATGGCGCCGCGCGTGCCCTTGAGGCCCAGGGACTCCGCGAGCTCGGGGGAGATGGTCCCGACCTCGACCCCGAACCATCCCCGGGTGACCGCCCCCGTCTCGATGATCTGCTCCATCACCTTCTTCGCGAGGCTCACGGGGATGGCGAAGCCGATGCCCTGGTTGCCGCCGGAGCGGGAGTAGATGAGCGCATTGATGCCGACGAGGTTTCCCGAGGCGTCCACCAGTGCGCCGCCGGAGTTGCCCGGGTTGATGGCGGCGTCCGTCTGGATGAAGCTGCCGAAGGGCGTGACCGAGCCGAGTTCCCGGCCGATGGCGCTCACGATGCCCATGGTCACCGTCTGGCCGACGCTGAAGGGGTCGCCGATGGCCAGCACGACATCGCCGATGCGCAGCCGTTCGGACTGCCCGAAGGTCACCGGCGAGAGCCCGGGGGCGGAGACGCGAATGACGGCGAGGTCGGTTTCGGGGTCGGTGCCGACGATCTTCCCGGGCAGCACCCGGCCGTCGTGCAGGGTGACCTGGATCTCCGTGACTCCCGCCACGACGTGCGAATTGGTGAGGACGAAGCCCTCGCGGCTGACGATCACGCCGGAACCGAGCGAAAGCTCCGTCTCCGGGACGTTGAATCGCTCGCCGAAGAACCGCCGGAAGGCCGGTTCGTCGTGATAGGGGGGGCGGCGCCTGACCTGCTTGGTGGCCGAGATGTTGACCACCGACGGGACGGCCTTTGCGGCGGCGTCGCTGAAGGATACGGCCCTGCCCGGCGTGGCGGGGACCGCCGTGGCGACCGGTGCCGCCTCGCGGATTTCAACGACCGTCGACCGCCAGGGCATCCAATCCGGCCTGAGGAGGCTCACCACGAAGATCGCCCCCAGGGTTGCCGTGACGGCCTGGGCGAAGATGAGCCACAAGCGCTGCATCGCGCCGCTACTTCCTCAGGCTGTCGCGAATTTCGCGGAGCAGTTGGACCTCCTCCGGGGGGGCGGGGGGTTCTGCGGGTGGCGGCGGCGCCTCGGCCTTCAGCCGGTTGATCTGCTTCACCATCAGGAAAACGATCAGCGCCAGGATCACGAAATTGAGGGCGACGGTGACGAAGTTGCCCCAGGCCAGCACCGGGACGCCCGCCTTCCGGACGGCCTCGAGCGTGTGCGGAACGCCGGCCGGAACGTCCTTGAGGGCGATGAAGAGGTTCGCGAAGTCGAGGTTTCCGAGGGCCCGGCCGACCAGGGGCATGATGAGGTCTCCCACCACCGAGTCGACGATCTTGCCGAAGGCCGCGCCGATGATGACGCCCACCGCCAGATCCACGACATTGCCCTTCAGCGCGAACTGCTTGAATTCAGAGGCGAAACTCATCAGTGTTCTCCCAGGGAGGGGGATGCCTAGTCGTACTGGAATCTACGGGGGGGGAGGGGGGGCGTCAACCCTTGGCGGCGCGGATGGGGCTTAAGTCGCGACGGGGAATCGGCTAAAATGCGGAGTTGGAATTCCCTTCCCTCCCGCATCCCACCCCATCCGCCCTGCAATGACTGCCATCGTCCTAGACCAAGTCGACGAGAAGAAGCGACGCTTCCTCATCGTCGCCACCTCCGCCGCGGGCGCCGTTGCCGCGGGGGCCGTCGCCGTCCCGTTCCTCGGCAGCTGGTTCCCCAGCGCCCGCGCGCTGGCCGCCGGCGCCCCCGTCGAGATCGACGTTTCCAAGATCGAGCCCGGCCAGCAGGTGACGGTCGAATGGCGCGGCAAGCCGGTCTGGGTGATGCGCCGCACGCCGGAGATGCTCGCCCAGCTCGAGAAGAACGACGGCTTCCTGGCCGACCCGCAATCGAAGTCGGCGAAGCAGCCAGAGTACGTCAAGGGCATCGCGCGCTCCATCAAGCCGGAGGTCTTCGTGGCGGTCGGGGTCTGCACGCACCTGGGCTGCTCCCCCTCCCTCAAGAAGGAGGTGGGCGCCGCCTCCGACATGGGGGCGGACTGGCCCGGCGGCTACTACTGCCCGTGCCACAACTCGCGGTTCGACCTGGCCGCCCGCGTGTTCAAGGGGTCGCCGGCGCCGACGAACCTCGACATCCCGCCGCACCGGTACGTGAACGACAACGTCGTCCTCGTCGGCGAAGACAGCAAGGGAGCGTGAGATGGCCGTCCTAAACAAGCCGCCCGTCACGGGCGCCGGTCCGTTCAACGGCATCCTGACGTGGTTCGACCAGCGCTTCCCGCTGGTGGCGCTGTACAAGAGCCAGGTCGCGGAGTACTACGCGCCGAAGAACATGAACGTGTGGTACTTCTTCGGTTCCCTTGCGCTGCTGGTCCTCGTGATCCAGATCGTCTCGGGCATCTTCCTCACGATGAACTACAAGCCGAGCGCGGAGCACGCCTTCGCGTCGGTCGAGTACATCATGCGCGATGTTCCGGGCGGGTGGATCATCCGCTACGTCCACTCCACCGGCGCGTCCGCGTTCTTCATCCTCGTCTACCTGCACATGGCGCGGGGGCTGATGTACGGCTCCTACCGCAAGCCGCGGGAGCTCACCTGGATCTTCGGCGTGCTCATCTACCTCTGCCTGATGGCGGAGGCGTTCTTCGGCTACCTGCTCCCGTGGGGCCAGATGTCGTTCTGGGGCGCCCAGGTCATCATCAACCTCTTCGCGACGATCCCGATCATCGGCGAGGACCTCTCGGTGTGGATCCGCGGCGACTACAACGTCTCGGACGCGACGCTGAACCGGTTCTTCGCCCTTCACGTCGTTGCGATCCCGATGGCGCTTCTCGGCCTGGTGGTCGCCCACCTGATGGCGCTGCACGAGACCGGCTCGAACAACCCCGACGGCGTCGAGATCTACGAGAACCTGGACCCCAAGACGGGGACGCCGGTGGACGGGATTCCCTTCCACCCCTACTACACGGTCAAGGACCTCGTGGGCGTGGCCGTGTTCCTGATCGTCTTCTGCGCGATCGTCTTCTTCGCGCCGGAGATGGGCGGCTACTTCCTCGAGTACAACAACTTCGTGCCGGCGGACCCGCTGACGACCCCCGCGCACATCGCCCCGGTGTGGTACTTCACGCCGTTCTACGCGATGCTGCGGGCGGTGCCGTCCTTCTTCAACATGCAGGTCTGGGGCGTGCTGGTGATGGGGGGCGCGGTGATGATCCTCTTCGCCCTCCCCTGGCTCGACCGCGGCAAGGTGAAGTCGATCCGCTACCGCGGACCGATCTACAAGGGCTTCTTCGCGGCGTTCGTGGTCAGCTTCATCGTCCTGGGCTACCTCGGCGTCGAGCCCACCAACGTCTGGGGCGAGTTCCCGAAGGCGGTGCCGATGATCGGCGGCGACTACGTCGCCACGTGGGTCGCCCGCGTCCTGACGGCCGTCTATTTCGCCTTCTTCCTCCTGATGCCCTGGTACACCGCCGCGGACCAGGAGAAGCCGGTGCCTTCGAGGGTGACGTGGTGATGAACAGGCTGATTGCAATTCTGCTCATGGTGCCGGGCCTCACCCTGGCGTCCGGCCCCGGCGTGCAACTGGACCGCGCGCCGGTGAACCTTCACGACAAGCTGTCGCTCCAGAGGGGAGCGCAGATCTTCGTCAACCACTGCCTCAACTGCCACGCGGCCAGCGCGATGCGCTACTCGAGGCTCCAGGACCTTGGCCTCACCGAGGCGCAGATCCGCGAAAACCTCATGTTCACCACCGACAAGGTGGGCGACCCGATGACCACGACGCTGGCCGCCAAGGACGGGAAGAACTGGTTCGGCGTCATGCCTCCGGACCTGTCGCTCATCGCGCGGTCGCGGGGACCCGACTGGCTCTACACCTACATGCGGGGCTTCTACCGCGACCCGGCCGCCAAGAGCGGCTGGAACAACACCGTGTTTCCGAACGTCGGGATGCCGCACGTCCTGTGGGAGTACCAGGGCACGGTGGTCCACCAGGCGACAGAGAAGGGCGCGCCCAGGCTGGTCGTCGACCAGCCCGGCAGGCTGGCGCCCGCCGAGTACGACCAGTACGTCGGCGATCTCGTCAACTACCTCGCCTACATGGGCGAGCCGGCGCGCGTGCAGCGCGTCCAGATCGGCATCGTGGTGATGTTCTTCCTGGCCATCTTCTTCGTGATCGCGCTGATGCTGAAGAAGGAGTACTGGAAGGACGTCCGCTAGCAGGCGCGGATTCGCATGCATGCGCCCGATGCGCTCCCCGGGGAGCGCATCGGGCTTGTCGCTTCATGGGGCGGCACCCGCGGCGGCCCGGCATTTCAGAAGGGGTTAACAAGGACATGATGACGCTCTATTCGGGGATTACCGATCCGTTCAGCCAGCGCTGCCGGATCGTGCTGTACGAGAAGGGGATGGACTTCGAGATCATCGACGTGGACCTCATGAACAAGCCCGAGGACCTCGCGGTGATGAACCCGTACAACACGACGCCGGTGCTGGTCGAGCGCGATCTCGTCCTCTACGAGTCGAACATCATCAACGAGTACATCGACGAGCGCTTTCCGCACCCGCAGCTCATGCCCGCGGACCCGGTCATGCGCGCGAGGGCGCGGCTGTTCCTGTTCCGCTTCGAGCAGGAGCTGTTCACCCACGTGAAGGCCCTCGAGTCGGCGCCCGCGAAGGGGCACGACAAGGCGCGCCTCTACATCCGCGAGAACCTGATCCAGATCGCGCCCATCTTCGTGAAGCAGAAGTTCATGCTCGGCGACGAGTTCTCCATGCTGGACGTGGCCATCGCCCCCCTGTTGTGGCGCCTCGACCACTACCAGGTCCAGCTGAGCAAGCAGGCGGCCCCCCTTCTCAAGTACGCCGAGCGCCTGTTCACGCGCCAGGCCTTCATCGACTCGATGACGGCCTCGGAAAAGGCGATGCGGCGCTAGTGGCCCATGGCCGACGTCTCCACCAAGCCGTACTTCATCCGCGCCATCTACGAGTGGTGCTCCGATTGCGGCTTCACGCCCTATCTCAGCGTGAAGGTGGACGAGAGGACGCGGGTGCCGCCGGAGCACGTCAAGAATGGCGAGATCGTGCTGAACGTGAGCCTCAACGCCACGCGCAACCTCACGATCAACAACGAGCTCGTGCAGTTCTCGGCGCGCTTCAACGGCGTTTCGCGGGAGGTCGCCATCCCGGTCGAGCGCGTGCAGGGGATCTTCGCGCGCGAGAACGGGCAGGGCGCCTTCTTCACGGTCGACGCCACGCCGCAACCGCAGGGGGCGGAGTCCCCGGCCGAGGAGAACTCGTCTTCGGAGCCGCCGAAATCCCCGCCGGCCGGGCGCGCCAAGCTGAAATTGATCAAGTAAGCGCTCACGCCGGCATAGCTCAGTTGGCAGAGCAACCGCCTTGTAAGCGGTAGGTCGCCTGTTCGATTCAGGCTGCCGGCACCCCCGTCCGACGGCGGGATCGAAAACACCTTGTTTTGATTGACCTTACTTCCCGAAAACCGGATAATCGAGAGTTTCCCGGAGGGGTGCCCGAGTGGTTAAAGGGGGCAGACTGTAAATCTGTTGGCCTTGCGCCTACGTTGGTTCGAATCCAACCTCCTCCACCAGATTCCCCGCGCGGCTCCCTCGGGAGGCGGGCAAGGGGGGCGGGATCGAAGGCGTCGCGGGTGTAGCTCAATGGTAGAGCAGAAGCCTTCCAAGCTTACGACGAGGGTTCGATTCCCTTCACCCGCTCCAGAACACCCGCGCCGGCGACGGCCCGGGGCAGCATCGAGCCCATGTAGCTCAGTGGTAGAGCACTCCCTTGGTAAGGGAGAGGTCACGCGTTCAATCCGCGTCATGGGCACCAGGCATCGCGCAGCAGGCAGGACCTCCGGCCCCGGCGCCGGAGCATCTCATCCAAGGCTCGGTACAGAAAGAGACGACTATGGCAAAGGGCAAGTTTGAGCGGACGAAGCCGCACGTGAACGTGGGGACGATTGGTCACGTGGATCACGGGAAGACGACGCTGACGGCGGCGATCACGTCGGTGCTGTCGAAGAAGTACGGTGGGGAGGCGAAGGCCTACGACCAGATCGACGCGGCGCCGGAGGAGAAGGCGCGCGGGATCACGATCAACACGGCGCACGTGGAGTACGAGACGGCCAACCGTCACTATGCGCACGTGGACTGCCCGGGCCATGCCGACTACGTGAAGAACATGATCACGGGGGCGGCGCAGATGGACGGGGCGATCCTGGTGGTGTCGGCGGCCGATGGCCCGATGCCGCAGACGCGCGAGCACATCCTGCTGGCGCGGCAGGTGGGGGTTCCGTACATCATCGTGTACATGAACAAGGCGGACATGGTGGACGACAAGGAGCTGCTGGAGCTTGTCGAGATGGAGGTTCGGGAGCTTTTGTCGAAGTACAAGTTTCCCGGGGAGAAGACGCCGATCGTGATCGGTTCGGCGCTGAAGGCGCTGGAGGGGGAGGATTCGGAGCTGGGGACGCAGTCGATCTTCCGGCTGGCCGAGGCGCTCGACAGCTACATTCCGACGCCGGAGCGTGCGATCGACGGGGCCTTCCTGATGCCGGTGGAGGACGTGTTCTCGATATCGGGCCGTGGCACGGTGGTGACGGGGCGCGTGGAGCGCGGGGTGATCAAGGTGGGCGAGGAGATCGAGATTGTGGGTCTTCGTCCGACGCTGAAGACGATTTGCACGGGTGTGGAGATGTTCCGCAAGCTGCTGGACCAGGGGCAGGCGGGGGACAACGTGGGGGTTTTGCTGCGGGGCACGAAGCGCGAGGAGGTGGAGCGCGGGCAGGTGCTGGCGAAGCCGGGGTCGATCACGCCGCACACGAAGTTCGAGTGCGAGGTGTACGTGCTGTCGAAGGAGGAGGGCGGGCGTCACACGCCGTTCTTCAACGGCTACCGTCCGCAGTTCTACTTCCGCACGACGGACGTGACGGGCAGCCTTGAGCTGCCGTCGGGCACGGAGATGGTGATGCCTGGCGACAACATCAAGATGACGGTGACGCTGATTGCGCCGATCGCGATGGAGGACGGGCTTCGCTTCGCCATCCGCGAGGGTGGCCGCACCGTCGGCGCCGGCGTCGTCTCCAAGATCCTGGAGTAGGCGAGTTCAAAGGATAGGCCAGTAGCTCAATTGGCAGAGCGGCGGTCTCCAAAACCGCAGGTTGGGGGTTCGAGACCCTCCTGGCCTGCCACCCGGTGGCAGAGGACATGGCAGAAAAGCTAAAGATTGCAGTAGCGGCGCTGATCGCGATGGCGGGGTTGTGGGGCTTCTACGCCCTGCCTGCCGACAAGCCGACCATCATCCGCCTCGCGGTCCTGTTGGGGGCCTTCGCCTGCGCCGCCGGGGTGATGTGGTTCACGCAGGCGGGGCGCGATTTCGCGGTCTTCGCCCGCGAGTCGTGGGAGGAGTCCAAGCGGGTGGTGTGGCCCTCCCGCAAGGAAACCCTGCAGACCACCGGGATCGTCTTCGCCTTCGTTTTCGTGATGGCTTTCATGCTGTGGATGGTCGACGCCGGCCTGCTGTGGGTCACGCAGCGCCTGCTCGGGCAGGGGGGCTGACATGACGATGCGCTGGTACGTGGTGCACGCCTACTCCGGCCAGGAGAAGAGCATCCAGCAGGCCCTCGTCGAGCGGATCAAGCGCTCGGGGATGGCCGACAAGTTCGGGCAGGTGCTCGTCCCGACGGAGGAGGTGGTCGAGATGAAGAGCGGCCAGAAGGCGCTCAGCGAGCGCCGCTTCTTCCCCGGCTACATCCTCGTCCAGATGGAAATGACGGACGATACCTGGCACCTGGTGAAGAGCACGCCGAAGGTGACCGGCTTCATCGGCGGCACCGCGATGAAGCCGACGCCCATCTCCGAAAAGGAGGTCGCGACCATCCTGCACCAGGTGCAGGAAGGCGTCGAGAAGCCGCGCCCGAAGGTGCTGTTCGAGGTGGGCGAGTCGGTGCGCGTGACTGAGGGCCCCTTCGCCGACTTCAACGGCAACGTCGAGGAAGTCAACTACGAGAAGAGCAAGATCCGCGTGTCGGTGCTGATCTTCGGCCGCGCGACGCCCGTCGAGCTGGATTTCGGGCAGGTCGAGAAGGCTTGAGCAGCGACGGGGAACGAGCCGTCAAGTGAGTCCTTATCGCCGCGTCGGATGACGCGGCGCGCGGTGGCCGGGCGCGTTTCCCGGCCGAACGGAACGGGGAGGGCGCGCGCCGCGCGCCCGCTGGAACCCGAGGAGTGCCATCGTGGCAAAGAAGATCGTCGGCTTCATCAAGCTGCAAGTGCCCGCGGGCAAGGCGAACCCCTCGCCGCCCATCGGGCCCGCGCTCGGCCAGCGCGGCCTCAACATCATGGAGTTCTGCAAGGCCTTCAACGCGCAGACGCAGAAGGTCGAGCCGGGCCTGATGCTGCCCGTGGTGATCACCGCTTTCGCGGACAAGAGCTTCACCTTCATCATCAAGACGCCCCCGGCGCCGGTGCTGATCAAGAAGGCCCTGAAGCTCGAGAAGGGCAGCAGCAAGCCCCATTCCGACAAGGTCGGCAAGCTCACGCGCGCGCAGGCCGAGGAAATCGCCAAGACCAAGTTGCCCGACCTGACCGCCGCGGACCTCGATGCGGCCGTGCGGACGGTCGCCGGCAGCGCCCGCAGCATGGGCGTCGACGTGGAGGGAGTGTGACCATGGCCAATTCCAAGCGCAACAAGGCGATTGCGGCCCTCGTGGACCGCTCCAAGGCCTATGCCCTGGCCGATGCGATCGAACTCGCGAAGAAGACGGCCACCGCGAAGTTCGACGAGTCCATCGACGTGGCGGTCAACCTGGGCATCGACGCCAAGAAATCCGACCAGGTCGTGCGCGGCAGCGTCGTCCTGCCGCGCGGCACCGGCAAGAAGGTCCGCGTGGCCGTGTTCACCCAGGGGGCGAACGCCGAGGCCGCCCGCGCCGCCGGCGCCGACGTCGTCGGCTTCGACGATCTCGCGGAAAGGATCAAGGGCGGCTTCATGGAGTTCGACGTCGTCATAGCCACGCCGGACGCGATGAAGGTCGTCGGCCCGCTCGGCCAGGTGCTCGGCCCGCGCGGCCTGATGCCGAATCCGAAGGTCGGCACCGTGACGCCGAACGTGACCGAGGCGGTCAAGAACGCGAAGGCGGGCCAGGTGCAGTACCGCGCCGACAAGGCCGGCATCGTGCAGTGCACGATCGGGCGCGCGTCCTTCCCCGTCGAGGCCCTCGCGGAGAACTTCGACGCGCTGCTCGGGGCGATCAACAAGTCGAAGCCCTCCTCGTCCAAGGGCGTGTATCTGAAGAAGGTGTCCATCTCCAGCACCATGGGTGTGGGCATCCGCGTGGATCAGGCGACGCTCGGCGGCGCTTCCGCCGGGGCGTCGCAGTAGGTTTGGGCCGCCGCCGGCCGGAAGGCCGGCGGCGGGTTATCCAAGACCGTAGGCGCCCCAGGCCGTCCCCCAGTGACGGCGCGCGGGGCTCAATCGAGGGGCTGCACCCCGACGCCTACGCAGATAGCGAGCCCAAGACAGGACATTGCGCCCCCGCGAGGGGGCATCGGTTCTCCTGACGAAAGGTCGCTATGGGTGGCGCGGCGAGCACGGGCATTCCCAAAGTGCCGGGGCATTCCGCGCCGAAACGCTGAAGGAGAAAGACCTTGAGTCTGAATCTTGAAGGTAAGAAGGAAGTGGTGGCGGAGTTTTCCGCCCGGCTGGCGAAGGCACAGACGATCGTGCTCGCGGAGTACCGCGGCCTGCCGGTGGGGAAGATCACGCAGCTGCGCGCGAAGGCGCGCGCTTCCGGCGTCTACCTTCGCGTGCTGAAGAACACCCTCGCGCGCCGCGCGGTCCAGGGCACCCCGTTCGAGAAGCTGGCCGACCAGATGGTCGGCCCGCTCGCCTACGGCGTGTCCGACGATCCCGTCGCGGCCGCGAAGGTGCTCCACGCCTACGCGAAGGAGAACGACAAGCTCGTCATCAAGGGGGGCGCCATGCCCAACCAGGTGATGAGCGCGAAGGACATCGGCGACCTGGCCGCGCTCCCGGGCCGCGAGGAACTCCTCGCCATGCTCATGGGCACGATGCAGGCGCCGGTGGCCAAGTTCGTCCAGACGCTGAACGAGGTGCCGGGCCGGTTCGTCCGCACCCTGGCGGCCGTGCGCGACCAGAAGGAAAAGCAGGCGGCCTGAACGCCACCAACCCATTGCAACGATCACCGATCATCCCGTAACAGGAGAACCCACATGGCTATCGCCAAGCAAGAAATCCTCGACGCAATCTCCAGCATGACCGTCCTCGAGCTCTCGCAGCTCATCAAGGACATGGAAGAGAAGTTCGGCGTGTCGGCCGCCGCCGCCGCCGTCGCCGTTGCGGCGCCCGCGGCCGGCGCCGCCGCTGCGGCCGTTGAAGAAAAGACCGAGTTCACCGTGGTCCTCGCCGCCGCCGGCGAGAACAAGGTGAACACCATCAAGGCCGTGCGCGAAGTGACGGGCCTGGGCCTCAAGGAGGCCAAGGATCTCGTCGACGGCGCGCCGAAGCCGGTGAAGGAAGGCGTGAACAAGGCCGACGCCGAGGCCATCAAGAAGAAGCTGGAGGAAGCCGGCGCGAAGGTCGAGGTCAAGTAGGACGCGGGTGCAGCGCGGCCGGGGAGCGTTCCCGGCCGCACTTCCCGTCCGGGCGCCCCGGCGCCCGGACGAGAGGTCAAAGGCAAGCCGGTCGACGGCTTGTCTTTGCCTTCTGAAGCGACTGCGGAAGGCGGGTTTGGTCGGGCCGCAACGGGAGTGATCCGCCCCAGCAGGCTGGGGATTTCCGCGCGGCTGTCCGCCAGCGGCTGGTAGGGGCCAGCCACCAGGCCATGAGCACCAGTCGGGTGCACGGGCGCCTCGCGCCCATGGATTCCGGAGCCATCATGACCTACTCGTTCACCGAGAAGAAGCGTATCCGCAAGAGCTTTGCCAAGCGGGCGGCCGTCCTCGACGTGCCTTTCCTGCTCGCCACGCAGCTCGATTCCTACACGGCGTTCCTGCAGGCGGAGGTGCCGCCCGCCGAGCGCCGCAACGCGGGCCTGCAGTCGGCTTTCACGTCGGTGTTCCCGATCTCCAGCCATTCGGGGAACGCCCGGCTCGAGTTCGTGAGCTACGCGCTGGGGGAGCCCCCCTTCGACGTCGTGGAGTGCCAGCAGCGCGGGCTGACCTACGCGAGCCCGCTGCGCGCCAAGGTGCGCCTCACCATCATGGACCGCGAGGCCACCAAGCCGACGGTGAAGGAAGTGAAGGAGCAGGAGGTCTACATGGGCGAGATCCCGCTCATGACCCGCAACGGCTCCTTCGTCGTGAACGGCACGGAGCGCGTCATCGTGAGCCAGCTGCACCGCTCGCCAGGCGTCTTCTTCGAGCATGACCGCGGCAAGACCCATTCCTCCGGCAAGCTGCTCTTCTCGGCGCGCGTCATACCGTACCGCGGCTCGTGGCTCGACTTCGAGTTCGATCCGAAGGACTACCTCTACTTCCGCGTCGACCGCCGCCGCAAGATGCCGGTGACGATCCTGCTCAAGGCGCTCGGCTACACGCCCGAGCGCATCCTCGCCGAGTTCTTCGCGTTCGACACGTTCCACTTCGGCAAGAAGGGCATCGACTTCGAGGTGGTGCCCGAGCGCCTCAAGGGCGAGATCGCGCGCTTCGACATCCTCGCCAAGACCGGCAAGGTGATCGTCCAGAAGGACAAGCGCATCACGGCCAAGCACATCCGCGAGATGGAGTCGGCGGGGATGAACAAGCTGACCGTCGAGCCGGACTTCCTCCTCGGCCGCACGATCGCGAAGAACCTGGTCAACAGGGAGACAGGCGAGATCGTCGCGAACGCCAAC
>Ga0209594_1000520_pt1 | contig 22559 bp, 14 predicted proteins | sample AshMeaCrysSpring_FD_184126 | JGI IMG/M metagenome (GOLD analysis project Ga0209594, IMG submission 184126) | Groundwater microbial communities from Big Spring, Nevada to study Microbial Dark Matter (Phase II) - Ash Meadows Crystal Spring... | ecosystem: Environmental > Aquatic > Deep subsurface... | reverse complement strand
TTTAATTTTTTAAACTTTTCGTATTTCATAACTTTAATATTTTGCTCTTAATTTTTTCTACTATATCTTAATTTTGATAAGACTTTCGCAAGAGGTCTATTGGTCATTAGTCATTAGTTATTGGTCATTGGTCATTGGTATGTATTCTTAAAAAATCTTAATTTTTCTTAAAAAGGTCATAACTCATAACATTTAGCTAATGACTAATGACTAATGATATAAGACTAATGACTAATGACTAATAACTATTTTTTTTCCATAAAGCTAAACCACCACCACGCCCTCTAGCAGCGATAAATTCTTCAGTTACTAAGAAATAACTAAAAAAAGCTTGTTGTTTGATATTGGTTGTATAAAAATCTGCTTCGCTTTTTGTTCCGCTTCTCATATCAGTTTGATAAGCTTTTTTTCCTAAAATAGATAAAGATAAATGGATAAAATCAAAAGCTAAAATATTCTTTTTTGAGAGAAATTTAATGGGCCCAGTTACAGACAATTCTACTAAACCAAATTTAACTTGGTTTTCTACTTTACCTTTTATTTCTGTTTGAGCTTGAGAATTTTCTTGAGGAGAATAATTTATATTTATTTGGATAAAAGGAGGTAAATAAAAACCTGCACCAATAAAATTACCAAACTTTTGACGACTATTTTTAGTACCAGTAATAAAATGTAAACGCCAACTACCAATTAATTGGTTAAATTCATATTTTTGCTTGTTTTGATGATTAGTTTTTTCTGCAGTTAATAAAGCGTCTACCACAGTTTTACTATTAGGTTTGGGATTTTTGGTTTGAATTGCAGCAGTTAAAATTGAGATAAAGTTATTACTCATTGAGGTTGAAATTTACCGCGAAAATTTAATTATAGTTTAACAAAAAAATGCCTGAACGGGAATAAACATAAGTTAAGTTAGAAAATATTGTAACAATAGGGGGAAATTGCGAAAAAGGGGTTCGGTTATACTGCTTTTGAGAGATGTCTAAAATAGCTACTATCGTACTAGCACAAGGCAGTCAAAACTGTAAGTTAGTCTATCTGTAGTTGGAGGGAAAAATGACAACAGACAAAATATTACCAAAACTCAGTTATGTGTTTTATGACTTGGAAAAAATAGAGGGTAAGAGAGAGAAAACAGACTGGTTACAAGCAAAAACGAAAGCAGAAAGAGAATGGTTTGGGGCGATCGCCGCTTTAGAAAACATTTTACTTTCAACCATCGATACAAATCAACCCCAGTATCAGGGGTTATTCCTCTGTGGACCTACCCCAGTCTTGAGTAATTCCCAGTTAAACGCACATTTACATCTGGGTTTATTTACTCCAGAAAACGCTTTAATTCCTTTTCAACTAACAGGGAGCATTCAAGAACCTGTTACCTGTCCAGTAACAATGAGGCTACCGTTACTACCGAAAGACCCCATTACACAGGAGCAATTTTGCTTAGTATTAAATGAAAATTTTGGTTTAATCATGGTACTGGGGGAAGATGTAACAGGAATACCAACATTTCACTTTTCCTTTGAACCAGAAACTATTCAAAAAAGCTGGGAAATACTGCGATCGCGTTTATTGCTCTTCAACCATCATCAACTAGAACACTTAGATACTCTCGCGGAGAAATTTAACCCACCAACTCCAGATTATCGCCTAGTTTCCCAATTTACTCGTCAACTTTTGCAAAATTTACCAACAGTTGTAAGCGAGAGCAAAAATAAACTAAATAACCATCATTTATCACAACCACAATGGGAAGAGGTGGTTAATTATAATGTTACCTCTAAACCCAGTCAACCCAAAGAAGTGGAACTTTTACAAGCATTAACCCATGAAATTCGTACTCCTTTAACTACTATTCGCACTTTAACTAGACTGTTATTAAAACGAGCAAAATTAACTCCTGATGTGGCTAAACATTTGGAAACTATTGATAATGAATGTACTGAGCAAATAAATAGAATGGAGTTGATTTTTAGGGCGGCAGAATTTGCGGAAATTTCTCAAGAAACAAAAAATATACAAATGACAGCAATTTCTTTAGAACAAATGTTTGAACAAAGTATCCCCCGTTGGCAAAAACAAGCAAAAAGACGTAATGTAAATCTTGATGTTATTCTACCGCAAAAATTACCCACAATAGTTAGCGATCCAGGAATGTTAGACCAAGTATTGACAGGGTTAATGGAGAAATTTACCCGCAGTTTACCATACGGGGGACAAATACAAGTGCAGGTTACCACAGCAGGCGATCGCCTAAAATTGCAACTCAATACTCAGTCTACTTATCAAAATAATAACCCTTTAAAATCTCTTGGTCAGTTATTAATGTTTCAACCAGAAACAGGCAGTCTCTGTCTCAATCTAAATGTTACTAAAAATCTTTTTCAAGCTCTGGGCGGTAAATTAACTGTACGTCAGCACCATCAAGGAGAAGTGTTCACTGTTTTTCTACCTTTACAATCACAACAACCAGAAGTTAATGTTAATTTAACCAATAATACCCTATGGAAGGTTTAATGAATTATATTTGGCTAGACTGTGAGCTATCAAAATTTTAATTATATCTAAAGAATTAATTGTGTTATTTATTGCTTAAATTAAAAGAGTAACTGGTTTTTACTTTTTACCAGTTAAGCAAGTTGGTTTGTAAAACAAAAGGTTCTAAACCTTAATATAACAAAAATGACTCAAGACTTGCAACCAGAAGACAAGGGGCTTAAGCCCCTTGTCGGTATAAATATTTATACCCTGATTTATATAATATTGAGAGCATAACAAATGTTTAAATATTCAACAGCTCACTTACGAGAAGATATTGTAATTGCCAAAAGTCAGGATAATTATTTAATTACTCATCCCAACTCTGGAGAAACTTTTGAGTTTGGAGAAGAAGAATTTTTTCTCTGTAAATCTCTTGATGGCAAAGCAAGTACAGAAGAAATTTTAGCTAAGTTTAAAAGTCGTTTTGGTGTTTCTTTAAATGAAGAATATTTGAGAGATTTTTATAGTCAAATTGCCGAATTAGGGCTTTTAGAAAAAGGTTTTAATGGAGATAATGATGCAATAATATCTGAACATCAAGAACTAGAAAAAAAAGAACAAGTTGAACTAGAGAAAAAAACGGGGTTATATTTATTTAATCCAGAGAATTTATTAACTAAAGTTGTATTTAAACTCAATAATATTCTGTTATTATTAAAATTGTCGGCTTGGTTATTAATTCCAGGTTTACCCCTGGCTGCAATTACATTTTTTACCAATCAAGAATTAATCCAAGAAGATATTAGTAAGCGAGCGTATCCCCTTTCTTATTTAGGTTCACTTTTATTTACTTTAATTATAGCTAATTTATTTAGTCGAGTGGTGCAAGCAATAGTTTGTACTTATTTTGGGGGGAAAGTAACAGAATTTGGCATAAGATTGAACTTTGGTATAATTCCGAGAGTTTATATTGACAAAACAGGGATAAATCAACTAAATAGACAAGGGAAACTATGGACTTATGGAAGTTCATTAATTTTCCGATTAATTCTGTTTGTTGTAGGAGTTTTTATCTGGTACTTGTTTAGGGGAACAGGTACTCAATTATCTTTGTGGGCGATTTTAATTATTCAAACAGGTTTAATTGGATTTTTGTTAGTCAGTCTTCCTATTTATAGTTCAGATGGTTATCAATGGTTTGTTACCTATTTTAACCTACCACCTACTTTATGGAAAAGAGCTTTTCAGGTGTTAAAAAGAACCATAGAAAGAAAACCTTTACCTAGTACCATTTCTCAGCAAGAAAGAGTTGCTCTCGTTGTTTATGGAGCAATAATTTTAGTGGGTTGGGGAGCTCTTTTTAGCAAAATAACTAGCTCAATAATAGGAGGTTTAACCAGAAGTTTTCCTGGGATTTTTGGTAGAGCTACTGAGTTTCTTATCTTGTGTTTAGTGATGGGATTAACTTTACGTTGGCTACTACCAAAAGTATTTAAGTTTACTAGGAATAAAGAGGAAGAAGAAAAAGAATTAGTAAGTGATGAGCAGCAAAATAACCCCAGGAAAAAGAAGCTAATTAAATTAGGGTTATTGTTTGGTTTAGGAGTAATTTTAAGTTTACCACTTCCCTATCGTCCAGGAGGAGAACTCAAATTATTACAAGCGCAGCAACAGCAAATTCAAGCGCCAGTTTCAGGTAAAATTGTCCAAGTTTTCTTTAATGGTGGGGATGGAAAATTAATAAAAGCTGGGACAGTAGTAGCCAAAATGCTATCAACAGAAATTGATAACAATATTGTGAAACTGGAAGAGAAAATCAAAGAACAAAAAGCTAATATAGAGAAACAACAGGCTAATTTAAATAAATTGGTGACAGGAGCAAGTCAAGAAGAAATAGAATTAGCAAAAAGTCAAGTAAGAATAGAAGAAGAAAAAGTTAATTTAGCCTTGAGAGAAGTCGCAGTTATTCAACCAGAAGTATCAGCAGCAAAAGTAGCTAGGGAGAGAGCGGTTGCAGAAGTAGAAATAGCTAAACAACAGTTAGAAACTGCTCAAGTTAGTGCTAAATATAGTGAGAGTGAAGTTTTACGCTTAGAAGAATTATATCATCAAGGAGGGATTGGTTTACGACAACTAGAAGAGGCAAGAAAAAAGGCAGAAACAGATAAAATTCAGATCCAAGAAAGACAAAATAATTTAACAGTAAAGCAAGTTAATGTAACAGAAATGGAACAAAAGTTAGCTGGAGCTGAAAAACAAGTGGAAAAAATGCAGCAAAATGTGATAACCATGGGGAAAAGTTTAGACCAAGCTCAGGCAAATTTACAGTTGGTTTTGAGTGGTTCAAGGGAAGAAGATATTGCAGCAGCTACTCAACAAATTGAAGCAGAAAAGGCAGTTTTAAGGGGTTTAGAACAAGAGTTAAATTATACTTTGGAACTGCAAAAAGGAACAGAGTTAGTAATGCCTTTTGATGGTTATTTAGTAGACTCGTATTTGAATCAAAAAATGGGCAGTTATCTCAATTTAGGAGATGATTTTGCAACAGTACAGGAGGATAGTAAACTGATAGTAGAAATGGAACTCCCAGAATATGATGCAGGAGAAATAAATCTGGGCGCAACAGCAAAAGTTAAGTTGTTAGCTTATCCTCATAAATCAGTTTTAGGTACAGTAATTTCTGTGGAACCAGCTACTAGAGAAGAAGTTTATGGACGAGTGGTAAATGTGTTAATTGAACTTGAAGATACTGGGATGAATTTAAAACCAGGAATGTCAGGTTATGGGAAAATTGATGTGGGAAAAAAGGCGATCGCTCTTCTTTTAACTCGCCCTTTACTTCGCTTTATTCAAATAGAATTTTGGTCTTGGTTGCCATAATTTAATTAATCATTAATTATTCATAACCAAAAAATTGAGCTAATTCTATCACTTCTGGGAGAAAACCTGTGTTATCATTACGCCAGGGTAAAGGACCAGAAAGTTGAGCGTTTTTAACAGGTCGTTGCTGAAAAGTAGGGGATTTTTGATAACCTGGATTATTCCCCCATTGCGCACCATAAGGACCCATACAAGCATAGGAACTTTCTTCTGTACGGAGCATGGTTTGATAAATGTTTTCATCAAAAGGTAAATTTAACCATTGGCAGATTTTTTCTAAATATAAACGGGGGTTATTTAAAATATCTTCTCCTCGAAGCTGCATTTTTTGGGGTTCTGGAATAGTAGCTAAAAATTCTAAAATTATTTTCTGTTTACTGTACCAGGCATACTGTGGATCAATAGTAGGAGGAGTGGTAGAATAGTCAAGAGAATCTAACTCTATTAAAGCAATTGGTGCAGTGGGAATTTTTAACCAAGACTGTCCTTGAGTTCGAGGATGACGCAATAAATATAAATAATGAGCATTGGGAAAAGTTCTGGTAATGCGATCTAAAATTTCTGGTTTTTGCGGATTGGAATAAATAGGACTTTTGTCAATAATTCTTAAAGGTGCAACTTTTTTGCATAACTCCCAGTACACTTCTCCACTTGTTAAAGGAAAACGCTTTTTTAACCAACGTCTCGCTAAATCAATAGATTCTATGGTTTGTTCTCCAGTATATAATTGTGCAATAGTTCTTAATAACCCGTGCATTAAAATCTGGCGTTTTCCCATCATATCTAATACCAGTTCTTCGATGGTTTCACTAACAAATAAATTAATTTCGGGTACTGCATAACCTGCTGGATGTTGCCCCAACATTGCACAAACAATTGAAGTAAAAGAAAATGGAGATGCTAAAATAAATACAGGCTGAGAAACTAACATAATATTAAGAAAAAATAAAAAATGCTAAATCAAATTACAAAAAAACAACAAGTTTTTACCTTGAAAGTTGCCCCACAAATAACTGATCGTAAAATTGATAATTGGTTGGATTTTCACTATGTCGCTATTAATAATTCCAGACCACCAATTAATAAATTATTCCTGTTTTTACCAGGTTCTTTTGGTCTTCCTGCAAGACATAGTTTAATTCTGGAAACAGCGGCAAATTTAGGGTGTCATGCAATTAATTTATCTTACCCCAATTCTTGGACAGTAGGCACCCTATGTCAACGCAGTAAAAATCCAGATTGTCATCAATTGGTACGCAAAGAAATTATTGACGGTTTAACACTAACAGGAAAGTTTACTATTGGTAGGGCAAATTCTATTATTAATCGTTTGGTAAAGTTACTGCTTTATTTAAACGAAAAATATCCACAGCAGGGTTGGTTACAGTACTTAGAAGGAGAATACCCCAAATGGGAATCTATCATAGTTGCAGGACATTCTCAAGGTGGTGGACACGCCGCAATTATTGCTCAAGAAAATCTGGTGGCGCGGGTGATTATGTTGGGCGCACCAGCAGACTATAGCCCAGTTTTAAATGGCCCAGCACCCTGGTTATCAGCTCCCCATATTACGCCCAATGACAGATATTATGGTTTTGTCCATTTGCAAGATGAAGGCTTTGAGAATATTAAAGAAGCATGGGACTTACTCGGTTTACAAGGGGAAATGGTAAATATAGATCACCACTTTCCACCATTGAATAATTCCCGTCGCTTGGTAACTCAAACACCTGTAACTCGCAAACAATATCATGGCAGTGTGGTAACAGACGGCCCAACTCCCAAACAGTCCGATGGAACACCAGTATTTACACGAATATGGCAATATCTTATAACTACGCTTTAACTAGGGGAAAAAACCTTGTACTGGGTATGGCGATCGCCCTCCTGATCCTCCACACCCATACCCCAGTACAAGCTCAAACAGTGGAAATTTTACCCCAAACCACAGATAGCACCATTAATTTTGACAAAACTGCTCACTTAGTGATTTTTCCCACCTCAGTTCGGAAAAATCAACTCTTTGTCTTCCTTTCTGGTTCCTATGGTAAACCCAGAGCACAACAACTTGTTTTAGAAGAGGCAGCAAAACTGGGGTATCATGCGATCGGTTTAAGTTATCCTAACTCTTGGACGGTGGAGCAATTATGTCTTGGTAGTTCAGATGTAAATTGTTATGAACAAGTTAGATCAGAAATTATCGAAGGTGTAGACCATTCAGAAACATTAGCAATAAACCCCCCAGACTCCATTGAAAACCGCTTAGTAAAATTATTCGTCTATTTAAATCAACAGTATCCTGAACAGGGATGGTTGCAGTATTTGGAGGGAGAGTCTCCCAAATGGGCAAATATTGTAGTTGCAGGACATTCTCAAGGTGGTGGACACGCAGCAATGATTGGCAAAAAAAACCTGGTGGCGCGGGTAATTATGCTGGGTGCACCAGCCGACTATAGCCAGGTTTTAAATACACCCGCTCCCTGGTTATCAACTCCCAATGAAACACCCGCAGATAGATATTATGGTTTTGTCCATCTACAAGATCAAGGGTTCGAGAAGATACAACAAGCGTGGGAAATACTGGGTTTAGTCGGACCCCAAGTAAATGTGGATCAGGTTGCACCACCCTATAATAAGTCCCATTGGTTATTGACTGGGGCAACTCCTGCGCGTCCAGGAAAACAACACGGCAGTGTAGCAGTTGATAATAATACGCCAAAGTTGCCCGATGGTACCCCCATGTTTGCACCAGTATGGCAATATTTATTGCAGTAGAAAAAAATTGTTTGATTTTTGCCTCTATCACTACATTTGAAGGTTAAAAATACGACTCGAGACAAGCGGCGCAAGGCAAGGGGATCCGCGCCCCTTGTCTTGTTTCTGAAACCAAATGCCTAAAACTATAATCGCTCAAAAGCACGTTACTAATTGAGTTTTTTTGTATATAACAGGGGACATTCTCTTAACCATCATGTCCCCTGTTATATATGTACTAATGTAGATATTTAAAATACAATGACTCAAAAGTGGGAGACTTGGGGCGATCGCCCCAAGTCTATGTTCTCACAACACAAAAAGTGGCAGGCAAGAAGCTTAAGCCCCTAGTCTATGTTCTCACAACACAAAAAGGTGCAGGCAAGGAGCTTAAGCCCCAAGTCTATCTCCACTTGGTTTTTAAATTCTAATTTAAGATTTAGTTGACATTTTGCAAAAATTAAAATAAAATTAAGATATAGAAATTAAAATAATATAAAGTTCAGATTTTGAAGCAAACAATTTGCACTTTATATATTTTTCATTGCTTGTTACTTATTGACTTTGAACAAAAAACAGGTTGTAAACTCAATGCGTCTGGGGATAAAAGTGTTTTTTTTTAGTAAGATTTAAGGAAGATTAAGAAAATTGGAAATCGAACTTATGTTTATACTAAATCTTGAGACAAAAATAACCGCCAGTGATGGAGCAACAAAAGACGGATTTGGAGAACAACTCTCTTTAAATGGCAATATTTTGGTTGTGGGTTCATTTTTAGATGATGACAATGGCGATAGATCAGGCTCAGTTTATATTTTTGAAAGAGTAAATCGAACCTGGAAAGAAATAAGTAAACTCACTCCCAGTGATGGAGCTGCAGGGGATTTTTTTGGCGATACTATCAAAATTAATGGCAACACAGCTCTAATTGGGTCATGGGGTGATGATGACAATGGTGATTTTTCGGGTTCAGTTTATATTTTTGAAAAGGTTGATGGGGTTTGGAAAGAAACCACAAAACTCACTCCCAGTGATGGAGCACCAGAAGATTTATTTGGTATATCTTTTGACCAAAATGGTACAGATGGCAACGTAATTATGGTGGGGAACTGGAAAGATGATGACAATAGTTCTGACTCAGGTTCGGTGTATATTTTAAAAAAAGTAGCTGGAGTTTGGACAGAACAAGAAAAAATATATGCAAGTGATGGGGCAAAAGAGGATGAATTTGGCAGATTTATAGATATAAATGACACAAAAGCGATAATAGGGGCGTTAAACGGTGATGGCAATGAAAAAAATTCAGGAGCAGCATATATCTTTGAAGAAGTAGATGAAAAATGGAAAGAAACAGCAAAACTGACCCCAAGTGATGGGGAAGAGGGGGATTTATTTGGCAGAGTAGTAAAAATAAATGACAAAACGGCGATCGTTGGTTCACCAAGAAATAATAACAAGCAAGGAGCAGCATATATCTTTGAAGAGGTAGATGGAGAATGGAAAGAAACCGCTAAACTTACTGCAAGTGATGGTGCAGACGGAGATGGGTTTGGTGCTTCTGTTGCGCTCAAAGATGATATTTTAGTAGTAGCTTCTCGCTATGATGATGATAATGGGGAAGATTCGGGATCAGTATATGTCTATGAAAAAATAGATGGAAATTGGACAGAAATTGAAAAAATTGTTGCTCCTGATGGGGAAGCTGGTGATGTTTTTGGCAAAAGATTAGATATAAATGGTAATAATTTGGTAGTTGGTTCTTTTTTAGATGATGATAATTTAGTTAATTCAGGTTCCGTATATCTTTATAAATTCGATCGCGCGGGAAACAGATTTCAAAATGCGCGGGATTTTGGTGTACTCGATCCTCTTTCCCCTCCTCAAACCTTCTCTGACTGGGTAGGTTTGGAAGATCAAAGAGATTTCTTCCGCTTTGAGTTAAAAGAAAGTACCAGTAACTTTGAATTAACTCTTGATGGGTTAAATGATAATGCTAATGTGTTCTTAGTGAATTTAGAACAAAAATTCTTTGCTAGTTCAAGAAATGAAAGGAATACTTCAGAAGTTATTTCCGCAAATCTAGACCCAGGAGTTTATCATATTTTGGTGCGATCGGATTATGAAGATGGAAACCCCGCTACTGATTATCAATTAACACTTTCATTTTAAAGTTAGGAAAGAGACAAAGGGGGCGGATCCCTTTGTCTCTTTCCTAAAAAACATGGTGATTGTTATAATATGGAAGCGAAAACCCAAAATTTATTTTTATGAAAGACACCAACATACAAAAACAAAGGCAACAAGCATTACAAAATTTACGAGAGCGTCGTCAAGAGAGAAGAAATGAAGAGGAAACAGGAAAAAATCAACAAAATAGCGTAAATCTTGAGTCATTTTTCCGTTTAGATTGGGAAAACGAAGCGGAAAACATAGAACTAGAAAATCAGCTAGCAGAAATTAGGTTACGGTTGCAAAAAGGAAAAAGAATAAATCAAGATAGACAAAATCAGCCCACAACTTTAGGAGAGGATACTGATAGCTCAAAAAACCGCAAAGAACTATTTAAAGAGATATTAGCGGGTCATTTTCAGAATAATATTCAATCATGGATAAGTAGTGTTGATCCTGAACCTGGATTTAGTTCTACTCCCATAGAAGAATTAGAACAATACCGCCTTGAGGTTCAATATCGTTATCATTTATTAAAAGTAATGTTAGAGGCAACTCAAAGAGAACTAAATGATTTAGAGTTGCAGATAAGAATGAAAAAATCTGTCAATTCTTAAAGGGATTACTATCAAAATGGTCAGTGAGCGGAGTCGAACTGTTACTTAAAAAACTTTATGAGTGAACTTTTAATTATTCTATCTCCTCCTCGTTCTTTTTCCTCAATTGTTTCTACGATGATTGGGGAACATCCAGACTTATATGGTTTTCCAGAATTGCATCTTTTTGTGGGAGATACGGTGCAAGAAGTATTTGATTTTGAGTATAAATTAGCTAAACGTTACTCAGGACCCCATGGACTTTTACGAACTTTAGCACAAATTCATGATGGGTTTCAAACAACAGGAAGTATCATGAGAGCAGTAGCTTGGTTAAATGAAAGAAAAGATTGGTCAACCAAAAAATTAATGGACTATTTGTTAGAAAAAATTAGCCCATTAATGGGGCTAGAAAAAAGTCCTCCTACTGCACGTAAAAGCTTATTTATTGAGCGGGTTTATTCCTTATATCCACAAGCTTATTTTTTGCATTTAACCAGACATCCAGTATCAACTAGACAATCTTGGCAAGAATTTGATGAAACCATAAAAAACCGAAAATTAAGTAACAATAAATCTGTCAATATAGATAAGTTATTAGCTTGGTATCAAGTTCATTTAAATATTATCAAATTTACTAATACTTTACCTGTAGGTCAAAGTATGCGAATTAAAGGAGAAGATATTTTATCTTATCCTGATATTTATCTCCCACAAATAGCTGAATGGTTGGGGGTACGCACCGATCAAGAAGCAATTGAAGCTATGAAACATCCTGAAAACTCTCCTTATGCTTGTGTGGGTCCACCCCCTGCAACTATGGGTAATGATTGGAAATTTATGCAGCGTCCTCATTTGCGTAGTGGTAGAATAAAAGAACCCTCATTAATCGCATTTTTTCGCCAAGAAAAACTTCAATGGTTGTCACCACAATTTGAGGAAATATTGTTAGAAAATGAGTTAAAATTAGCTTCAGAACAAGAAATTATTACAGAAATAACTAACTTGGCTGGAGTTTTGGGTTATCAATGAATATAAAGTATCTGACGATTGAAATCGCAGCTACTCCAAATCAAGTCCGCCTACACGGACTATAATAGGAGGTAAAATGGCTTTAATCACAGCAAGTAACTTAATTAATATTACCCCAGAAATTAATGCTTTAACGGAAAATAGTTCCTATGCAGTGGGGATATTTAAATACTATCTTTACCTGGCAATAATTTACTATGACCCAGAAAAAAGACAAGACTTGCGGCGAGTACTTTGCTATAATTTCTTGGATAAAACCTGGGAAACTCTCTATAGAGAATCTTTGACTAATGAGTCTCAATTAAATTTTATTAGCAGCAAAATTAGGGTTTTCAACGATAATATTTATATTCTTTTAGAGTCTCCTTTGGGTTGGCAAACACTACGCTCAGAATTTAGGGAAAATTCAAGGGAAAAAGTCAAATTAGTAGCAACAACTCTAAGTCCAGAAATATTAAATTTATTTTCCTATCGACAATGGTTAAGTTTTGAGGATAATTTATATTTTTTAGATGAAAAAGGTAACCTGATAAATAGTGATTTAACTGCTAATTTGAGCGAGTTTGATAATGAAATAATTTCAGAAATAGCAGTTTTTAAAAATTATTTATATGGAGCGACAGTAAATTTAGAAAGAGGTTTCCAAATTTGGAAAAAAGGAAACCAAGCACCATTAGAACCAGTAATTACTAATGGTGCTTATCGGTATACTCTCAATGAAAAAGTATTTTCTCTGGTTGATTTTCAAGACTGTCTTTATTTTGTCACTGGGGTTAGGGAAGTTGGGGAGTATTCTAAGAAAACTTGGGGCATATTTTCCACTCCAAATGATTTTGAAATTATCCGTCTTTATCCTGACAATGACTGGGATATAATTGCGGGTACACCCAGATTTACTCCTCAAGGATTGAAAGTTCCTCTATCAGGAATGGGCCCAGGTTTAGATGATTTAAGTCATCCTCAATTTCAATTTCTTAAAGCTCATAATAATGCTCTTTTTCTTGGGATTAAAACTGCTGAAGGTTTACAACTTTGGGTGACAGAAAATGGCATTGACTGGATGACTATTCCTGAGTATGAATTTAGCAATTTTTATCAGGTAGAAGTTGATAGTGTTTTTTCTATTGTTTGGGGTTTGATTTTAGTTTTGAAAGTTACTGATTTATCTGGGGTTAAAACTTTACAAATTTATCAAATAAAATGACTAATTGTGCTTTGCCACACTTCTAAGCCACCTGCTGGGTTGTCGGTGTAAGTCCATTCCCAGTTTTTACTTAATCTGGTGGCGACACGGGGTCCAAAAGGGTTAGCTGTACCAATAAATAGACCGTAAGGTGTAGAAAATATATTACGACAACCGTAATTATAGGGATTACCAAAACCAGTGCGAGTGACGGGTAGCCAGTTTTCTCCATCATAGGTGCGCCAGAGCTCAAACCCTCCCTTAAATTTGATGAACTCTTCTACATCTGCTTGTGCTATGAGTTGAGCTACTTTGAGGGGGCGATTTTCTAGTTGGGTGTAGCGCAGAATAATTGTCCAGTCCATAGTTCCCGCATACAACCAACCATCATGGATACCCATTCTCCAGAGATAACCACAAAAAAAATTGTTGAACCCAGGTGACATCCCACTCTCGGAAATTTTGCCCTCCCTGGGAGTGCCCACAATAATATCCCAGGAGTTATCAGGATGTAATCTAATGATTTCAGAAGCCCCTGGCCCTATTTTATTTTTGTGGTCATTACCCCCATTTTGAATGGCAGTCCCAATATAAAGAGCGTTTTTAAAAACAACCATACTTCCAGGCACTTGATTCAACGCTCCCCGTTTTGCACCTTGAGTCATAACCTGTTCCCAGTGATAGGGGGGGTTTCCCTCCCCAGTTGTCCGCCAAATTTGAAACCCATTCAACCCAGCAGTACCCACATAAAGATAATCCCCCATCACAGCCATTTCGTAAATAGTAGCCACATCTGGCAGTCCACCAAAACCAGGTTCATTGACACAACGCCATTCACCCTTTGCTGGGTCACTGCTTTCGTAAACCAGGGAAACCCCCGCTAAATTTACATTACCCTTCGCCGCACCAGTAGGAGCAGTATAAAGTTTACCCTTAAATGGAACTAATACACGAATAGCATTAAAAGTTAAATCTTGCCCCTGGGTGTTAAATTTGGGTTTGGGGGTGGGTATAAAAGTTTTACCATCTTCACTGCGGAGAATATCAGGTCCAGAACTACGCGAACGTGACCAAGTAGAGACATAAAGAGCAGGTTTTGTGTCTGATTTTCCACTAAAAACCACCATCCCACGATAACCCAAGTCACGACTAAATTCAATTCCCGTGTCATCTTGAATTAAAGGCGCTTGATAGACTCTTTCCCATTGCTCAGTTGGAGGATAATAACGCCAAATTTCTCCCCTAGCGCAATTGTGTTCAAACTCAGGAGTATAGTTAAGATATGGGCATTCAACAGGCCACTGGTCAATGGTTACATAAGGCATACCAAACTTCAACAAACAAAGATTTGCCCGCGAAGTGCCTACATATAAGTAATCTTGAAACCATGCCATCGAAAAAGCATAGCCATTATAGCGATCGCCGAACCCATTCTCACAAATTTTGCGAAAATCACTTTGACGTAACCCTGATTTTGGTTCTGGATTAAACATTTTCATACCCAAAATACCCAGCAACTTCCCAACTCAAATCACTCAAAAAATCAACAGAATGGAAACGTTTCCAACGATAAGCAACATCTGGGTTAATACCTTGATGGAGGTGAAACTTCAAATCACCACTATAACGAGAAACATCTTTTACCCCATCAGTCATGCGCGAGTCTTGATCCTGATATATTGCTAACATTTCTTCTGAGAAATTTATCCCCAAAAACTCACAAATTTTCTCAACAACTGCTTGAGGAGATTGTACCAAATCCTCAAACCTTACACATACATGACGGTGAGTTTCAACTGTTGCCAAAAACTCCAGAATATTCTGTTGAGTTATCAACCAAACCAACTCAGCAATTTCTCTGCGAGAAAAAGAACTTTCCCTCATAAAAGGGATAAGTTGGTCAATTTTAGCATCTTCAAAAGAGCGAATCATTCCATAAGGATGACGCACCAAATGGATATAAAGAGGTTGTTCAAAATAAGTCTCAGCTCGTTTCAGAATATCTAAATGGAAAGCATAAGTAGGAGTTTTATCTACTAACAAAGGGCTTGACAAAGGGCTTGACAAAGGGCTTGACAAAGGGCTTGACAAGGGGCTTGACAAGGGGCTTAAGCCCCTTGTCTCCTCAAGTTCTTGTTGAAGTAAGTGATAAAATTCTTGAGTAGAAAGTTGTTGATTTTCACAATCAGCCATAATTTTTTCTGCTGTTACTGCATCACAGTTTTTCAACTGCATAATGGCGCGAATTGTTCCCTCAAGTAAATGACTATTGAGTTCATTATTCAGGGCTAATTTTCTCTCTTTTAGGTTATTATAATCCAATAAATGCAACTCTGGAGGCACAAATAATTGAGGATTTCCTGCTAAAATTACCCGTAACAATGTCGAACCAGAACGAGGAGCAGAAAGGACAAAAACGCTCTGTGAGTTGCGTTGTTTTTGCTGATATTCTTCTTTTTTTGGAGTAGGAATACTCCGCCTAAACTCCTCAATTTCGCTTATTATTAACCTTTTTATTTCCTCTTCTACTGGTTGAGGAATAATATCTATTACCTCATTTTCTTTCTCTTCTGATGTTAGTTTTTGCTCAATGAAATTAACAAACTGTTCAACACTCAAATCATCTACATATTTACCATTTTCCATCAACAAATCGTGAAAACCTAACTTTTGTTGAAATTTTTCTTCTATGGCTACTATTAATTTTATAAAATCTATTGAAGCAAAACCTAAATCTGCAATTAATTTAGTTTCTAAAGTAATTGACTCATCTTCCCAGTCTAAATCATCCCATTCTTCGGTTATTTCTTCAATAGCACTGATAATTTTTTCTTCTATTTCTCTTGTTATTAGTTGCATATTTTTTTTATTTATCTTTCTGATACATTTTATTCTAACAAAACACGGGTTTATGAGTGAATATTTCCCATTCCTCGTTTCATTCTCCAATAGAATTATGTATTTTAATAGCAATAGATTTTAATCTATTGCTATGGTTTTAATTTGAGTTATGGTTTTTCCACTCCTTATCATCTAAAAATTCCTGGTTTGATTTATCAAAAAAAGCTTCTGTAACTCTTTCTTGATTGCCAAGAAAGTCTTGCATTAATTCAAAATGAGCAGATAAAATTGACAGGCGATCGTCTTCTGATATTTTTGGATTTGTTTCTGCTATCATCTTAGGAGTTTCTGGTGCTGTATTTTGAGGCATTTCTGGAGTTGGTTGGGAAGTAACTTGATTATCAAGTGATGACTCATCTCCTAACTCACTTCCATCTGAAGAAAAAGGCGCTTTTTCATAGAAAGATAGTTGATCTTTTATTTGGTTAACAAACTCTGGTTTTAGGGTTATTTTCGGTAATGTTAAATCTAAAACTGGAGTTTTATTTGATTCAGTTGCTGGTGCATTAAAGTTGATTTCTTTTACTTCCCGATATTGATATAATGGTGAAAAATCAACAGTCATTCCCTGTACAAATAAACGAGCTAAAAGATGTTGTAATTGTTCTAAACCTGGTTTACGTTGATTATTACTTGCTATGGCTTGATATTGTTTTTTCCCCAAAATATCATTGACAAATGATGTTAAATTACTACTGGGTCCTACTTCAATAAATGTTCCCACTCCTTCTGTATAAAGTTGCTCTATAGTTTCACGAAATTTAACTGTATTTGACCACTGTAAAGCAACTAACTCACGGATAGCATTTTCTGTTTGAGGAAAAGCTGCAGTGGTTGCACAGCTATATAACGTAATTTGAGGCGCAACTATGGGAAAGTTCTCATAATATTTCAGTAAAATTTCTCCCATTTCTCCAAACTCTGGGGTGTGATAACCCCTGTCAAAAGGCAACTCTTGACAAATACCGCCCATCGCCTTTATTTCTTCTGCTGCTTTTTCTATCTCAATTTTACTACCATACAAAACTTTTTGATTTGGACAATTATCCATTGCTAAATATATTTTTCCCGCTGCCTTTTCTAACAGAGAATTAAGTTTAGATTCATCCACAGCACCTACACTTAATAACGCACCTCTGGGTAGAGTAGACTGAGCTTCTACTTCCTTATATATTTTGTTCAAGTTGCGTTTAATAGCGATCATTTCTTCTGCTGTAGTAACTTTTATTGTTCCACTAGCAAAAAGTGCTGTATATTCTCCTGTGCTATGACCTACCATTACATCACTTTTAATCCCAAACTCTGTAAGTAGTTCATATAAAGCCATTCCTGCAGTAAAAATAGTTTCTGTAGCCACATCAATAGAATATAAACCAGCAGATAAAAACTCAGTTTCTGCAGCAGTTACCCCAGTGGGAGGAGGGAAAATAAAAGTACTGGGGGGATATTCCCAAACCCCTGAAAAAGTGCGATCGCTCAAATCAAACCAACTGCGTACTTGAGGAAAATAAAGACAAAGATCTGCTAACATTTGGGGATATTGGGAACCTTCCCCTGGAAACAAAAAGGCGATTTTCTGTTCATTTTTTGCACCAACAGAATAATAAATACCATTTCTTGTTTGCAGACTTTCTTTATTTGTTTGAGAAATTTTCTCATACACCTGCGTCAGCTTTTTCTGCAAGTCTTTGATATCTGTTGCAACTATTGCTAATCTATAATTTGCCTTTGTTACTTCAGTAAATTCTTGCCAGTTCGTAAAAGCTAAATCAGCAAAAGAGTTACATTCCTGGAGTAACTTGGGGTTTAAACCCCAAGTCTGTGTCTCTGGGGGTAACTTGGGGTTTAAACCCCAAGTCTGTGTCTCTGGGGGTAACTTGGGGTTTAAACCCCAAGTCTGTGTCTCTGGGGGTAACTTGGGGTTTAAACCCCAAGTCTCAATTAGTTTAAGTAAATCTTGTTTGCTTTCTGCTGCAAATACAAACAACTCAGATGGCCAAAAAGAGTGGAGTTGTTTATCTTTATTAGCAGGAGAAACCATTTCACCAGGATACTCCTCAAGAATAGCGTGAGCGTTAATACCACCAAAACCGAAAGCATTTACCCCAGATCTACGAGGATGTTCTAAACTGCCATGAATCCAGGGACGGGTAATATTATTTATGTAAAAAGGAGTTTTCTCTATTTCCAACTCTGGGTTAACTGTATCGCAGAGAGTAGGAGGGAGAATTTTATGATACAAAGCTAAAGTAATTTTAATTAAACTAGCAATACCCGCTGCTGGGATAGCATGACCAATCATAGATTTTACGGAACCCAAAGCGCAAGGGGGGACTTTTCCTTTGCGCTCTCCAAATACCTCCGTTAAGGCATTAATTTCCGTTTTATCCCCCAGGGGGATGCCAGTACCATGAGCTTCGATTAAACTTACTGTATCAGGAGAAATATTAGCAGTTGTATAAGCTCGTTGGAGCGCCATCATTTCCCCTTCCAAACGAGGAGCTAATAAACCCAGCGCTTTACCATCACTCGATAACCCCACCTCTTTGAGTACAGCATAAATGCGATCGCCGTCTTCCCTTGCTTTTTCTACTGGTTTCAGCACTAAAAAACCTGCTCCTTCTGCTAACAAAGTACCATTAGCTGCTGCATCAAATGGGCGAATATTTGAGCGTGAGAGAGCATTTAACTGACAGAAGAGCATATATATCAGAGGTGGCATAGAGCCTTGTACTCCACCTGCTAACATTAACTCACAGTTACCACTGCGTAACTCTTTCATTGCCAATTCTACGGCAATTAATGATGAACTACATGCAGCATCAACCATATAGCTTGGGCCACGCAAATCGAGACGGTTAGCAATACGACCAACTGCCACATTAGACACTAAACCTGGGAGAGCTTCTTTTGGGAGAGGAGGAAGACTTGATTTTAGTTCTACTCTGATATTATTAAGGGTTTCAGCATCCAATTGAGGTAACAACTGACTAAGTAACTCCAGAGTTTGGTCTACTATCACTGTATGCTGTACTCCTGTCACTGAACCACGATTTGGTGTTGCACCACGACCTAAAATAACCCCAGTTTTTTCGCGGTTAAAGGGTTTACTTTCGTATCCTGCATCAAAAAGAGCATCTCTTGCCATTTTTAGAGCCAAAAAATGGTCGGGTTCCGTAGCAGGTATAGAAGTAGGAGGAATACCAAACTCTAAAGGATTAAATTCTGCTAATTCTCCTAATAATCCGACTTTTTTAGTGTATATTTTATCAAATTCTGTAGAATTTGGGTCAAAACAATTTCCCACCCAATTATCTGGCGCTTCTTGAATATTATCTACCTTATTTAAGATATTTTCCCAGTAGGTTTTCACACAACCAGCACCACTAAACATGCCCGATATTCCAATTATAGCTATAGATTTATTCATTGTCATTTATTATTTATCATTGATTATTATTTATAATTCAAAATGTAGAGGCAGGCCCTCGGTGCATCTCTACGAAGTTTCCCCTACACTTCGAGGGTGGTCATTGAGCGTAGTCGAAATGCGATCATTGTTATTAGTCATTTGTCATTTGTCATTTGTCATTAGTTATTTGTCAAAATGCAGGAGCGAGTTGAGGGATAATCTTTATATTCAAAAAACGGCATTTCATATCAAAACCTGCCCTCTCCCCGTCAGATGTCATTAGTAGCTGTTAACCAAGCGATTAAGAGCTTGACTACAAGTCATTTCAATTTCCTGCATTTTCAAAATCATCGCCCCATTTTTATCCATAAAAAACGCATCAAAAACAATAAGATTTTGATTAAACATTTTGACGCGAAAAGCGACAGAAAATTTTTCTCCTGGGGTTATTTTGCGAGTTAAAACCACTTTACCAAAGTGAGAAGGGAGAGAAGTTGTATTTCCTAGAATATGAGCAAACATGAGAGCTATTTGGAGACCACCATCAATTAAACCTGGGTCAAATATCCAGCCTTTTTTATCAAGTTTATTCAACCAAATAGCGGGGTTAGTGGCTACCATTTCCAGATCAGCACCTTGTTGATTAAAGCGATCGATTGTTTTAATTACTTGAAATAACAATCCGTGAAAAGAATGGTAACGATAAGTTTTAGCCACATCTAAAGTTTCGCCAATTATTAAAGGTAATGATTGATTTTGCTCCCTTAAATATTCGCGACGGAGAATAAAATCAGCCCGATAATAAGCTCTACCATTTTCATCTAGTATTCTTCCTTGTACCTCTAAAAACTCTTGTATGTTTTTCTGGGTTTTTTTGGCAACAATATTAACTTTTATTCCTGCTGCTTTAGTTATAACTATTCCCCGCAAAACTCGCAGATCATGCACCTCGCAAACCTGCCAATTTGACCATTTTTTTTGCACTAATTCTGCCATTAATTCCAAAGCACAAGCGGCGGGTAAAACAGGTTTTCCATCCAAACAATGGTGAATTAAATAAGGGTGAGTTTCCAAAGAAATAATTTCTTTTTGACTTACTCTTTCATTTTCTTGCACAGATAACTGATTATTCAATAGAGGTTGTTCTCTAGTAATCTCTTGAGCTATTTTTGGGCGATCGCTCATAAAATTATTACCTATTTTTACCCCTGCAAAAAAACCAACAATTAACTCAACATCTTCTCTCTTTCCAAAAAGCAATTCTTCTTTAAAAAACTGACAACCTGCAGCAGGAGGAATAGGAGTAACTCCCCTTTCTTTAAACTGACGATTAACTTCTGGTGACGCCATTCCAGTGATATCCCAGGGTCCCCAATTCAAAGCAATTACTCTCGTATTTTCAAACTGATGTGACATCCACCAAGCAAAACGATTTAATACCTCATTTGCTGCAGCATAATCACATTGACCTTTATTTCCAGTCCTTCCTGCAACTGAAGCAAATATCACCATTAATTTTAGTGATTCTGGTCGCAAATGACGGGCTAAAATATAAGTACTATTTACCTTAGTATCAAATACTTGGTCAAAAGATGCGGCAGTTTTATTTACTATTAGTTTATCTTGAATAATTCCTGCACCTTGAATAACTGCATCAATGCGTCCATATTGAGCATAAATTCGCTCAATTATACCACCAAAATCCTCGACATTTCTTACGTCTATTGCATGATATTCTACCTTTACTCCTGCTTGTTTAAACTTAGCCAAGTTAGCACGTATAGCGCGATCGCGTTTGATTTTCTCCACCTGTTTTTCTATTTCCACAGGAGTTGAAATTTGTCCATTTTCTTGGCTCAAATTTATCAAAATGCGTCGCAACTCACCCACATCTTCTATATCTTTTGTCAGTTCAGATTCTCTTTCGGGAAGTGGAGAACGACCAACTAAAATTAGCGTCATTCCTGATACCAACACCTCACTTACAATTTCTGCAGTTATTCCCCTTGCACCTCCAACACTTAAAACCACCCAGTCTGATCCAGGTTTAACTGGTTGTTGATTTTTCCCTGCTACCAACTCTCCAGTAACTAACTCAAAAGCAACCCTTTCTCCTCCCAAATAACCAATTTCCACATCATCATCATCGCTTTGTATCTCATTAATAATGATTTCAGACATGTTCCCCAGAGATTCATCGGAAAAGTCAATTACTTTTGCTTTTACTTCCGACCATTCTTGAGTCATAGTTTTCAATAAACCCGCGTTACTTCCTGCAAGTGGTAAACTTGGACTGCAAACACCATTTCGTCCAAAACTTCCTCCCAGGAGAGATATACCCAAAACTTGACCGTGATTTTTTCTCAAATCATCCCCGCAAAGTTGCAACAAATGAAACAGACTTTTTGCTTGAATGGTAGCTAACTCCTGCCACTCTGAAAAATTATCTGGAAGTTGCAGGCGAGATAACCCAGCTAGGTGAACTATTCCAGATATAATACTAGCTTTAGCACGGAGTTTATCAATTACAACAGCTAATTTTTCAGGATTTTTTAATATTTCCCGCTCAATAACAGCAGTTGTTGCTCCTTGTTTTTGTATAGCTTTTTGCAACTCTTGAGCTATACCTAATTCGTCTTCTGTGATTAAAAACAACCCAGTTAACTGCAAATTTTGCTTTAGTCGCAAAGGGGAGACTACCCCCTCCATAACATAGCGGGATGCTGCGGTTACTGGGTTATCTACTTTCCCAGGCTATTTCCCCCAACCACCAACTCTAACCAACCATTGAGAGTTTTAACCCCAGTAAAACGCTCCATGTCTCCAAACACCTGTTTACCCATTGTCTGGGGTAAAGTTTTAGCAAAAGCGCCTAATATTTCCACTCGTTTGATAGAGTCAATACCTAACTCTGCTTCTAAGTCTTGGTTTAAACCTAACATTTGAGATGGGTACCCAGTGCGATCGCTTATTATCTCCAACAACTTCTCAGTTAAACCTTCTCTTATTTTTGGATCATGATCCTTACCCTTTCTTTGCGAATGATTATCATTCACAAGGGAGATCTGATTTATTTTGTTTTCATGAGGAGACTTTAGTAAAGGATCATCATTTTTCAGAATAATATCCAACCAACCATTGAGAGTTTTAA
>Ga0209594_1000517_pt1 | contig 22824 bp, 18 predicted proteins | sample AshMeaCrysSpring_FD_184126 | JGI IMG/M metagenome (GOLD analysis project Ga0209594, IMG submission 184126) | Groundwater microbial communities from Big Spring, Nevada to study Microbial Dark Matter (Phase II) - Ash Meadows Crystal Spring... | ecosystem: Environmental > Aquatic > Deep subsurface... | reverse complement strand
GGCGCTGAGCCTGCCCACTCCGCAGGTCTCCCTCGAGGAGGCAGCCGCGCTGGCCTTCGATCACTTCGGCGTCACCGGCCCGGTGCACGAGCTGGGCAGCACGCAGGAGGCCAACTTCCGGGTGCGCGACGCCGCCGGCGACGTGGTGCTCAAGGTGGCCAACCCGGCGTTCGCCCCCGCCGAGCTCGACCTCCAGAACGCGGTCATGCTGCGCCTGGAGCGGGCCCGGCTGCCGTTCGCCACCCCGGTGCCGAGGCCGGCCCGAGACGGCAGCCTCCTCGTCGCGGCCCGGGCCGGCGGCCAGGACACCCACCTGCGGCTGCTGACCTTCGTCCCCGGTGCTGTGCTCACCGACGCGGCGGTGCTGGCCGACCCGGTGCTGCGCTCGGTGGGCACGCTTGCCGCGTCGCTCGGGGCCGCCCTCGCCGACGTCGACCACCCCGCCGCCGACCGGTCGCTGCAGTGGGACCCTCGGGTGGCGGCCGACGTCGTCGCTGCGCTGGCGCCGGCAGTGCCGGACCCGGTGGCGCGGGATCGCATCGAGGCGCTCACGGCGCGGGCCGACGAACGGCTCGCGCCCCTGGTCGGCGAGCTGCGCGAGCAGGTGGTGCACGCCGACCTCGCCGACTACAACCTGGTGACCGAGCGCGGCGAGGATGGGCGTCCCCGGGTCAGCGGAGTCATCGACTTCGGCGACGTGATGCGCTCGTGGCTGGTCGGCGACCTGGCCACCGCCCTCACCTCGATGCTGTGGCGGCCGGGGCGCTCGCCGCTGCTGGACCTGGTGCAGGCGGCGGTCGGGTACCACGCCGTGCGCCCCCTGCGTCCTGCCGAGGTCGCCGCGCTGTGGCCGCTGGTGGTGACGCGCGCGGCAGTGCTCACCGTCAGCGTCGAGCACCAGCTCGCCGAGGACCCCGACAACCAGACGGCGGCCGGTGAACGCGACGCCGACTGGGTGGTGCTCGACCGGGTTGCGGGGGTGCCCTTCGACCTGGCCGAGCAGGCGCTGCGCGAGGCCCTCGGGCTCTCCGCGGGGGCGGCTGCCGTGCGAGCCGCGGGCTGGGCGGGCCGGGTGTCGGCGGCGCCGATGGTCCCCGGGCTGGCGCAGGCACCCGTGCTCGACCTGTCCGTGACCTCGCCGGGCCTGGACGACGGAGCGTGGCTGGACCCGCGGCAGGCCCTCGATCGGCTCGCCGCCAGTCCCGCGGCCGTGCTGCGGCACGGGGAGGCCCGGCTCACCGACGTCCCGATCGACTCCCCCACCGAGCCGGCGTCGGTCAGCCTGGGCACGCACGTGCTGCTGCCGGTCGGGACCTCGGTCGTGGCCCCGGACGACGTTGCCGTCGTAGCCACCGAGGCCGGGAGGCTGCGCCTGCGCGGACCCGACGGCGTCGACCTGCTCGTCGGAGGGCTCGCCCTCGCCGCCGACGTGGTCGACGGCGAACAGCTGGCCGCGGGCGCCCCGCTGGGTACCGTCCGGGCTGCCGCCGGCACCGACTCGCTGCCGGCGCACCTGCACGTGCAGGCCGTGGCCGCTCACCCCGATGACACGGCGGCGGTGCCGGCGAGGGCGCAGCCGTCCCTCGCCGCGGCCTGGCTGGCGCTGTGCCCCGACCCCGCCCGGGTGCTCGGCCTGGCGACGACCAGCGCGGCGCCCGAGACCGACGGTGAGGCCGTCGTGCACCGGCGCGAGCAGGTACTCGCCCGGGTGCAGCAGCACTACTACGCACACCCGCCGCGCGTCGAGCGCGGCTGGCGCCAGTACCTGGTCGACGCCCGCGGCCGTGCCTACGTCGACATGGTCAACAACGTGACCGTGCTCGGGCACGCCCACCCCGCCGTCACCGCGGCTGCCGCCCGGCAGTACCGACTGCTCAACACGAACTCCCGCTTCGTCTACGACAGCGTGGTGCGCCTGGCCGAGCGCATCACCGCGCTGCTCCCCGACCCGCTCGACACCGTGCTTCTGGTCAACAGCGGCAGCGAGGCGGTCGATCTCGCGCTGCGGCTGGCCCGCACCGCCACCGGCCGTCGCGACGTGATCTGCCTGCGCGGCGGCTACCACGGCTGGACCACCGCCACCGACGAGGTGAGCACGTCCCTGCAGGACAACCCGCACGCGCGCGAGACCCGGCCGCCCTGGATCCACCTCGCGGCGATGCCCAACCTGTACCGCGGGGAGTTCCGCGGGTCCGACGCCGCCGACCGGTACGCCGAGGACGTGCGGGCCCGGCTGGGCGAGATGGCCGAGGCGGGTCGGGCTCCGGCAGCCTTCGTGGCCGAGCCGCTCTCGGGCAACGCCGGCGGTGTGGAGCTGCCCCCGGGCTACCTGCGACAGGTGTACGCCGACGTGCGCGCCGCGGGCGGGTTGTGCATCGCCGACGAGGTGCAGGTGGGCTACGGCCGGCTCGGCACGACCTTCTGGGGCTTCTCCGAGCACGGCGTCGTCCCGGACGTCGTCACGATGGCCAAGGCCGCGGGCAACGGGCACCCGTTGGGGTTCGTGGTCACCCGCCGCGAGGTCGCCGAGGCGTTCGCGTCGCAGGGGTCGTTCTTCTCCTCCGTCGGGGGCAGCCCGGTCTCGTGCGCAGTGGGGCTGGCGGTGCTCGACACCGTCCAGGCCGAGGGGCTGCAGGCCAACGCCGCCGCGGTCGGGGCCTACCTGACCGAACGGCTCGGCGAGCTCGCCGGGCGCCACCCGATGGTCGGCACCGTCCACGGTCATGGCCTGTACCAGGGCGTCGAGCTGGTGCGCGACCCGACGACCCGTGAGCCGGCGACCGCCGAGGCGTCCGCGCTGTGCGAGCGACTGCTCGACCTGGGCGTGATCTGCCAGCCCACCGGGGACCACTCCAACGTGCTCAAGGTGAAGCCGCCGCTGTGCATCACGACGGAGTCGGCCGACGTGTTCGTCGACGCCCTCGACGACGCCCTCAGCCGGGGCTGGTAGGCCCCGGCCGGGGCTCGCTCGGCGGGGCCGGGCGCAGGTCGGCGACCAGCCGGGTCAGCTGGGCCACCCTCGCGTAGCCCGGGGCGTAGAGCGACCCGGACGGGTCGCGTCCCTCGGCCTGCTCGTCGGCCTTGCCCAGCGGCCCCGTGCGCACGAACCCCGGCTGCACCACCACCACGCGGATGCCGAAGCCGGCGACCTCGACGCGCAGCACGTCCGAGAGGGCCTCCAGGCCGAACTTCGACGCGTGGTACCAGGCCTGGAACGGCAGCACCGCCGCCCGGCCGGCCAGCGATGACACCATCACGATGCGGCCGCCGCCGAGCCGGCGCATGCCCGGCAGCGCGCACGCCGACACCACCGCCGGTGCCACCGGGTTGACGTCGAGCAGGGCCTTGGCCTCGGGCGCGGGGACCTCCTCGACCGCCCCCGCGAGCGTCATGCCGGCGTTGTTGACCACGGCGTAGAAGTCGGGCAGGTCGTCGAACGCGGCGCGACCGCCGCGTGGTCGGACACGTCGAGCACGAGCGGGCGCACCCGGTTGTCCAGGTCGGCCGCCTCGGCAGCGGCCTGCAGGCGCTCAGCCTTCGCTTCGCTGCGCACCGTCCCCCAGACCTGCCGGCCTCGGTCAGCCAGCCGCAGCGACGCCGCCGGCCCGATCCCGCTGTTGGCCCGGTGACGAGCACGGGTCCCGGCCGCTCGGTCATGGCTCCGGCTCACCACCACTGGCGCGGTCCGTCCCGCGTAGCGTGACCTCGCCATGGCCGACCTGCACCCCCTCAGCACCGTCAGCACCGTCGACGACGACGCGCTGGGGTCGGACGACCTGTGCGGCCTGCTGGACCGGCTGGCCCGCCGCGAGGTATCACCGTCCGAGCTGCGTGCGGCCGCACTCGCCCGCGCTCGGCGCGCCGATGCGACCCTCAACGCGGTGGCGGCGTGGGCCGACCCCGAGGCGGTCACCGATGTGGCCCCGCAGCCGGGCAGCGCGTTCGCCGGGGTCCCGACGCTGGTCAAGGACAACGACGACCTCGCCGGCCATCCCACCCGCCAGGGGTCCCGGGCCCTGCCCGACGTGCCCGCGGCCACGTCCAGCCCGTTCGCCGCCCAGCTGCTCGAGCTCGGGTTCGTTGCGGTGGCCAAGACGACGATGCCGGAGTTCGGGCTCACCGCCAGCACCGAGTCGTCGCTGCACGGTGCGACGGCCAACCCCTGGGACGTCCGCCGGTCGGCGGGAGGCTCCAGTGGAGGGTCGGCCGCGCTGGTGGCGGCAGGGGTCGTGCCGCTGGCGCACGCCAACGACGGCGGCGGGTCGATCCGCATCCCCGCGGCCTGCTGCGGGCTCGTCGGGCTGACGCCCACCCGCGGCCGCACGGTGGACCGGCCCGAGGTGGCACGCCTGCCGGTGCAGATCAGCCGGCAGGGAGTGCTCACGCGCACGGTCCGCGACACCGCCCGCTTCTACGCCGAGCTGGAGGCGGTGGCACCGTCCCCGACGCTGCCCCCCGTCGGCGACGTGCGCGCACCGGGCGCCGTCCGGCTGCGGGTCGGCCTGGTCACCCGCAGCATCAAGGGCCTGCCCGTGGACGAGCCGACGACGGCTGCCGTCACCGCCACCGGAGCCCTGCTGGAGCGCCTCGGCCACCACGTCGACGAGGCGCCGCCGCCCGTGGACGACCGCTTCGGCCCCGACTTCCTGCACTTCTGGCTGCTGATCGGCCTCGGGCTGCAGTACGGGGGCGCCCGGGTGAACGGCCCGGGCTTCGACCCGTCGCTCACCGAGGCCTTCACCCGGGGCCTGGCGTCCCGCGCCGTGGCCGCGGCCCCGCGTATCCCCGGCTCGCTGCGGCGGCTGCGCCGACTGGCCCGCGACCACGAAGCGGCGTTCGAGACCTACGACCTGCTGCTGTCCCCCGTGCTCGGCCACGTCCCGCCGCCGCTGGGCTACCTCGGGCCCGACGTGCCCTTCGACGAGCACCTCGTGCGGCTGCTGCGCTTCATCTCGTTCACGCCCGTGCAGAACGTCTCGGGCTCCCCGGCGCTGTCGCTGCCGATGGGCCGAACTCCCGACGGGCTACCGCTGGGTGTCCAGCTCACCGCGCCGTTCGGCCTCGAGCGCCGGCTGCTCGAGGTCGCCTACGAGCTGGAGGAAGCGGCCCCCTGGCCGCTGACCCCGCCGCGAGGCCTGCCTGACGCTCCCCCTGCCTGACGCTCCCGCTGCCGGCAATGACCACGCTACGTGGGCTGGCTAGCACCTGGCGAGGCGTGCACGCCTCGCCAGGTGCAGGAACACCCACGTAACGTGGTCATTGTCGGGCCGGTGCGCGGGGCGGGACGGCCGGCCCGGCTGGGGAGGGCGGAGCCGGGAACGGGTGGTCGGAGGCGGCCGAGCCGAGCACCGCCGGGGCGTCCAGCAGCCGCCAGGCGCGCATCGGCGCCATCGCGACGCCCACCACGAGCAGCAGCAGGGCCAGCCCGAACGCCGAGGGGCGGACCCCGAACTCCTCGACGAGGAAGCCGACCGCGAGGAAGCCTGCCGGCCCGGCCGCCAGCGAGGCCGACGTGATCGTGCCGGTGACGCGGCCCCGCAGGTGGTGCGGCGTGCGCAGCTGCATGGCGTGGTTGAGCAGCGGCTGCACCGGGCCCCATGCCATCCCCGACAGGGCACCGGCCACCAGCAGCGGCCCGTACGCCGGCAGGAGCCCCAGCCATAGCAGCGAGAGCAGGGAGCCGAGCAGACTCACGATCAGCAGCGTGCGGCGCGACATCCACAGCACAAGCCGCTCGTAGGCCAGCGTCCCGACCACCATCCCGGCGCTCATCGCCATGAGCAGCACACCGAGTCGCTGCGGGGCACCCTGCTCGGTGAAGTGGACCGGCAGCACCACGCCCTCCATCGGGAAGTACAGCGCCACCACGAGCATCACCAGCACGGCCAGCGGTCGCAGCAGGGGCTCACGGACGACGAAGCGCAGCCCCTCCATCGTCCCCGACCACATCCCGTCCGGACGGGTGTGCCGAGGTGGACGGCCGGCGCCGGGCAGGCCCCGCAGGGGCACGACGCAGGCGGCGGCGACCAGGAAGGCGACCCCGGTGCCGACAAGGGCATAGCTGGCCCCGACGGTCGCGATCAGCAGGCCACCCAGGCCGGGGCCCACGAGGAAGGCCAACCCGTAGACCGTCTCGTGGATGCTGTTCGCGCGGTCCAGCGTCCACCCCGCGCGTCCGGCCGCCTCGGGCAGCATGGCCTCACGGGCCGACGCGCCCGCCGGGTCGAACAACGCCCCGAGCACGGCGAGCACGGCGAGCACGGTGATCTCCAGGGACCCCACTGCGTCCACCACGGGGATCGCGAGCACCGACACCGCCGAGAGCAGGTCGGAGGCGATCGCCGTCCGCCGCCGTCCCACCAGGTCCACGACGGTGCCGGAGAACAGCGCCACGAGCACGAGCGGCAGCGCGGTCGCTGCGGCCACGATGCCCGCGTAGGCGGCACTGCCGGTGCGTTCCAGCACCAGCCACGGCAGCGCCACGCTGGTGATGCCGTTGCCGACCCCGCTGACGAGGGTCGCCACCTCGAGCAGGCCGACGCTGCGCCGCTCGCGCACCGTCGCCGACCTGTGCATCTGGCGCGGAGTCATGGTGCGCGGTCCGGGACGACTGCCGCCCCGTGCAGCAGCACGGCGAGCACCCCTCGAGCGGCGTCGCCCCGGGCTACCCGCCCTTCGGCGACCGAGTCGCCGATGCACCACACCGCGCCGACGAGCAGGTCCGAGACGAGCGCTGCCGGGAGGTCGGGGCGCAGGTCGCCCTCGCGCTGGCCGCGGGCGACGATCGCATCGATGGTCTGCGCCAGCGGGTACCAGGCCTCGCTCAGCTCGGGGAGGTGCCACAGGTCCGGCCCGAGGTCGAGGTAGCGCAGCTCGTCGGCCAGCGGCAGCACGCGCTCCACGACCCGGCCCAGCACGGCGGGCACCGGTCCGTCGTCCGGGCGGGCGTCGTCGACGGCTTGGGACACCCGGTCGATCGCGTCCAGCCCCAGAGCGACGAGCAGTGACTCACGGGTCGGGAAGTAGCGGTGCACGGTGGTGCGCCCGACCCCCGCTGCGGTCGCGACCTCAGCCAGGGACGCGCCGGTGTCCTTGGTGAGCAGCCGGGCGGCGGCGTCCAGGATGCGTGCCCGCGCCGTCCCCCCGGGCAGGTCGGTCCGACCATTCATGTTCTAGATGGAACACGAACGTTCCGTCGACCGCAAGCCGGGTCGCGCCTTCCGCGGCCTACCGCGCAGCCGCCTCGTGCACCGGCAGGACGATCTCGTTGTGGCGCAGGAACCACGGCGTCCACGGCGGGTCGAAACGGGCCCACCGGGCGGGCCCGGCGACCTCGAGCCCCGCCGCGTCGACGTCGGCACGCAGCCGCGCCAGCCGGTCGTGGTACCCACTCTCGGTCCACCGTCCGGTGTAGCGGACGACCGCAGCGGTCTCGGCGGGAACCTCCCGGACAGCCACCGCGGGGTCGCTGGGCGCCGGCACCGACGCTGCCGTCTCGCCCGCCGGCATCACGAAGCTCACGACGTGCCGATCGGCCTCGCTCCGCTGCAGCACCGGTGCGGTCATCGCCAGGTTGCGCTGCTGCCGGTTGCGTCCACCGATGTAGCGCGCCAGCGACCCGAACGCCCGGTTGCCGGCTTGCTCGAACGAGCCGCCCACCGCGACCTCGGCCAGCAGGTGCGGCTCGTAGCGGCGTAGCTCGAAGCCTGGGTAGGAGCGCACGAGGGTCCAGGCCTGCTGCTCGGTCACACCCATACGGTACGTCGGGCGCTACGGCACCGAGCGGATCTGTCGGACGAGGATCCCCGCCAGCGCCGTCGACACGGCCACCGCCGTGTACAGCGCCGGGTAGCCGCCGAACCGGGTGACCAGCGGCGCGGCGATCACTGGGGCGAGCACCTGGGGCGCAGCGTTGGCGATGTTGATGATGCCCAGGTCGCGGGCCCGGTCCTGCGCGGTGGGCAGCACCTGGGTGATGAGCGCCTGGTCGACGGCCAGGTAGACGCCATAGCCGAGACCGAGCACCAGCGCGGCCACGGCGGCGGCCGGGAAGGTCGGCACGAACGCCAGCACGAGCGCGGCGGCGGCCATCACCAGGCTGGCCCACAGCACGAAGACCTTGCGCCGACCCGACCGGTCCGAGAGTCGTCCACCGATCACGGCCGTGAGCAGGGTGCCCAGGCCGTACAGGCCGATGAGCATCGTCTGCCCTTTGGCCGGCTCCGGGTAGCCGATGCCGTCCTGCAGGTAGAACAGCAGGTAGAGGGTCGCCATGGCGGTGCCCAGCCACATGAGGAACCGGGTGATCCAGGCCCAGGCGAAGTCGGGGTGCTCGCGTGGGTCCAGCCAGAACCCGCGCACGAACTCCCCCAGCCGGAACGGTCGCCGCCGCGCGGGATCCAGCCGCCCGTCGGGGACGGCCAGCAGCAGCGGCACCGGCAGTAGCACCAGCAGGGCCGCCACGAGCCAGGCTCCGGCGGCCAGGTCGGTCACCAGGTAGGACACCAGGGCGACCCCCAGCACCACGCCCAGCACCTGGGCCATGCCGATGAAGCCCGACACCAGGCCGCGTTGCTGCACCGGTGCCTGGTCGGGGACGTAAGCGGTCACGCCGGCGAAGGCGGCGTTGCTGCCGCTCTGCACCAGCGCCCACACCAGCGCCAGCCCGACGATCGTGGTCTGCATCGTCAGCAGGACGAGCATGGCCGCGCCGAACAGGGTGCCGGCGATGATCCAGGGCCGCCGACGGCCCAGCCGGGAGGTCGTCCGGTCGGACAGCGCACCCGCCACGGGGTTGACGACGATCGAGGCGAAGGCGCCGGCGCCACTGATCCAGGCCAGCGCGGTCTCCTTGCCGCCCGCGCCTGCGACCAGCTCGGCATAGCGCGGCAGGATGTTCTGGATCGGGGTGAAGAAGCTGATGAGGATGCCGACGTTGGCGATCGTCAACGAGGCGAGGAAGCCCGACCCCACCGGACGGGTGGGCTCAGCCAGCACATCCACCGGGGCCGCCATGGCCCCATGGTGCCGTCAGTACAGGTCGTATCGGCGCTGGTTGACCGCATCCGACCCGCCGTCGCGGAACCCCAGGCACAGCCGCCGGGTCGCCTCGAGCGTGCTGCCGCCCTGCGGGTCGCTCAGCCGATGGCCGACGGCCTGACGCAGCGCGCTGGCATCGAGGTCGGTGGAGCGGTAGAGGAACGGCAACCGGGCCGCCATGTCGCGGGCACCCATCGCCCCTCCGGCGCGCTCGAGGACGGCCGCCAGGCCGGTGAGCAGCCGCCGCGGCAGCCGTCCCGACCGCAGAGCGACTCGCGCCGGGCCGGACCACCAGGGACGGTCCGCCGGCAGCCCGAACTCGGTGAACACCTCGTAGAGCACGTCGCGGATCTCCCCGTGCCCGGCCGGTCGACCGGTGACGTTGAAGGCCCGGCCCCAGACCGGTGAGTCCGCCGGCTCGGTGGCCAGCACGACCGCGACCTCGGCGACCTCCTCGCCCAGGTGGAAGGTGCCGCGCAGGGCCGGGTCCACCACCGGTACCCGCACGCCGGCGCGGGCGAGCCGCTGCGAGACGTAGACGATCGGGTCGTTGTAGTTGCGGGCCTCGACCACCCGACCGTCGGTGTCGGTCTCGACCATGCAGATCGTCCAGCTGCGCAGAGCCACCACGCGCAGCGTGCCACCCCGGGTGGGACGGCCGTCACCGGCCAGCACGGCCTGCTCCTCGGCCAGCTTCTCCCTGCCGTAGGCGTTGAACGGCGCCTTGGGGTGGTCCTCGCGGTAGGGCGCGCCTGGCGGGGCGCCGTACACCTCGGCCGTGCTCATGTGGAACAGCGCCACGTCCCCGGGCGCGCCCGTCAGGGCCTCGACCAGCGCCCGCTTGCCGACCTCGAGCCCGCCGCGGTCCACGTCGGTCGTGGGCGTCGTCTGGACCGTGGCCAGGTCCATGACCAGGGACGGCCGCAGGCCGAGAGCGGCCGCCACGTCCCCGACGTCTGCGACGAACCCGCGCACGGCGTCGGGGTTGGCGAGGTCGACCGCGCGGTAGACCGCGCCCGGCACCCGGTAGGTCAGCTGCACGTCGGCACCGACAACCGCCGCGACCCCGCGGTAGGACAGCGCCCGCACCACGTCCGGCCCGAACGACCCGCCCGCGCCCAGCACGACGGCCAGCACGTCGCCGTCGGCGGGTTGGGCGGTCAGCCGCCGGCGCAGGTCGGGCGCATCTCCCACCGCCCGGCTGCCCCAGGCCGGGCTGGCCGGCTCGTCCCCGGGCAGCGTGGCCTCCACCCGCTCGGCGAGCGTCCCCCCGGACGTGGTCACGTCACGACACGAGGCTGTTGGTGGTGGCTGACTGCGCCGCGGTGAACATCCGTGCGGTCAGGTCGTTGAGCTTCGGTCCGTACATGACCTTCTCGCCCGTGTACCCGTAGGAGTTCACCGACATCTGCGTCCCGCTCCCCCCACTGAAGGGGCTGAACCAGGGACCACCGGACGACCCACCGGTCATGTCGCAGGCGACGCCGTAGGTACGGCCCGAGAGGCGAGCATCGGTGCCGACGCTGCCCTGGCAGTAGACGAGCTGCTTGCCGTCATAGGGGCTCCCAGCCGGGTAGCCGAAGAGCGAGGCGGACGTGGGCGTGGTGCCGCTGAAGGCAACAGGCTGGCTGCCCACCGCTTGGTCGAGCTCGGCTGGCACGGTCCCGCCCTTTCCGCCTGGGCGCATCACGGCGAAGGCGAAGTCGTTGAGGATGGCCTGGGTGTTGAACCGACCTGAGGTGGCGTAACCGGTACTCACCACCAGCGCCTGGGCCGTCCAGCAGCCGTATGTCGTACTGGCGCAGAAGGAGCCACCGGCGTCCAACCCGGCCGTCGGTGTCGCGTCGTAGTCGGGGACGAACATCCAGTTGGTGGCGAAGCGCTTGCGGGTCTCGTCGTAGGCACAGTGGCCTGCCGTCAGCACGACCGAACGACCATCGGTGGAGTCGGTGACCACGCTGGCCGAGCAGACGTAGTAGCTACGGCCCATGGCGAAGAGCACCTTGCCGGTGGTCGTCTGCACGAGTCCCGAGCCTTCCCACAGGGCGCCCCCACCGGTCGTCGTACCCGACGGCGCGACGGGCTTGGCCAGGGAGACACGTCCGGTCGCCGGGTCGACCACGAAGTCGCGCGGGACGGCCTGGGCGACCCGGGTGGGGGTCCAGAAGTCGACGATGCGCTGATGCTCCGAGGCGACCTCGCGGCCGGGTGCCTCGGCACCGGGCGCGGCCGCGGCGGGGGCGGCCAGCAGCCCGGTAGTCGCGAGCAGCCCGGCGACTGCGGCGGCGACCCAGCGCGAACGGGGACGGGTCATGGGGAGCCTCCAGAGTTGGACCGGCGGCGGGGAGTTCACCGGATAGGCGCCGCACAATACGCACGCTTCGCTAGGTTCGGGACGTGACCGAGGAGGGCAGCTGGACAGACGAGTTGCGCGCGCTCGACTCCGCCGTCTATGCCGCGGTCGCCGGTACGCCGACGCCGCGCCTGGACGCCGTGCTGCAGCCCCTGACGTCGGCAGCGGACCACTCGAAGCTGTGGATCGCAGTCGCCGCCGCGACCGCGCTGGTAGGCGGGCGGCGCGGCCGCCGTGGGGCCGTCGAAGGGCTGGTCGCGGTGGGGCTCGCGTCCGCATCGGTGAACCTGCTGCTCAAGAACATGAACCGGCGCGAGCGCCCGGACCGTGCTGCGGCGGGAGTTCCGCTGGAGCGGCACGTGGTCATGCCGTCGTCCACGTCGTTCCCGTCCGGGCACTCGGCCTCCGCATTCGCCTTCGCCGGAGGCATGGCCAATGCCGTCCCGGCGCTCGGGATCCCGCTGCACCTCGGCTCGGCCACCGTCGCCTACACCCGGGTGCACTCGGGGGTGCACTACCCCGGTGACGTGATCGCCGGGTCGCTCGTCGGGATCGCCTGCGGCCAGCTCGCGCCCCGCACCGTGCGTGCGGTCTCGGCGATGCTGGCCCGTCGGCGCGGATGACGCCCGATGGCCAGTCGTGACGCCGTGGTGGCATGGGTTCGTCGGCCCGCGTCGGCGGCAATCGCAGGAATCGTCTTCGCCGTCATCCTCGGTGCGGTGATCGTGCTCGTGCGCGGTGCGGCGCCCGTCGACCCGGCCGATCCCGGCATGTGGACCGACGCGGACAGCCGCTCCGCGATCAGCACCGCGCTGGCCCTCATGCCGTTCGCCGGGATCGCATTCCTCTGGTTCGTCGGCGTCGTGCGCGCCCAGGTCGCGCCACTGACCGACCGGTTCTTCGAGACGGTCTTCCTCGGGTCCGGGCTCATCTTCGTGGTGATGCTGTTCGCCTCGGCGGCATCCCTGTCTGCGGTGCTGTGGCTGCAGGACGCGGGCGTGGACGTCCCGCCGGAGACCCGCGCCTTCGCCTGGAGCCTCGCCTCGGGCCTGCTCGGCTCGTTCGGGGCACGGATGGCGGCGGTGTTCACCATCTCGGTGTCCAGCGTCGTGCTGCGGGCCGGACGGCTGCCGCGCTGGCTGCCGCTGTGCGGGTACCTGGTCGGGTTGCTGCTGCTGCTCACGCCGCCGCTGGACACCATGACCTCGTTGGTGTTCCCGCTGTGGGTGCTCGCGCTCAGCGTGACCGTCCTCGTTCGCCAGGAGTCCGGCGAGGTCGCCTGACGGGCGTCGTGCTCTCAGAACGACGGCGGGTCGAGGTCGGGCGGTCGGTACTCGTGCGGGAGCGTGCTGCGGCGGCTGCCGGTCGGCGTGGTCCAGCAGACCTCACCCGAGGTTTCGACCTCGACCCGCCAGCGATGACTGTGGGTCTTGAGCCGGTGGTGACGCCGGCAGAGACTGCACGAGTTCGCCAGGCTGGTCTGCCCGTCCGGGTACGGCACGACATGGTCGCAGTCGCACCGGCCGGCTGCTCGGGTGCAGCCCGGAGCCCGGCAGCTTCCGTCGCGCAGCCGCACCGCCGCCTCCAGCGTGGGTGCATGCTGATAGCCCCGCCCCGGCTTCAGGCCCTCCAGCCATGTCAGGCGCACCGGCGTCGCGCCGAATCCCGTGAGCGTGCCGGTGCCCGGGTCGTAGACCAGCGGTCGGGCCCAGCAGCCGCCCCCGGCTGCGGTGACCTGGGCCACCACGTCGCGGGCGGTCCGTGCGGGCACCTCGCCGTACCCCACCACGCGCCCCGGCACGTGGCCGCGGCCAACCAGGCTGTCGGCCGGGATGCTGACGTCCAGACGGACCTCGACCTCGACCGGGTCCCGCAGCGCGCACTGCACGTCCATGGGGTGCCCGTGCAGCGCCGATCGACCCAGGACCAACGTGACCAGAAGGTCGGCTCGGCGCTGATCGGCGGTGCGGGAGTCGTCAGCGTCGACCCGGTCTCGCCCAAGGGCCTGCAGCATCCCTCGGATCGCCAGCGCGTCCGCCTCAGGCAGCAGCGCCACCAGCTCGGCTAGCCCGGGAGTCGGCGCCGGGGTCACTGACACGTGTCGATCGGCGTGACCGGGTTCGTCAGGACCGTCGGGACCGTCGCCGTCCTTCTCGGCCGCTGCGCGGGCGGCGAGGATGAGCCGGCGCAAGCGGGCGTTGAGCTGCGTGACGGTGCGGGGCCTGGCGAGCAACCAGGCCAGCGTCGACTGCTCGACCTGGGCCAGCTTCGACGGCGAGACGTAACGGCCGAGCGTCTCCAGATGATCCAGCAGCCGCACCGCCGTCCAACCCTGCAGCTGGCCCGACTCGAGTACCGCCGCCACGCTCGGGTGGCGCTCGAGACTCAAGGCCGTGTCGATGCGCGACTGCACCTGCCGCTCGCTCAGGCCGAGCTCCATCCCGACCTCGGGCGCGACCCAGCCGTCCTCGTCGCAGCACGCCCTCGTGCACGCGCCGTCACCATGCGGGTGCTCTACGGCCTGCTGGACGAGGCGGAGCGTCCTCAGCTCGCGCAGAGCTCGGGCCTGCTGAGCGTCCAGCTGAGCCTTCAGGGCCTCGCAGTGCCGTAGCCGCTCCACCAGCCCCCGGGCCCGCACGTCCGAGTCGTGCACCGCAGGCTCGGGCTCGAACGGGAACGCTCGCGCCATTCGCTGCCACGGTGACACCGCGACACCGCCGGCCTGCTGCCCTTCGCTGCCTCCGGGGACGTCACCGACGAGCAGGTCGTCCTCCCACTCCTCCCACTCCTCCCACTCCACCGCGCCCAGAGTGGACTCGATGATCTTCGTACTCGAACACATGTTCGAAGCTTAGCGCAGTCACTGTCTCAGCACCAGACCCTCGGCCGACGATGTGGACGACCCCACCGTGGCAGGGTGAGGACCGTGCCCCGGTTCTCCCCCTTCCGCGCCCTTCGCTACCGGCCCGAGCACGACCTCGACGCCGTCGTCTCGCCCCCCTATGACGTGCTGTCCGAGACCGAGGTCGCGGCGCTGGCCGAACGAGACCGCCACAACGTGGTGCACGTCGACGTGCCCCTGGTCGTGCACGCGCGTGCCGCCGACCCCTACGCCGCCTCAGCCGACGTGCTTCGGCAGTGGGTACGCACGGGCGTGCTCGTTCGTGACGACAGGCCGTCGCTCACGATCCACCGCATGCGCTTCGTGGACGCGACCGGCGCAGCACGCGAGACCGTCGGGGTGCTCGGGGCACTCGAGGTGGTGGACGAGGGTGCCGGCGGCGTCCTGCCGCATGAGCGCACCACCCCTAAGGCATCGACCGACCGGCTGGACCTGACCCGGGCGACCCGCGCCAACCTGTCCCCGGTCTGGGGGCTGTCGCTGGCGGGGGGCCTGACCGCGACGCTGGCCGAGGCGGCCGAGGCCGCCGAGCCTGTCGGCACGGCGACGCTCGACGGAGTCGTCCACCTCGTCCAACGGCTGGACGACCCGGACCGGGTGGCGGCGGTCAGCGACATGGTCGGCTCCGACGACGTCCTGATCGCCGACGGCCACCACCGCTACGCCGTGGCCCGGTCGTTCCGCGACGAGGCCAGGACGGCGGCTGCTGACGACCCGGGACTGGCCACGGCTGCGCAGGAGACCCTCGCCTACGTCGGCGAGCTGGCCGCCGACCAGCTGGCGATCGCAGCCATCCACCGGGTGTACCGCGGTATCGGGTTCGATCGGCTGCGAACGGTGCTGGCGGCCTCGTTCATGCTCTCCCCTGCTCCGACACCCACCCAGGCCACCGTCGCCGAGATGCAGCGCCGGGGCGTGCTGCTGCTGCTCGGCCCGGACGGCTCCGCTGAGTGGATGGCGCCGACCCCCGAGTCGTTCGCCGGGGTCCGCGGTCTCGACGGCGCCTATCTCGAGCACGCCTTGGCCGGGACTCCCCTCGAGGTGGACTACCAGCACGACGTGACGGCCGCCGCCCGGGCCGTGGCCGAGGGGTCCGCGGTCGCCGCCGTGCTCATCCGGCCCACCAGCGTGGCCGAGGTGCTGCGGACGGCCCGTGAGGGGCTGCTGATGCCACCCAAGTCCACGTTCTTCACCCCGAAGCTGCCCACCGGCCTGGTCGTCCGCGAGATCGCCGGCACGATATTGACAGCCGTCTGAACGAAGCCGAGAGTCGAGCGATCCCCGGCGCCGCGCCCTCTCAGCGGCGCCCGTCGCCCCCGAGGAGGCGCCATGCTCAGCGAGTACGACCCGGTGCCCGTGCTGGCCGTCAGCGACCTCGCCCGTGCCCGCGCCTTCTACGAAGGCGTCCTGGGTCTGACAGCCGACGAGGACGTCCCCGAGGGGGTCCAGTACCGCGCCGGCGGTGGACGCCTGCTGGTCTACCCGTCTTCCTACGCCGGCACGAACAAGGCGACCGCGGTCGGCTTCTCGATCCCCGCCGAGCGCTTCGACGCCGAGATCCAGCAGCTGCGTGCGCGCGGCATCACCTTCGACACCTTCGAGGCAGAGGGCCTGACCTGGGCCGACGGCGTGGCGGACATGGGCGGTACCAGGTCGGCCTGGTTCCACGACCCGGACGGGAACATCCTGGCCGTCGAGACCGGCTGAGCGTCGGGGTGCGGCGTCGAGGTCAGCCTGCGTCCGGGCCCTCGGACCGCAGCTCGGGATGCTGCTGCAGGTAGCGGCTGTCGTCGTTGACGTAGGCGTAGTACAGCCCGATGAGCAGGCCGCCTCCCACCATGTTGCCGAGCATCGCGATGCCGACGTTGCCGATCGCCAGACCGACGTCGATGCCCTGCTGGAGCCCGACGATGAGGAACAGCACCGTGTTCGCCACCGAGTGCTCGAAGCCGAGGTAGGCAAAGACGAAGACCGCCACGACCATCACCAGGCACTTGGTGAGGGTGTCGCGGACGAAGCCGTTGTAGACCAGCAGCATCGCCAAGTTGATCATGAAGTTGCAGAGGATGGCGCGCACGAACAGGTCGCCCCAGCCGACAGGTCCCTGCGCCACGTACGCCAGCTTGTGATCGACCGACTCGGTCATGGCGGCGAGTACGCCGCCCTCGACGATGGTGCTGAAGGCCAGCAGGACGGCGACGAACAGGCCGCCCATGATGTTGCCCAGGTAGCAGAACGAGAGCAGCCGGGTGGCCTTGCCCCAGCCGAGGCGGTGGTGGTACGCGCCGATCGACACGATCATCATGTTCGACGTCATCAGCTCGGACTTGGTGAAGTAGATGAACACCAGGGCCCAGCCGAACATCAGGGCGCCGACGACCCGGCCGAGCGGCGCCAGGGACTCCGACCCGGCCGGGATGGCGTCGAAGCCGGCCACGAGCGCGTAGTTCGTGACGTAGAAGATCCCGATGATCACCCCCGCCATGGCCGCGCGCTGCAGGTAGCGGCGCAGCAGCTCGCCGCTCATCCGCGTCTTGGTGTCGAGCGCCTCCAGCACCGTGCTGATGAACTGCTTGCCGGGGAACAGCTGACTGACGATCTCGCTCACCGCACGACCCCGCCTCGTCGAGGGAACCTGTCGGACGAGACGCTAGCGTCCCCACCGCGCGGGTGACGGGTTTGCGACGCTGGACGGACGATCGACGCCGTCCGTGACCGGCGCGGCGGCGTCAGGCCGAACGGCCCCGCTCCCACGGCCAGGGTCCCGCTGCTGCGGATCCCGCCAGCTTGCGTCCGTACAGGCACCATGCAAGCGCAGGGCACCCAACGATCCGAGTCGGTCAGAACTGACGCAGCGCCGGCATGGGCACCGGGACGTCGAGTGTGGCCCTAGCGACTCCCATCCCGCCCTCGCACGTGTTCGGCGGCACGGTCCCGATCCCGCGGACGGCAGGCCGCTCGGCGGCCCAGAACATGAAGCCCAGCATCCCGTTGGTGGTTCCCTCGATCCGGGAGGCTGCGGTCTGCACGAACGGCGCGGTAGCAGCCTGTAGCGACGCCGCGTAGTCGATGCACTCCGGCAGCGGCCTCCCTCCCAAGGCCACGTAGAGCGAACCCGTCAGCTTCGCCGGGGCGAGCGGCAGTATCGGAGGTGCGTACTGCGGCTTGCCGTCGATGTGCTCCTGCCAGTTCGCGATGGCGTCCGCGGCACTGCGCGGCTGGCGGGCGGGCACCATGGCATTGGCGTAGTCCAGCACCGGGTCGCTGGTGCGCAGCCAGTCCCGGGTCGCCCGCTCGGTCAGTGCGATGAGCCACCGGTCGCCGGCGGCCAGGTCGATGGTCAGCCGAGCCGCCGGAACTTGCCCGGAAGCGTCGTAAGGGTGGATGGCTCGGTACGCATCGAGGAACGCCTGCAGCCCGTCCAGGTCCGGGGATGAGTTCTGCTCGTAGTCGATCTCGACACCCACACCGAGGTCTGTGGCGAGGTCCGCCGCCGCCCTTCCGAGGCCCTCGGCATCCTCGGCCAGCGCGGTGTCCCAGTCGTCGGTGTAGGTGATGCCGCCGATCGACACCATGACCCGGATTCCTCGGCTGCTGAAGTACCCCACCACCGCAGGGGTCATGCCGCGCGGGACGCCTTCCAGGGTGGTGAGGTCGGTCGTGCCGTGCAACAGGTCGAGTGGGTTGACGAAGGCGAGCACGACCAGGTTGACCGATGGTGTGCCGTCGCCTCGGTCGATGAGCCAGTGGTTCTGCTCGTCGAACTGCGCCATGTCTCGCTCAGCGCCCCACGTGCAGTAGTCGTCCGAGCAGTGCCAGGCCCCCAACACCTGGATCGCGGTGGGGTCGGCCGGCGGGGGTGGGGGAACCTTCGGCGGCTTCGCGGACGCCACTGTCGCCGTTGCCACCAGCACCAGCATCGCGGCGACGAGTCCCAGCGACCTGCCGGCAATCCGTGTCACGGCCACCACCTCCGGGAGCCACGCATCGTCGTGCCTCGAGTCTCCCCCGCTGGCACGTCACGTCGAGGGCCTTTTGCCTTCTGTCAGCGGCACGGTGCAACGGTCAGCAGACGATGAAGCGGCCGGCGCGGCCCGAGCGGTGTGTCCCGTCCCCTGGGACTCCGACGTCGGTGCCCGACCACCACCGTCCGGCTGCCGGGGTCCGGGCCGGTGGGTGGCGGGGACGGCCTCACCCGGCGAGAGCGCGCAGGAAGGGGGCGGGCGGCAACGCGCGGACGACGGCCGCGACGTCCCGCGGGCGGGCGTCCCCGTCGAGGAATCGCAGCACGCTGTCGACGGGTGCGCCTGTGAACAGCGACAGCAGCGCCGGCTCGAAGCCGGCGCGCTCCCGTGCGAGCGCTCGCAGCCAGACGCGGTCCAGGGCGAGCTGCCAGGTCGGGTCAGGAGGGACAGCGAACGGGTGGCCGTGCTCGTCCAACGAGCGGCTCACCGCCGCCGCATCGGCCGCGATGCGCTGCAGGGCATAGCCGGTGGACGGCCGGACGCGGCCACCGCGACGGCCGATCGCGAGTACGCGCCGGCCCAGTCGCCGTGGTGCTGGTGCGGCGACGAGCGGGGTGATGCCGCTCTCGCGGGCCCCCGGCCGCCAGGGCGTGGCTCCCACAGCTCGGGCGATGGCGGGCATCGGGTCGGGAAGGTCAGGGCACGTCCCCATCCGCACCGCCATGACCATGAGCGTGCGCGCCGAGACCGGCAGCACGTAAGCGAAACCCAGTTCGGGCCCGTCGTCAGCGGAGAAGTCGAGCAGGGTCGCCGTGGCCGGGTCGGCCACGTCAGCGTCGGCGTGCACCCACACCCCGCAGAAGGTCTGCAGCAGCGCCGGGGGTCGACAGACCGGGCGGGTCCCGAAGCCCGTGCGCAGATCCTCCACGCTCGGCGGTCGGCTGTCGAAGGCCCACCTGGCCGTCAGCTGGGTCGTGGCTCCCTGCACTGTTGCCCTCGTGCCGTCCGCGGAGTCGCGCACCGTCTGCACAGGCTCGAGCAGCAGCGTCACCCGGGGATCGGCGCCGACCTCGGCCAGCAGGTCCGCGCGGGCGCGTCCCCAATCGGTCGCGTCGTAACGCCAACGCTGCAACGCGACCGCGCGAACCGTCCCGTCGTGCGCCACGGTCCGCAACGAGCGCCACGACCCGATCCGCCACGGGTCCAACGGCGTCGGCCGATCCGCCCATGATGAGTACGTGACCGACTGGCCGGCTGGGGCGGGACGGGGGTCGGCCAGAAGCACCCGGGGACGGGCCGTGCCCGGGCCGGTGGGAGGCGAGGTGAGCAGCGCCCGAGCCAGCAGCAACCCCGACAGCCCGGCACCGATGATCGCCACGTCAGCATCCGGGGTCACTCCAAGCATGATGCCCGACCCCTCGGGCCGGGAGCAGCGAACCGATCGACGAGCCGCTCACCTGTGCCGCACGCGCAGCGACCCAGGTCGCTCACGGCCAGAGCTCCCTCCAGGCCACCGCGGCGGGGCCGCGAGCTATGGCCACCGTGGGAGCGCAGCGTCAGGGACGACGCCGCGGCGCAGCACAGTCGCGTCCCGCTCCAGCGAGTCCAAGACGTCCGGCCACCCCTCGGGGTCGATGCCCGACTCCGGGTCCGGGCGGGACTCCCAGACGCGCTGGACGTAGCTCAGCTGTGTCGACCAGCCGGCCTCGAGCTCGCTGTGCCCGGACCGCTGAGCATCCGGGTTCAGCCAGGTGTTGACAGCGGCCAGCACCGCCGCACCCAAGGTGATCAGCGCCGCAACCTCGGGACTGACGAGCTCCAGCAGCGCGCCGGTACCTGCCGCGGCGGCAAGCACAACGACCGACGCCCCGAGCACGTAGTAGACCACCGACCACCGAAGGGCCCGCTTCTTCTCCCCATCGACCTCCAGCTCCGCCTCACGGAACAAGCCCCACGCGCTCCGCCCGAACGGCGTCGCCGAGAAGTCCGGGCGGTTGCCGGTCACATCCAGGCCGCGCCACTGACCACGTCGGCCCCCGGGCGGTACCGGGGACATGGAGGCCGGGGGCACGACCGGCGCAGCAGGAGGCGGGACACCCGCCGCTTCCGTGCCCTGTCCGACGGGCTCGGGTACAGGTGCGGTCACCGTCCTGCCTGGCCGTCACGTTCGTTGAGGGCGTCTCGGTCGGGACGGTGCAGGACGCGTCCCCGAACGGGATGGTCTGGCTCTGCTCGGCGCTGGACGTGCCCGCCGTCCCGCCCGAGGTGGACGAGCTCGGGCAGTCCGGCACCGTCTGCGACCTCCACCGGGCCCACGACCCCACGGCCGCCCGCCTCCGGGTTGGGTTGGGGGGCTGCTCGGGCCGAGTTCGCCGCGACGCGCGGGAACCGCCGTACCGCGTCTGCGGCCGACTACTGCATCGAGGACGACGTCTTCGAGCAGCGCTGAGCACTTCCTCCGAACGGGCTGAGCCGCCCCGGGAGGGGCGCACCGGACGGTCCGGTCGGTTTCGCGCCTCGTGCCGCCTGTCGGCAGGTTCTCAAAGCGCCTTTGCGCTCAGTCCAGGTAGTCGCGCAGCACCTGCGAGCGGCTGGGGTGGCGCAGCTTGCTCATCGTCTTGGACTCGATCTGGCGGATCCGCTCGCGGGTTACCCCGTACACCTTGCCGATCTCGTCGAGCGTCTTCGGCTGGCCGTCGGTGAGGCCGAACCGCATGGCCACGACGCCGGCCTCCCGCTCGGACAGCGTCTCCAGCACCTGCTGCAGCTGCTCCTGCAGCAGCGTGAACGAGACCGCGTCGGCGGGCACGATCGCCTCGGAGTCCTCGATGAGGTCGCCGAACTCCGAGTCGCCGTCCTCACCCAGCGGGGTGTGCAGCGAGATCGGCTCACGGCCGTACTTCTGCACCTCGACGACCTTCTCCGGAGTCATGTCGAGCTCGCGGGCCAGCTCCTCCGGCGTGGGCTCGCGGCCGAGGTCCTGCAGCATCTGGCGCTGCACCCGGGCGAGCTTGTTGATCACCTCGACCATGTGGACCGGGATCCTGATGGTGCGGGCCTGGTCGGCCATCGCGCGGGTGATCGCCTGGCGGATCCACCAGGTCGCGTAGGTGGAGAACTTGTAGCCCTTGGTGTAGTCGAACTTCTCCACCGCGCGGATGAGGCCGAGGTTGCCCTCCTGGATCAGGTCCAGGAACAGCATCCCGCGTCCGGTGTAGCGCTTGGCCAGCGAGACGACCAGCCGCAGGTTCGCCTCGAGCAGATGGTTCTTGGCCCGCCGACCGTCCTCGGCGATCCACTCCAGGTCGCGGCGCAGCAGGGGCTCCATCAGGTCGGCCTCACGACCGAGCTTCTCCTCCGCGAACAGCCCCGCCTCGATGCGTTTGGCGAGCTCGACCTCCTGCTCGGCGTTGAGCAGCGCGACCTTGCCGATCTGCTTGAGGTAGTCCTTGACCGGGTCGGCGGTCGCCCCTGCGGTGACCACCTGCTGCACCGGCTCGTCGGTGTCGTCGGTGTGGCTGATGACGAAGGCTTCCTCGGACGGTGCCAGCGCCGGTGCCGCTGCAGGAGGCGAGGCCCCGACGGCGCCGTTCTTGCCGGAGGTGTCCTCCTCCTCGATCTCGGCTGCAGCCTGCTCGAGCTCGGCCACCAGCTCGACCTCGAGCGTGGCGGCGTCCTCCAGATCGATGTCTCCCAGCTCGTCGTCCGGGCCCGGACCCTCCGCCGGGAGGTCCTCGCCGGCTTCCTCGCCGGCCTGCCTGTCGAGGTCGGCCGTGGCCGTGGAGGCCTGCTTCGGCTTGACCGCCGGCGCATGGTGCTCGGAGGCGGAGACGGAGACGGCGGCCTCCAGCGCCCGGCGGGCCAGGTACTTCTTGGCCCAGGCGGAGTCACCAGGGACTCGCTCGAAGACGATGCCGCGCTCGTGCATCGACAGCGTCACGGCCTTCACGTCTCGCGGCTCGAGGCCGAGCTCCTCGACGGTGAGCTGCAGCTCATCGGTGGTCAGCGACTTGTACTTGCGCTTGCCGACCTTCTTGATCAACTCCTTGACCTGTGGCAGGGCCAGGGGATCCACTGCTACAGCGCTCGACGACACGCACAAACCCTTCGATGGACGCACCCGGACCGACCAACTCCGCAGAGGGCAACGTGCAGAGGCCGGACGTTGTTCCCACGCCCGGCGCCGGCGCCGTCCCGTGCAGGTGCTGCCATTGTCGCACGTCCGGTGCCGTGCGACACGCACGGAGCCGGACCAGCCGTGGACTAGGCGCCGGCCTTCGCTGCCGCCTTGGCTGCCTTCTTGTAGGCGCGGACCTCGGCAAGCGAGTCGGGCCCGGTGACATCGGCGATGGAGCGCCGGCTGCCCTGCTCGCCGTAGGCCCCGGCAGCCTCGCGCCAGCCGTCCGGCTGCACGCCGAGCTGCTTGCCCAGCAGGGCTACGAAGATGCGCGCCTTCTGCTCCCCGAACCCCGGCAGTGCTCTGAGCCGGCGCAGCAGGTCACGCCCGTCGGCCGCCCCCGTCCACACCGACGCGGCGTCGCCGTCGTACTCGTCGGCGATGGCAC
>Ga0209594_1000516_pt1 | contig 22877 bp, 24 predicted proteins | sample AshMeaCrysSpring_FD_184126 | JGI IMG/M metagenome (GOLD analysis project Ga0209594, IMG submission 184126) | Groundwater microbial communities from Big Spring, Nevada to study Microbial Dark Matter (Phase II) - Ash Meadows Crystal Spring... | ecosystem: Environmental > Aquatic > Deep subsurface... | reverse complement strand
CCACCACCCCCACCACCCCCTCGACAGCGGCAAACCCGGCGACCTCCACCACCCCCACCGCGCCGGCGACCGACGCGGCGGGCGGGATCGATACTGGGACGTCCGCGACGACTGGAGCGCCGTCCGCCGGCGGGCAGTCGGGGCCGGTCGCACTCAGCCGGTCGGCGACGGTCGAGTCCGTGGGCGGGGTCGTCGACGGCCGGCCAACGCCCGACCAGGGTCGTCCCAGCAGCGCGGCGGCCACCGATGCCTCCGCCACCGAGCTCGCCCACACCGGGGCCAGCGGTGCGCAGACCGCGGGGCTGGCCGCCCTGGCCGTCGGCCTCCTCGGTGCCGGCGCCGCCCTCGTGGTGGCGGACGACGACAACGACGACAACGACGACAACGACGACAACGACGACGTCTGACGTCGCCCAGCGGTCGGTCGCCGGTTGACACGGGCCGGGGCCACGCGTTTGCTGTGCCGTAGCGCTCGGTGGCAGGGAAGGGGCGACGGTGACGGACACGCTCAAGGCCGATCTCGTGCTCGAGGGCGGCGGCGTGAAGGGGATCGCCCTCGTCGGAGCGCTCTCGGTGCTGATGGACGCCGGCTACACGTTCCCGCGAGTGGCCGGCACGTCGGCCGGGGCGATCGTCGGCGCGCTCCTCGCCGCAGGGAAGAGCGCCACCGAGCTGCAGGCGATCCTCGAGGCCACCGACTACCGGCGCTTCCAGGACGAGTCGTGGCTCGACCGGCTCCCGGCCGGCAAGCTCGTGTCGCTGCTGCTCGAAGACGGCATCTACGAGGGCACCTACCTGCGGACATGGCTGGCCGAGCTGCTCGGCGAGGTCGACACGTTCACCGATCTCGCCTTGCCACCCGACCCGGACAGCACGCTGCTGCCCGACCAGCGCTACCGCCTCGTGGTCAACGTGTCCGACGTGTCGCTCGGCCGCCTCGTCCGCTTCCCGTGGGACTACCGCCGCGTCTACGGACTCGAACCGGGCGGGCAGCGGGTGGTCGACGCCGTGCGGGCCTCGATGTCGATCCCGTTCTTCTTCGAGCCGGTCCGCTTCCGCTACGAGCGCACGACCGACGCGAAGATCCGCAGCGTGCGGTCGGTGCTGGTCGACGGCGGGATGCTGTCGAACTTCCCGGTCGACATCTTCGACCGCACCGACGGCAGGCCGCCGCGCTGGCCGACGTTCGGCATCAAGCTGTCGAGCAAGCCGGGTGCGCTGTCGGAGACGTTCCCGAAGGACGTCGAGGGCCTCGGTCGCCTGGCGGCTGCGATGGTGGGCACGCTCACGAGCTACCGCGACGCGATGCACGTCGACGACCCGGCCGTCCAGGCCCGCACGATCTTCGTCGACACCAAGGGTGTGAAGTCGACCGACTTCGACCTCAGCCCGGCCGCACAGCGCGAGCTCTTCGACGCCGGGGTGCGGGCCGCCACCAAGTTCCTGGCCTCGTGGGACTTCGAGGCCTACAAGGCCGAGTTCCGCACCGGATCCCCGGACTGAGAAGGATGTCCGCGACCCCTCGCCGACGTGCTAGTCCACGGACCAGCGAGCGAGCGACGGGGCGAAGTGCCCCCCCGAGATGGTCGACGCCGAGGACTACGAGGTCGTCACCGAGACGGTCGAGGTCGAGAGCCTGCTGTCGGTCGAGGGCATCCGCTTCCTGTTCACGTCGTTCGTGCGCAACTTCATGGGCTTCACCGCGAAGGGGATCATCCTCATCGTGATGATCGGCGTCGGCGTGTCGGAGGCGTCGGGGCTGATCTCGTCGCTCATACGCAAGTTGGTGGCGGTCTCGTCGGCCGCAACCCACTCGCCAGCATGGCCGCGGCGTTCGCAGGGGTGGCCGGCGGCTTCGGCGTCAACCTGCTCATCACCCCCACCGACGCCCTGCTGCGCGATCCCGACACCGGCAGCGTCATCGGCACGTCGCCGTTCATGGACAGCCTGATCGTGATCATCACGCTGCTGTTCCTGGCCGCCGGCATCGGCTACGGCCGCGGCGCCGGCACGATCACGACGAGCACCGACACCATCAACGCCGTCACCAAGTCGTGGGCCGGCATGGCCGGGCTGCTGGTCTTGTTCCGTGAAGCTGGGCGACCTCATCGAGGGGTCGAGCATCGGCGAGGTCTGGCTGCTCCTCGCGGCGATGGCCATCACGCTCGTCGTCGGCATCATCATGCCGCAGGCCATCGCCAAGTGGGCCCTGCTGGCCCCGATCTTCATCCCGCTGTTCCTGCGCCTCGGGATCGAGCCGGAGGCCGTGCTGGCCGCCTACCGCGTGTCCGACTCGCCCATCAACATCGTCACGCCGATCATGGCCTACTTCCCGCTGATCGTCGTGTTCGCCAAGCGCTACGACAAGAGCTCCGGCATCGGCACCGTGATCGCGCTCATGCTCCCGTACTTCGCGGCGCTGACCGTCGTGTGGACGCTGTTCTTCGTGGCCTGGCACGTGCTGGGCATCCCCTGGGGCCCGTGACGTCGGGACCTCGACCCGGTCGGATGCCACCGGCCGAGGTGGAGCCGGGCGCCACCGAACGCCCGGGCGGGGTCAAGGGGTGAGTGGCGCCGGCTCGTGGAGCACCCGCGCCACGTGGAGGCGGGCATGGGCCACGGCCGTGTCGAGGTCGTCGAACACGTGGTGCTGGTGGGCCAGCGCGTCGAGCGCCCCCACCGCCGCCAGCGTGCGCAGGTGCTCGGGGCGCACGCCCTTCAGCAGCACGGTGATGCCGCGTGACTCGAGCTCGGCCACGATCTCGCCCAACGCCTGCGCGCCGGTCGCATCGAGCACCTGCACGCCCGGCAGTCGGAGGATCACCACCTTCACGTCGGCGACGGCGGTGAGCTCGGTGAGGAATCGCTGCGACGCCCCGAAGAAGAGCGCCCCGTCGAGGCGGTACACGACGATGTGGTCGTGCAGCAGGCGGCGCTCGTCGTCGAGGTCGACGAGCGACTCCACCGGCTCGGCCTGCGCCGCCGCCGTGCGGGCGACCGAGCGCAGCGCCAGCACGGCGGCGACCGCGACGCCGATCTCGACGGCGAGGATGAGGTCGAACGCCAGGGTGACCGCTGCGGTGACGACGAGGACCACGGCGTCGCTGCGGGTGGCGCGCATCACTGCCCGCAGGTTGTGCACCTCCACCATGCGCACGGCCGTGACCATGAGCACCCCGGCCAGGGCGGCCAGAGGGATCTCGGCGACGAGCGGGCCTCCGAAGAACACGACGAGCACGAGCACGAGCGCATGGACGAGCGCAGCGACGCGGGTGCGGGCGCCCGAGCGCACGTTCACGGCCGTGCGGGCGATGGCACCGGTGGCCGGCATCCCGCCGAACAGCGGCGACACGAGGTTGGCCAGGCCCTGGCCGAACAGCTCGCGGTCGGGGTCGTGGCGGCGGGTGTCGGCCATGCCGTCGGCCACCTTGGCCGACAGCAGGCTCTCGATGGCGGCCAGGGCGGCGACCGCGAAGGCCGCTCCGAACAGGTCGCTCAGCCGCTGCGCCGACACGCTGGGCAGCGACGGCAGCGGCAGCGAGTCGGGCAGGGAGCCGATCCGCGCGACGTCGGCGTCGACCAAGCCGGCCACCACGGTGGCCACGACCACCGCCAGCAGCGACGCCGGCAGCGCGCGGTGCAGCCTCGGCGCAGCCACCATCACCACGACCACGAGGGCGACGAGGCCGAGGGCAGCCAGGCTGCCGTTGCCTTGCAGCGCCTCACCGACGGCGCGGACGGCGACGACGACGGTGTTCTCGCCCTCCGGCCGGGCCACGCCGAGGGCGGCCGGCACCTGCTGGAGGAAGATGATGGCGGCGATGCCGACGGTGAAGCCCTCGATGACCGGCCACGGGATGTAGGCGAGGAAGCGACCGAGGCGGACGGCCGCCGCGACGACGAGCAGCACCCCAGCCATCAGCCCGACCAGGTAGACGGCGTCGATGCCGTAGCGGGCGACGATGGGGACGAGGACCACCGTCATCGCACCGGTCGGCCCCGAGACCTGCACGTGAGAGCCGCCGAACAGGGCGGCCACGGTGCCGGCGACGATGGCGGTGACGAGGCCGGCCTGGGCGCCGAGCCCGGTCGTGATGCCGAACGCCAGGGCGAGGGGTAGCGCCACCACACCCACGGTGAGGCCGGCGACGACGTCACCCCGCCACGACCGCCGGAGCCCGGCGTAGTCGGCACGAACCGGCAGCAGCGCCCGCAGGTTGCGCCAGAACGCACGCATCCACGACGGCGATGCCGCCGGCGCGGGCACTGCGCTCACGGCTCACCCACTGCGGCATGGAGGTCGGCGAGGAGGTCACGCGTCTGCGCCAGCGACGTGAGCAGCAGGCGCTTGGCCACCCGCAACAGCTCGCCCACCAGCGGGTCACGCAGGGCGTAGTAGACGGACGAGCCGGACTTGCGTGACGTGACGAGGCCGGCCCGCCGCAAGATGCCGAGCTGCTGCGACAGGTGCGACAGCTCGATGCCCACGAGGGGCTGCAGCTCGCCGACCGAGCGCTCCCCGTCCGACAGCACCTCGAGGGCACGGATGCGGGCGGGATGGGCGAGCGCCTTGAACAGCTCGGCCTTGACCACCGACAGCGGCACACTCGACCCCGGTCCGCTCGACGTCGCGTCGATCATGGGACGCCGCTCCTCTCGACAGCTGATGATCTGATGTTTCTATCAGATCATCAGGTGATTGGACGGTCGGCCACCGGACCGGTCGCTCGACCTCGCGCGACGCCTCGCGGTCAGGGGCGGTGCGCGCGCTGCGCACGGGCGTCGAGGTACTCCTCGATGCGGCGGTCGGCGTCGTCGCCGAAGAGGATCTCGGCCACCTCACGCAGGCCGGCCGACCCGACGATGGCGGCCTCGGGCACCACCTGGTCGATCTTCGAGCGACGGCGGGTGAAGTCCTCGAGCTTGGTGATCATCTCGGTGCGGGCCTGCAGGTGCAGCTCGACGCGGAGGTAGTCGGCACTGTCCATGACGTCCTCGGCCATGTGCGGGTCGTCGCGGATGGCTTCCAGCAGCGAGAACGCCCGGCGGCCGTACCGGCGCCAGAGCCGGTCGGTGAGGGGCTCGGTGTCGGGCTTCGAGCGCAGTGAGTCGAGCCGGATGAGGCGGGCCTGGCGGTAGAACTCGTCACGCGTCGCCTTGGCCGGCTCGCCGAACCAGTTGTGGAGGTCGGGCTCGAGCGGCACGCCGAGGCGCTCCACCTCCGCGGCCACCTCCTCACCGACGTTGAGGCAGTCGGTGAGCTTGCCGCCGAACACGGTGACGACGTGGCGGTCGGCGTCGGCCTCGATGGCGTGCTTGCGGCTGAGCGAGGTCCAGTCGACGTCGCGCTGGTCGCCGGCCGTGCGCTTCACCACGAGCGGGCGCACGCCGCAGCGCTCGGCGATCACGTCGTCGACCGTCAGCGGGCGGGCGAGGTTCAGCCGCCGGTTGATCTGGTCGAGCAGGAACGCCCGGTCGGTGTCGTCGACCTCGGTGAGGGGATCGTCGACACGCGTGTCGGTCGTGCCGATCACCGAGCGGCGGCCCATCGGGATCACGTAGAAGAGACGCTGGGTGTCGTCGAAGAAGGCCAGCACCCGGTGGTGCTCGGTGGTGGTGAGGCGAGGCACCACCAGGTGGATGCCCTTGGAGTAGACGATGCGGTGGCCGGTGGTGAGACCCCACGTGGCGTTGAGCGCGTCGACGAACGGGCCGGCCGCGTTCACGATCACGCGCGCCGAGGTGGTGTAGGCGGCGCCGCTGTCGACGTCTCGCAGCGCCACCCGCCAGCGGTCGCCCTCACGCTCGGCGCCCACCAGCTCCACGTAGTTGGCCGCCGAGGCACCCGCCTCCATCGCCGAGCGGACGAAGGAGAACACGAACCGGGCGTCGTTGTCGATCAGGTAGGCATCGCGGTACTCGATGCCACCCCGGACGCTCGTGGTGTCGACCACCGGCTCCTCGGCCTCGATCTTCTCCCTCGACAGCAGCCGCGGCCGGCGGGTGCCGAACTGCCCGATGATCCAGTAGCCGAGGGCGCCGAGCGCGGCGAACTTCGGCGAGTAGGGAGAGGTCTGGTCGAGGCTGGCGAGGAAGCTGATCTCCTTGATGTTGTCCGGGTAGGCCGCCATCAGCCGGTTGCGGGAACGGCACAGCTTCCACACGAGCGGCAGCTCGTAGTGCTCGAGGTACTTGAAGCCGCCCCACACGAGGTTCGACGACTCCTGGCTGGTGAACGCCCCGAAGTCGCCCCGGTCGACGAGAGCGACCGACGCTCCCCGGCCGGCCAGGGCGGCCGCCGACACCGCTCCGTTGATGCCGCCACCGACGACCAGCACGTCGAACGAGCCCCCGTCGATGCGGGCCAGCGACGACGCCCGTGCTGCCATGTCCGACCACCTCTTCGTTCCGACCGCGAGCGACGCTCATTTCGCGCTCGTCGACCACCCTGCCAGACACGCGACAGCCAGGCGACGCCGAGCACGGCACCGCCGCCAGCCGAGGGTCAGCGGGTCGAGCCGGGCGAACCGGCGCCGTGGGCGCGGGTTCGGCCGGGTGCCGGTCAGCCGGCGAGCAGCTTCGCCTTGGCGGTGCTGAACTCCTCGTCCGTGAGGATCCCCTGGTCGTGGAGACCGGCGAGGTCCTTCAGCTTGGCGATCATGGGATCCTCGTCGGCCACCTCGGCCGCCGGAGGAGGCGGGGGAGGTGGCGGGGCCTGAGCGGCGACCTGCTGCTGGTACGCCTCCTCACGCTGCGCGTAGATGGCCGCGTCGCGGTCGGCGTAGCGCTCGGCCTGCCGCCGCGCCACTCGACCGGACACCGCCGTCGCCGTGCCCGCCACGACGGCGGTCCGAGCCACACCTCGCAAGAGTCCCGGCATGGTGTCTCCTTCTTCTGGATCGGTGACGTCAGGACTCGAGCGCGTCGAGCGCCGCCATGACATCGACAGCGGGGATGCGGGCGCTGGCCACCGGCGAGCCGCCTTCGCGCAGTGCGGCGGCGATGAACGGGATGGCCCACGCGTTCTCGTAGACGATGAGGACCGCGGTCGTGCCGGGCGTCATGGACTCGCCGGCCTCGGCCACGTCGTCGGCGCTCAGCAGGCCCGAGCGGGCGCCGGTCAGCGCCTCGAAGGCCGACAGCGCCGCCGCCTCGACGAGCTCCACCGCGGCCACGGAGCCGTCGAGCTCCTTGCGGATGGCGACGAGGTCGTAGAGCCGGACGATCCCGGCGTCGACGAGATCGATGAGGGCGGCGACGCTGTCGGTGCGCGGCCCGTCACCCTCGAACTCGATGAGGATGAAGTCGATCGGCCCGTGCACGTCGACGCCGCTCATGATGGCTCCTCCGGGTGTGCGACGACCACGGGCACGGACGCCCGGGTCGGCTGGCCGTCCGGACTCTACGACAGCCCGGCCCACCTCGTGTTCAGCCGGCCGGGAAGGGTCCAGCGGCCCCGCAACCGGGACGTCCGCCACCTGACGCCGTGACGGGGCAGGCGTAAGGTGAACGCAGAGACCGTCACGAAGACCTGCAGCGCACGGGTCCGCGAGCCGCACGCGGTCACGGGGCGCGGAAGGGAGTCCGTCGTGCCACGGATCCGGAGGTGCGTCGTCCTCATCGCCTCGCTCGTCCTCGTCGGGGCGTGCGGCAGCGAGTCGTCCGGGGTCGATACGACCGCCGAGACGACGAGCGCCACCACCGAGCCGCCCGACACGACGACGGCCACCACCGCACCGCCCGACACGACAGCCCCTACCACCGCAGCACCCGCCACGACCGCGCCCGCGCCCGCGCTGGAGCAGCCCGCGATCTGGCCGGCCCCCGATGTGGTGTTCACCACACCTGAGGCGGCCGCCGCCGACTTCCTGGCCGGCGTGTTCGGCGACGGACCGATGCTCGGCGAGTTCATGGCCGGGGATTCGCGCAGCGGCGAGATCGAGGTGTTCGCCTCAGCGGACGGCGTGCCGATCGGTGAGGCCCGCAGCCTGCTGCTCCTGCGTCAGCTCGGTCCCGATGACGGCTGGTTCGTGCTCGCCGCCGCCAGCGACGTCGCGACGATCACCACGCCCGAGCCGATGGCCACCGTGCCGGCCGGCCCGCTGACCGTCGAAGGCGTGGGCACCGGGTTCGAGGCGACGATCGTGGTGAGCGCGTTCGAGGCCGGCCGGGCCGACAACGAGTTCGACCGTGAAGTCACCATGGCCGGCAACTTCGGGGAGGCCCTCCCCTACTCCGTGTCGCTCGACGTGAGCGCGGCGGCCGAAGGTGACGTGGTGGCGCTGTTGATCCGTGGTGGCACGGGCCTGGAGACCGACCCGGGCGACTTCGGGGCGATCCCTGTCGTCATCGGATGATCGTCCCCGTCACCTTGCCGCTCGCCGGGAGCGATCGGGTCGACGGAGCTCGGCGTGACCGGGCCGGCCGATGAGTGGGCCGGTGACCCTTCCACCAGCGGCCGCTCCCGTCGGACCGATCGAGCGTCTCCGAGCCGGCGCTGTCTACGACGCAACCGACTCGCGCCCGGGCGGGCTCTCCGCCGACCAGGTCACCGCCCGCCTTGTCGACCACGGACCGAATGTGCTCGAGGTGGCCCGGCCGCGGCCGCTGGTGCTCCGCTTCGGCGCACACTTCACCCACGTCATGGCCCTGCTGCTGTGGGCCGGCAGCCTGGCCGCGCTCCTGGCCGGCCTCCCCGCGCTGGGCGTGGCGATCGTGCTCGTCAACGTCATCAACGGCGTGTTCAGCTTCTGGCAGGAGCACAAGGCCGATCGGGCGACCGAAGCGCTCCGACGCCTCCTGCCGGTGTACGCCCGGGTGCTGCGCGACGACCGCGAGGTCCGGGTGGCCGCCGAGGACCTCGTGCCGGGCGACGTGATGCTGCTCGACGAGGGCGACCGCATCTCGGCTGACGGCCGCGTCGTCGACCACGCCGAGCTGCGGGTCGACCAGTCCACCCTCACCGGCGAGACGACGCCGGTCCGCAAGACATCCGAGCCGGTGCCCGCCGCCGCCGGCAACCGCGCCGACATCCCGAACCTGGTGTTCGCCGGCACCAACGTGGCATCCGGGCGGGGCAAGGCCGTCGTCGTGGCCACGGGCATGAGCACCGAGTTCGGGCGGATCGCCGGGCTGACCCAGGCGACGGTGGCCGACCCGAGCCCACTGCAACAGGAGCTGGCCCGTCTCAGCAAGCTGGTCAGCGTCATCGCCATCGGCGTCGGGACCGTGCTCGCCGGCATCGCCCTCGCCGTCGGCGTGATGGACATCGGTGACGGTCTCGTGTTCGGGCTCGGCATGATCGTGGCCTTCGTACCCGAAGGGATGCTCCCGACGGTCACCTTGTCGCTGGCCATGGCCACGCAGCGCATGGCCGAGCGCCACGCCCTCGTGAAGCGGCTGTCGGCCGTCGAGACCCTCGGGTCGACGAGTGTGATCTGCACCGACAAGACCGGGACGCTCACCCAGAACGAGATGACGGTGCGCGAGGCGTTCGTGCTGGCCGGCGCGGCCGAGCTCGACGGGGTCGGCTACGCCCCGGTCGGTCGGGTGCACGGCGTCGACGAGGGCAGCCCGGCCGCGGCCGACGTCGCCGTGCTCCTGACGACGGCGGCGCTCGCCTGCAACGCTCGGCTCACGCAGGCCGAGGGACGATGGACCGTGCTCGGCGACCCCACTGAGGCCGCCGTCGAGGTCGCCTGCGCCAAGGCGGGCATCGACCTCGAGGCGGCGAGCCGCTCGGCGCCCCGCGTCCACGAGCTCCCCTTCGACGCCCGGCGCAAGCGGATGAGCACGCTGCACCGGGTCGACGGCCGCCTCGTGCTCCACACGAAGGGAGCGCCACGGGAGCTGCTCGCCCTGTGCGTCAGGGCTCGGCTGGCCGGCGCCGACCAGCCGCTCGACGCCGCCCTGCACCGGCAGATCGAGGAGGCCAACGACGACATGAGCCGGCGGGGCCTGCGCGTGCTCGCCGTCGCCCGGCGAGAGGTCGAGGGCGCAACGGGCGACCGGTCCCCCGAGCAGCTCGAGCGTGAGCTCACCTTCCTCGGCCTGGTGGCCATGATGGACCCGCCGCGACCGGAGGTCGCGGCCGCCGTCGACACGTGTCATCGAGCCGGGATCCGCACCGTGATGATCACCGGCGACTACGGGCTCACCGCGGAGTCGATCGCTCGGCGGGTCGGGCTGCTGCAGACCGACGAGGTCCGCATCGTGAACGGCGACGAGCTCGACCGCCTGTCCGACGACGACCTCGCACGAGCCCTCGGTGGTGAAGTGCTGTTCGCCCGCGCCTCCCCGGAGCACAAGCTCCGCATCGTCTCCGCGCTCCAGCGCCTCGGCCACGTCGTGGCGGTCACGGGCGACGGCGTGAACGACGCGCCGGCGCTCAAGAAGGCCGACATCGGTGTCGCCATGGGCGCGTCGGGCACCGATGTGGCCCGGGAAGCCGCCGACATGATCCTGCTCGACGACAACTTCGCGTCGATCGTGAGCGCCGTCGAGGAGGGCCGCTCCGTCTACACGAACATCCGCCGGTTCACCTCCTACATCTTCACCAGCAACGCGCCCGAGGCTGTTCCGTTCATGGTGTTCGCCCTCAGCGGCGGGCGCATCCCGCTGGCACTCGGGGTCATGGCGATCCTGTCGATCGACCTCGGCACGGACCTGGTGCCGGCCCTCGCGCTCGGGGCCGAGCCGCCCGAGCCCGGGGTGATGGACCGCCCACCCCGGAGCCAGTCGCAGCACCTCGTCACCCGGTCGCTGCTCGAGCGGGCCTACCTGCTGCTCGGAGCCGTCCAGAGCGTGGCCGTCATGGCCGTGTTCTTCGGCTGGTACTGGACCCACGGCTACTGGGGACAGGTGCTCGACCTGCCCGACGATGGCGACCTCTACCACCAGGCCGTCAGCATGGCGCTGGCCACCGTGGTCTTCACCCAGATCGGCAACCTCTTCGCGCAGCGGTCGACCACCACGTCGATCCGGCGCGTCGGGCTGTTCTCGAACCGGCTCGTCTGGGTGGGCATCGCGTCCGAGCTCGTCATCGTCGCGCTGATCGTGTACGTGCCGGTGCTCCAGCGAGTGGTCGGCACTGGGTCGCTGCCACCGACGGCGTGGCTGTGGCTGGTGCCGCTCGTCCCGCTGCTGCCCGTCGCCGACGAGCTGCGCAAGATGCTCGGCGCGCGGCGCCGACCGATCCCGAAGGAGGTGATCGCCGCATGAAGATCATCCTGATCGGCTGCGGCCGCACCGGTGCCGGGCTGGCCCGGGTGCTCGACACCGCAGGTCACGCCGTCACCGTCATCGACACCGACGAGAGCGCCTTCAGGAGGCTCGGGCCGGCCTTCACCGGCGCTCGGATCGTCGGCGTCGGCTTCGACCAGGACGTCCTCCGGCGAGCCGGCATCGACGCCGCCGACGGCGTGGCCGCCGTCACCGGCGACGACGAGGTCAACGCCCTGGTGGCCCGCATCGCCGGGCGGATCTTCCGGGTCCCCAAGGTGGTGGCCCGCCTGCACGACCCTCGCAAGGCCCAGATCTACCGCCGCCTCGGCGTGCAGGTGGTGGCGCCGGTCGACTGGGGCATCCACCGCACGGCCGACCTCCTCACCTTCTCCGACGTCGGCGCGCTCCTCAGCCTCGGCACCGGGCAGGTCGACCTCGTGGAGGTCGAGCTGCCCCATCTGCTCGCCGGCCGCCCGATCGAGGAGGTGACGGCCCCGGGCGAGGTGCTCCCGGTGGCCATCAGCCGGGCCGGCCGCACGTTCATCCCGATCGCGGGCACCACGATGCAGGACGGCGACATCGTGCACCTCGCCGTCGTCGCCGCATCCCGCGGTCGGCTCGAGTCGATGCTCGGCACCAGGTGAGGGGGCGGCCATGTCGGAGGTCCTGATCGTTGGTGGAGGCCGGATCGGCACGTACCTCACCAACCTGCTGCTGGAAGGGGGCCACGCGGTGACCCTCGTGGAGGCCGACCCGGCCCGCGTCGACCGCCTGGCCCACGAACTGGAGCCCGGGCACCTGGTCCTCGGCAACGGCACCGACCCCGACGTCCTCGAGTCGGCCGGCGTCCGCCGGGCCGACACCGTGGTCGCGGTGACCAACCGCGACGAGACCAACCTCGTGGTGACCAGCCTGGTGAGGTTCGAGTTCGCGGTGCCCCGCACCATCGCCCGGGTGAACAACCCGAAGAACGCCTGGCTCTACACCGGCGAGATGGGCGTCGACGTGGCGCTCAACCAGGCCGCCATCATCGGCCACCTGGTGGCCGAGGAGATGTCGCTCGGCGAGATGATGACGCTGCTGAAGCTGCGCCGGGGCCAGTACGCGCTCGTCGAGGAGAAGGTCCATCCGGCCTCCAGCGCCGCTGGGCGAGCCGTCGTCGACCTGAGCCTGCCGGCGGCGTGCGTCCTCGTGGGCGTGCTGCGCGGCCCCGACCTCATCACGCCGCACGGCGACACCGTGCTGCTGGCGGACGACGAGGTGCTCGCCATCGTGCACAGCGAGGCCGCCCCCGCCCTCGCCGCAATCCTCGGACCCGGCCCCACGACCTGAGGCAGCCCCAGCGGTCAGGGTCGCCTGCGGAGCGTGACCGGGCCCGGGTCAGGGACCAGCGGTTGCGACCGGATCGAGGTGCGTCAGCCCGGCGACGCTCGTGAAGCCGCGGTCGGCAGACATCAGGCCGACGAGGTGGTCTCGCTCGAGTACGACGGCGGCGAGCACGGCGTCGAAGGCCCCGAGCGCCTCGTAGCGCTCGAAGAGCTCGAGACCGCGCGCGAGGTCCGCCTCACCGGGATGGACGAGCGGCGACAGCAGATCGGCGAAGCGCAGGGCCAGTGTCCGTGCGTCGGCACGCCCGGTGCGCCGGGCACGCACGTGGGCGAACTCCTGGATGACCTCCACTGTCGTCGTGGCGGCAAGGCGGCCAGCGCCGATGTCACGCACGACCTCCCGGCACGGGTCTCTGAGCGGGTGCTCACCGCCGACGGCGTAGACGAGCACCGTGGTGTCGAGCAGGATCAACCACGCCGTCCTCGAAGCTCGTCGAGCTCCCGCTGCAGCTCACCGAGGTCGGGGGCCGGCATGGGCTCGGCCTCGAGGATCGCGTCGGCCGCCGCGCGGCGCCTCGGCATCGCTGGCGGAAAGGTCAGGTCGATGGCCTCGCGCACCAGCTTCGCCACTGACGTGCCGCGCACCGCGGCCTCCCGTTCCAGACGTTCACGCTGCTCACGCTCGATGAGCACCTGCAACCGCTCCTTGAGCATGCTCATACTGTAGCAGGTCTTCCAAGTGGCACGAGGTCAGGAATCGAGGCTCGGGAAGTAGATCTGCCAGGCCAGCAGTGACTTCGCCGCGAGGCTGAGCACGAGGTAGGCCTTCTCCCCGTACACGTAGTCGGTCCACCGTCCGACGCCGCGGTACTGCAGCCATTGGTTGAGCCCGAAGCTGAAGAACAGCACGCCCTGCACGATCACGATCCCGTACACGAACCCGGGCACCGTCTCGGACCCGACGATCTGCACGGCGATGGCGATCCACGGGGCGATGCCGGCGATCGTGCCGAACCAGAACGGCAGCATCGTCGTGGACGTGCGGCCGGGCGGGTTCATCCGCTCCTGCACCCAGCCGAACAGGATCATGGCCACGTTGGCCCCGGCGACGGCGATGACCGACGTGATGTTGGTGATGCCGCTGTAGAACCCGATCAGCAGCACCATGATCGTGGCGCTGAACGAGTACTCGACCCAGCGGAACCGGTTGATCCCGGCTCGCAGGTCGGCCTCGTAGGTGCCCCTCGCCGCAGTTGCCGTGACGAGGTGATCGATGGCGGCCAGCGCGAGGAACACGGCGATGGCGACGCCGATGCGCACGTCGAACAACGATTCCGCAGCCGGCACACGGGTCCCCGGCGGGCCCTCGGGGAACGTCGAGACCACCGTGATGACGAAGTCGCCCGAGAGCACGACGATGAGGACGGCCTGGATGGCGTGGAGCCCGGCGAGCCCGAGGTTCCACGTTCGTAGGTTCGCCAGCCGCTCGCGGGTCACGCCGCTCGCCACGGGCCGACCTGCGTCGGTGCCGACACCGTCCGATGCCATGGACACGAAGCCCTCCCACGTCGAGCTGGTCGGATCGCTCAGCCAGATCGGTTCTATCAGCCGGGGCATCTCCTCGATCGACTGCATGCCGGCCGGTCGCGGTGCAAGAGTGGCCCGGGGGAAGGCGCTCGCGTGGAGGTGGCCATGGGGAAGCTCGACGGCAAGGTGGTGGTGGTGACCGGAGGGGCACGCGGCATGGGTGCTGCTGATGCCCGGCTCCTGGCCTCGGAGGGTGCGTCGGTGGTCGTGTGCGACGTGCTCGACGACGAGGGAGCTGCGCTGGCTGCCTCGATCGGCGGGACGTACCGGCACCTCGACGTCACCGACGAGACCGCCTGGGCCGAGGTGATCGCCGGGGTCGACGCCGGCCTGGGTCACGTCCACGCACTGGTGAACAACGCCGGTGTCGTCGGCTTCGCCCCCGTCGACGCCACCCCGCTCGACGAGTGGAACCGCGTGCTCGGCATCAACCTCACCGGCGTGTTCCTCGGCATCAGGACCGTCGCCGCGCCGATGCGAGCCGGCGGCGGCGGGGTCATCGTCAACATCTCGTCGACCGCCGGGATGATGGGGTACAGCAACCTCAGCGCGTACGTCGCCAGCAAGTGGGGCGTGCGTGGCCTCACGAAAGCGGCCGCTCTGGACCTGGCCAAGGACCGGATCCGTGTCGTGTCGGTGCACCCCGGCGGCATCCGGACGCCCATGACGGACGGGCTGAACGAGGGGGCCTACGTCGCGCAGCCGATCCCGCGGATCGGCGAGGCGGACGAGGTCGCCAAGCTCGTGCTCTACCTCATCGCCGACGCCACCTACTCGACCGGTACCGAGTTCGTGATCGACGGCGGCGCCACCGTCGGGCAGGTGCTGCAGGTCTGACCGGTGCTGCTCCTCAAGCGCTCGGCGAGGCGACGGACGTCGCTGCTCGCCGCCTCCAACGCAGTGCAGCCGTCGGTGCTCTTGTTGCGCCGCCAGCAGGGACGGCGCGCCGCTGAGCTGGCTCGCCTGCTGCTGGCCAACGTCGGCGCCATCGCCGAAGATCTCGCTGCGGGCGTCGTCCTCGACGAGAACCGGATCCGCGTGCGGAGGCTGCCACTGCGGCCAGTGGACTGAACTGACCGATGGCGTCCAGGCATTGCACGACGCCCTCGTTGACACTCCGTTGCCACAGTTGTCCGGTTCGGTGCGGTCCGATGCGGTCAGCAGCGGTCTCGTGCGGACAAGGCCCCGAACGCTCCGCAGTCGCTGTTCCCGCAGGTCACGGCCTTCAGCACCCCGTCTGACCTGCTACCCGACGAACCGCTCGCGACCCTCCCAGTACGGGGCTCGAAGGTCCTTCTTCAGGATCTTGCCGCTGGGGTTCCTCGGCAGGGCCTCCACCCAGTCGACGCTGGTGGGGCACTTGTACTTGGCCAGGCGCTCCCGGCAGTAGGCGATGAGCTCCTCGTCGGTCACCTCGCCCTTGCGCACCACCACGGCCTTGGGCGTCTCGCCCCAGCGCTCGCTCGGCACGCCGATCACGGCCACGTCGGCCACGGCCGGGTGGCCCATGAGGACGTTCTCCACCTCGGCCGGGTAGATGTTCTCGCCGCCCGACACGATCATGTCCTTCACGCGGTCGTGGATGTACACGTAGCCGTCAGCGTCGAGGTAGCCGGCGTCGCCCGTGCGGAACCACCCGTCGGCCGAGATCGACTTGGCCGTCTCGTCGGGCAGGTTCCAGTAGCCCTTCATCACGAGCGGGCCCCGCACCCAGATCTCGCCGACCTCACCGACGGCCATGTCCTGCGCCGTGGCGGGGTCGACGATGCGCAGGTCGATGAGCTCGAGCGGCTTTCCGGCCGCCCGCAGGCGGTGGGCGTTGGGGCCGTCGGGATCGTGGTCGTCGCCGGGCAGCAGGACGACGGTGCCGGTGGTCTCGGTGAGCCCGTACGCCTGCATGAACGTGCACCCGAACGTGCGCACCGACTCGGCCAGCACCTGGGTGGAGATCGGCGAGGCGCCGTAGAGGAAACACTTCAGCTGCGAGTAGTCGCGCTCCTTCATGCCCGGCACCATCAGCATGAACTGCAGCACGGCCGGCACGAGGAAGGCGTGGGTGATCCCCTCGCGCTCGATCAGCTCCACCAGCTTCACCGGGTCGATGTCGCGCACGAGCACGCCGGGGATGCCGCTCACCATGCCGGCCAGGGCCCAGCCGCCGCCCCCGATGTGGAACAGCGGCATGGCAACGAGGTTCACCGAGTCGGCGTCCATGCCCATGATCTCCTCGTACATGGGCAGGCCGCTGAAGAGGTTGCTGTTCGTGAGCTGCACGCCCTTGGGCAGCCCGGTGGTGCCCGACGAGTAGAGCTGGAAGGCGACGTCGCCGTCGGCCTGGGGCACCATCGGGTCGACGGCCTCGTGGCGGTCCCGCCAGGCGTCCCAGCTCTCGTAGCCGTCGGCGCCGCCGATCACGAGCACCCGCGTCGTCTCGGCGAGGTCGCCGGCGATCGCCTGGAGCACGGGCAGGAACTCCTGGCCCACCAGCAGCAGGCGCGCCTGGGCGTCGTTCACGATGTAGGCCACCTCGCGCGGGGCGAGGCGCCAGTTCACCGGCGTGGGGACGGCGTTGATCTTGGCGGCGCCGAAGAACCACTCGAAGTATTCCGGGCCGTTCTTGTCGAGGATGGCGACGCGGTCCTCTGCGCCCACGCCCTCGGCCAGGAGGCCCTGCGCGACCCGGCTCGAGCGCTCATGCAGCTCGGCGTACGTCATCGACCGGCCGTCGCCCCAGCGCAGCGCGTCGACGTCGGGCCGCTCGGCGCCCCACGTGCGGATGATGTCGGCGGTGGCGCGGATGGCCATGTGCTCCCCCTGTCCCCCTGCGAGGCGCCCATGATGGCAAGTGGGCCCGAGCCGTGCCGCCTCGTGGGTAGCGTCGGGCGCCGTGCCGATCGACGCCGTGCTGTTCGACCTCGACGACACCCTGGTCGACTGGTGGGGCTCGATCCGCCGCACGGTGGCCGACCTCGCCGGCGACGACGTGGCCGACGACCTGCTGGCCTGGGCCACCGAGCACTGCTGGCGCCGCCGTGACGACGTGGTGGTGGTGCGCAGCACCTGGAAGCTCCACGAGCACAGCGACGACCTGTGGCCTCAGGCCCTCCCCCACCTCGACGCCGGCGACCTCCGGCTGCTGCTGCGCCGCTTCCGCGAGGAGCTGTGGGTCGGCTTCTTCCCCGACGTCGTCCCCACGCTCGACGACCTGGCCGACCGCGTCCCCCTCGGTGTGCTGTCGAACAACCCCTACCTCCCGCAGGAGGTGCAGCGGCTGCGCCTCCACGACTGGATGGAGGCGTGGGTCGACGTGCCCCGCGAGACGATGAAGCCCCACCCCGACGCCTTCGCCAAGGGCTGCGCGGCGATGGGTACCGCGCCGTCACGCACGGTGTACGTGGGCGACTCGATCGAGATGGACGTGGAAGGCGCGGCGGCCTTCGGCATGGTGAGCGTGTGGCTCGACCGCTGGGGCGACCCGTGGGACATCCCGCCGGGCGTCCACCGCATCGGCGGGCTCGACGAGCTCCCCGCGCTGCTGGCGTCGCTGTAGCCCTACCGGTGGGCCAGGTGCCCGCCGTGCGAGCGTGACGACACCAGCACCACCGCGACCACCACGGCAGCCGCCCCGAACACCGCCAGCGTGCCGCCCACCGTCTCGAGGAGGTCGGGCACCACCAGCATGGCGAGCGCCAAGGTCACCATGAGGGTGCCGCTCACGAGCTGCAGCACCCGGCCGTGGTGCTCCTGCAGCTTGGTGGCCCGCATGGTGGCCAGCACGGCGAAGAACACGAGCAGCTCGTCGAGCAGGAACACCGCCAGGTACATCCCAAGGAGGGCCAGCCAGCCGAGGCCGCTCACTCCGGCGTCTTGCACGAGGTTGCTCCACAGCATCGGCAGGCCGGCGGTGCACGGCGTCTCGAGGAGCGACACGCCGACCGCCAGCACCACCGTGCCACCGAGGGCGACCGGCAGCGACCGGTCGGGGTCGGCCAGCGTGCGCATGCGCTTGTAGAGACCCGGCTTGCGGTGGGCCGGGATGGTGAGCGACGGGCCGGCGGTGGTGACGTACTCCTTCAGGTGGAGCACACCGAAGGTCCCGGCCACGAGGGCCACGGCGACTCGGATCCAGGCCGCCTCGCCGGCCACGTCGAGGGCGGTGAAGAGCCCGGCGATGAACAGCGCGTAGAGCAGGGCGGTGACGGTGAGGAACGTGACCCCCACCGCCGCCACACGGCCGCGAGAGCCGCTGTGGAGCACGAGGGCCAGCAGCATCGACAGCACCCACAGCGAGCACGGGTTCACGCCGTCGACGAACCCGATCACGAGGGTGGCCACGACGAGCGGCATGCCGCCGACGTCGACGGTGCCGATCAGAGGCACGTCGACCGACGTCCGCTCCTCCTCGGGTGGCGCCCGCCCGGCCACGAGGGCCTCGACCGAGCGCTCGATCTGCGAGCCGACGGTGTCGTCGAAGCCCACCCACACCTGGTCGCCGAGGAACGTGGTGGGCACCGCCTGGGGCTCGATGCCATGCTCGGCCGCCATCTGGAAGAACAGGGCCCGGCCGCCCTCGTCGTACCAGACCTCGTGGGCCTGCACCTCGAGCAGCGGCTGTCGGTCGTGGAGGTCGGCTAGGAAGCGGCGCTCGGCCGCGCAGTGCGGGCAGCCCTCGCCGTAGAACAGCACGAGCACCACCGGCTCGTCGGCGTCCACGGCCGCGCCGGCCGGCCCGGCCAGGAGCACCACGAGCGCCGCCAGCACCGACGCGAGCACGCGTCCGACCACGAGGCCAAACCTACGGACGTCTCCCCGAGCGCACCAGGGGACTTCGACCCGTGGCTACCGGTGCTTGTTTCCCCAGCGGTCCCAGTGGGTGACGGCCTCCACCGGCTTGCGGCGGGCCACGCCGAAGGTGCCAGCCGGGCGGCCGACGGGCACGAGGGCGGCGATCTCCCAGCCGGCGGGGATGCCCAGCGCGTCGAGCACCTCGTCGGTGCGGATGCGGATCACGGTGGTGAGCGCGGTGCCGAGGCCGAGCGCCCGGGCGGCCACGCAGAAGCTCTGCACCGCCGGGTAGACCGAGGCGTAGAGCGGGCCGATGTCCATCGGGCCCTCCTCGTCGCTCGGGGTCCAGGGGATGATCGGCATCAGGAACACCACGATGGCTGGCACCTCCGCCATCGTCTCGGCCAGGTGGCGGCTGGCCGCCTTCGTGCGCCGCCACGACGCCTCGTCGTCGGGGGTGCGGAACGACGACGGGTCGGGCAGCGAGCGCTCGTAGCGGTCGTAGGCCAGGCGGTAGAGCTCGCCGATGCGGGCCTTGGCCTCCGGGTCGGTGAGCACGACGTACTGCTGCGGCTGCACGTTGCCCCCGCTCGGTGCCTGCTGGGCCGCCCGCAGGCAGATGAGCAGCTCGTCGTGGCTGACCGGCTCGTCGCTGAAGCGCCGGATGGCCCGGGTGGTCATGAGGGCTTCGATGGCGTCCATCAGCGACCCTCGAACTTCGGTGCGCGCTTCTCGCGCAGCGCGGCGAGTGCCTCCTGGTGGTCCTCCGACAGGAACGTGGTGAGCTCGAGCGCGGTGGCCAGGTCGAAGCTCTCGAGCAGCGCCCGCTTGACCTGCGCGTTCACGGCGATCTTCGTGTAGCGCAGAGCCAGCGGTGCCCCGGCAGCCAGGCGGTGGGCCCACCAGCGGCCCCGATCGGGAAGGTCGGCGGCCGGCACCACCTCGTTCACGAGCCCGATGCGCTCGGCCTCGGCCGCAGGCACCGGATCACCGGTGAGCAGGTACTGCTTGGCCCGCGAGGGGCCCACGAGCAGCGGCCAGATGGCCGTGCCCCCGTCGCCGGCCACGATGCCGACGCGCACGTGGGGATCGACGACGCTGGCCGTGTCGGCCATCACCACCACGTCGCACAGCAGGGCGATGGAAGCACCGAGCCCGACAGCCGGACCGTTGAGCGCGCACACGATCGGCAGCTCGACGTCGAGCAGGTCCCAGATCAGCTGGCGGGCGTCGAGGCGCAGGTGGTCGAGGCGGGCGACCGAGTCGAGCGTCGGGAACCAGCCGAAGTCGCCGCCGGCGCTGAACGCCTTCTTCGACCCGGTCAGCAGCACGGCCCGGGCCGACGTCTCTCGTCGCAGGTTGCGGAAGAGCTCGGCCAGCTCGGCGTGCAGCACGCCGTCGACGGTGTTCATGTCGCTGGCCGGGTTGTCGATAGTGGCGACGAGCACGTCGCCGTCACGCTCCAGCCGGATCGTCTCCATGCCCCGACCGTAGGCGCACCGCGCCCTCCCCGGCGCGTCCCCTCACACCGTGGTGCCCCTTGAGCCGGGCGCCCAGCTCGCACCACAGTCCGCGGGCGCCGATCTCACTGTGGTGCCCCGTGAGCCAGGCGCTCACCTGGCACCACAGTCCCGGGCGCCGATCTCACCGTGGTGCCCCGTGAGCCGGACGCCCACCTGGCACCACAGTCCTCGGGCGCCGATCTCACTGTGGTGCCCCGTGCGCCGGACGCCCACGTGGCACCACAAGTCCGGGCGGCGTCGGGGCGCGCTTCAGGGGGCGAGGGCGGTGAGGGTGCGGCGGCCGGCGGGGTCGGAGGCGGTGGCGGGGACGACGGCGACCTGGTCGAGGCCGGCGGCGCGGTAGGCGGCGATGCGCTCGGCCACCTCCGCCGGCGTACCGACGAGCCCGACAGCACGGGCCAGCGCCGTGGGCGTCGAGGCGAAGAGGTCCCTCGGCGACGCGCCCGAGCGCGCCGCCGCCACCAGCTCGCCGAAGCCGGCCTCGGTGAACACCTCGCCGTAGCCGGGAGCGGCCAGATAGGCGACGAGGCCGCGTGCGAGCTGCGCCTCGTCGTCGGGCGTGGGGTCGACGGCGGCGGGGAGCCACGCCGCCAGCGGGGGCGGCGGGCGGCCGGCGGCGGCCGCCGCGTCGTCGAGCGCGCCCCGCAGCCGAGCGACCGCCTCGACAGTGACCAGGTTGAGCAGCATGCGGTCGGCCAGCCGCGCCGCGACGTCGACCGCCTTCGGCCCGGTCGCCGCGATGGTCAGGTGCGCCTCGACCGCCGGGAGGCGCAGGCGGAACCCAGTGGCAGCCCGCTCGCCGCGCAGGACGCGGCGCACCTCCACGGCAGCCGCTTCGAGCGTGGCGGCCGGATGCTCGCGCCCGCGGCCGTGCCACCCGACGACGGCCGGGCTCGACGTGCCGAGGGCGAGGCGCACCGAGCGGCTCGTGAGCTCGGCCAGCGAGGCAACACCAAGCGCCATGGCTGCGGGCGACCGCACGTGCACGGCCAGCGGCCCGATGCACAGCGCGATCGAGCGGGTCTGCGTGGCCAGCGCGGCGGACAGCGCGAACGCGTCGTAGGTGGCCATCTCGCCGACCCACAGCTCGGGGTAGCCCAGCTCGTCGGCCGTCACCGCGATCTCCGCGGCCTCACCCGGCGGGCGGTCGGGCCAGTACGGCAGGACGGCCGCGTCAGCCGTCACAGCATCGCCGTGTCGGCCTCGACCCCCAGCAGGAGCTTGCCGACGGTCTCGTCGATGCGCGGCGAGATCATGAGGTGCTGCGTGCCGGTGTGGACGTCACGGAACACCCGCTGCAACGGGCTGCCGGCGTGGACCGACGACCCGCCGCCCGCGTGGTAGGCCCGGTCGACGGCGGCCGCCGCGCTGCGGGCGGCGTGGGTGCACGCGAGCCGGATGCGGGCCCGCCGGTCGACGTCCACCCGCCCGCCGGCACTGGCCACGTCCCAGGCCTGGTGCAGCTCGTCGAGCAGGAAGGCCCGGGCGGCCGACAGCTCGGCCTCGGCCCGGGCCACCTCCACCTGCGCGGCCGGGCTGCGGGCGAGGGTCTTCGACGAGTAGAGCGGCGTCTTGCCCTGGGCCAGCGCCGTGATCTCCTCGACGGCCCGGCGGCCCAGGCCGAGCAGCGCAGCGGCAACACCCGCCGCCAGCAGGTTGTAGTTGGGGAACGCGGCCAGCGGGCTCTCGAGCTGCGGGCGCGACACGCCGGGCTGCACGCTGCGGCCGTCGGGCACGAAGGCGCCCTCCACCACGAAGTCGCCCGAGGCCGTCCCCCGCAGCCCCATGGCGTCCCAGTCGTCGAGCAGGCGCACGTCGGCCGCCGGGAAGTACATCAGGTGGAAGCCACCGTCGGGGGTGCGGGTGCCCCCGGTGATCCAGTCGCAGTGGTCGGTGCCGCTCCCCCACGACCAGCGGCCGGTCACGACGTGCCCGCCGTCGACCCGCTCGGCCGTGCCGCTCGGTGCGAACACGCCACCGGTGACCACGTCGGGGTCGCCGTAGATGGCCTTGGCGTGCTCGGGCGGCAGGAACACGCTCATGCTCGACGTGGTGCTGGCGATCATCACGCACCACCCGGCGGCCCCGTCGGCCGCCGCCACCGCCTCGATCACCTCCACGAGCGTCGCCGGCGCCAGCTCGGGCCCCCCGTAGGCCACCGGCACGCACAGCCGGAACAGCCCGGCATCACGTAGGGCGGCCACCACCGGCGCCGCCAGCCGTCGGTCACGCTCGCCCTCGGCAGCGTGCTGCTCGATCAGCGGGCGTAGGGCCCGCGCCCGCTCCACCACCGCATCGGCCATGGGCGCACCGTACCCAGCGCCGAGGCCTCCGGGGCAAAGCCCGGCCGCGGGGTCACGAGGCCGAGCGGGCCTCCCGCCACGTCTTGCCCTGCTCGACGTCGATGTCGTGGGGCAGCCCGAGGGAGCGC
>Ga0209594_1000515_pt1 | contig 22908 bp, 16 predicted proteins | sample AshMeaCrysSpring_FD_184126 | JGI IMG/M metagenome (GOLD analysis project Ga0209594, IMG submission 184126) | Groundwater microbial communities from Big Spring, Nevada to study Microbial Dark Matter (Phase II) - Ash Meadows Crystal Spring... | ecosystem: Environmental > Aquatic > Deep subsurface... | reverse complement strand
GTGCACGGCGACGAGCACGACATCGACGTGGTCGCTGCGGAGTTCGGGCTCCACCCGCTCGCGATCGAAGACGCCCACCACCACGGCCAGCGCCCCAAGCTCGAGACCTACCCGACTCACGCCTTCATCGTCGTGTACGCCGCCGGCATCGCAGAGGTCGACGTGTTCGTCGGGCCGAGCTGGCTCGTGTGCGTGCGTGAGGTCGGCGATGACGGCCGGGTGTGGGACCCGCGTCCGGCGATCGAGCAGTTCGAGCGCACCGCCGGCGACCGTCCCGAGGTTGGACGGCTCCTGCACGCCCTCCTCGACACGATCGTCGACGGCTACTTCGAAGCCTTCGAGCTCGACGAGGGGCGCCTCGAAGAGCTCGAGGACGAGATCTTCGCCGACCGGCCCGCCAAGGAGTCCGACATCCAGCGGCACCTCTACGACATCCGCCGCGGTCTCGTGCGCTATCGACGCCACGTCGTGCCGATGCGCGACGTGATGAACCAGCTCGCCCGACGTGAGGTGCCGTGGATCGACAACGACTCGCTGCTGCTCCTGCGTGACGTCGAGGACCACGTCCTGCGAGCCATCGACATGATCGACAGCGCCCGTGACCCCATGGGCAACGCCGTCGACGCCCACCTGTCGATCATCTCCAACCGGATGAACGTCGTGATGAAGAAGATGACCTCGTGGGGAGCGATCCTCTTCGGCGCCGGGCTCATCGCCGGTGTGTACGGCATGAACTTCGAGGACATGCCCGAGCTCGGCTGGCGCTTCGGGTACCCGATGGCCCTCGGCATGATGGCCGGCCTCACCGTCGTGCTCCATCGCGTGTTCAAGAGCCGCGACTGGCTCTGAGGCTCCCGGTTGGGGTCCGGGCACGCGGGCCACGTATCTTGACCGCCGAGTCAAGGGGGTTCACCGCAGATGGCCGACATCACGCTGGAGCAGTTCGAAGCCGAGGCCCGGGCCTTTCTCGGGGCCAACGCCGCCCGCAAGGAAGACGAGAAGCGCTTCGTGTGGGGCGAGGGCTCGGACAAGGTGGCGCTGTTCGACGAGAAGACCCGCGAGCGCGAGAAGGACGACCTCGAGCGGGCCCAGCAGTGGCGGGCCACGAAGTTCGACGCCGGCTTCGGCTGGGTGACCGGCCCCAAGGCCTACGGCGGCCGCGAGCTCCCCCACGCCTACGACCGGGCCTGGGCCGCGCTCGAGGCCGAGTACCAGGTGCCCAACCAGAGCTTCTTCGGCATCGGGCTCGGCATGGTGGCGCCCACGATCCTGGCCCACGGCACCGACGTCGCGAAGGACGCCTACCTGCGGGCGATGTACCGGGGCGACATCGTGGGCTGCCAGCTGTTCAGCGAGCCCGGTGCCGGCAGCGACCTGGCGTCGCTGCAGACCAAGGCCGAGCGCGACGGCGACGAGTGGGTGATCACCGGGCAGAAGGTCTGGACCTCGGGCGCCCACTACTCCGACATCGGCGAGGTCATCGCCCGCACCGACCCCGACCTGCCCAAGCACAAGGGCCTCACCGGGTTCGTCGTCGACATGCGGGCCCCCGGGGTGGAGATCCGCCCGCTGCGCCAGATGACCGGCGGGGCGTCGTTCAACGAGGTGTTCTTCACCGAGGTGCGGGTGCGCGACGACCACCGCCTCGGCGACGTGAACCAGGGCTGGACCGTGGCGCTCACCACGCTCATGAACGAGCGGGCGTCGATCGGCGCCGGTGGCGCAGGTGGCGGATCCGGCGGGCTGCTGCCCCGGGTCATCGAGATGGTGCGCCACTACGGCCTCGACTCCGACCCCATCGTGCGCCAGCGCCTGGCCGACATCGTCACCCGGTTCCGCGTCGCCAGCTACACGAACCAGCGAGCGATGGACAAGATCAAGGCCGGCCAGCTCCCCGGGCCCGAGATGTCGATCGCCAAGCTGACCCTCACCCAGAACCAGAAGCTGCTGAGCGAGTTCGTGGCCGACGTCCTCGGCGTGAAGGTCACCGCCGACTCCGGCGAGTGGGGCACCTACGCGTGGAGCCAGCTGCTGCTCGGCGTCCCCGGCATGCGCATCGCCGGCGGCTCCGACGAGGTGATGCGCAACATCGTGGGCGAGCGCGTGCTCGGACTGCCCAAGGATGCCGGCATCGACTCGACGACACCGTTTCGCGAGCTCAAGGTGGGCACGCAGAAGGAGCCGGCGGTCACCTAGCCCTGGTTGGCCGGACGGCGGCGCCGGACGACGACCACCACCGCCAAGCCGGCCACGACCAGCGCCACGGCCAGCGTCGTCGCCGGTGCCACGTCAGCGCCGGTGTCGGGGAGGGTGCCCGGTGGCACGGTGGTGGGTGGCACGGTGGTGGGTGGCGGCGACACCACCACCGTCGCCGTGGCCCGGTTGTTCGTCGCCGTCGGGTCTGCTGTCGCCGAGCTCACCACGACGGTGTTGGTGATCGTGCCGACCGCCCCGGCTCCCACGTCGGCCACGATCTCGATGCGGGCCGAGGCGCCGACCCCGAGCGACGAGATCGAGCAGGTGACGGTGGCACCGACCGTGCAGGAGGCGTTGGCGCTCGACGCCGTGCGCGCGGTGAGCCCGGCCGGCATGGCGTCGGTGACCACCACGCCTCCTGCCACCGACGGGCCGGCGTTGGACACGCTGACCGCGAAGGTCACCTGGCCGCCGGCGCTCACGGTACCCGGCGCCGCGGTCTTGGTCACCGCCACGTCGGCGGCCGCGCCGACAGCGGTGCCGACGGCGGCGCTGTCGTTGTCGGGGACCGGGTCGGTCACCGCGGAGGTGATGACCGCGCGGTTGTCGAGCGACGCCACTGCGCTGTCGGCGGGCACCGACACGACGATCGTGACGGTGCCCGAACCACCGGCGGCCACGGTGCCCAGCGCACAGGTGACAGTGCCGCCGGCCAGCGTGCACGACCCGGGCTGGGCCGACAGGAAGGTCGCCCCCGTGGGCAGCGTGTCGGTGATGACGACGCCCGTGGCGTCGGAGGGCCCGGCGTTGGCGTAGCCAATGGTGTACGTGAGCGTGGTCCCGGCTGGCACCGGGTTCGGTGACGCCGTCTTCGTCACCGACAGGTCAGCGGCGGGCTTCATCGTCACGGCGACGATGGCGCCGTTGTCACTGGTGTTCGTCTCCTTGAAGATCGGGGGTTGGCCTGGGAAGCCGTCGAGCGCCGTCGCGCTGACGCTCGTCGAACCGGTCACCCCGGCGGGGACGTCGAGCGTGAGCGTGATCGTCTCGTCGGCGCCGACCGCCAGGGGCCCGCCCGCGCACAGGATCTCGGTGGGGGTTGCCGTCGGGGCGCAGCTGGCCCCGGTGGCGCTCACGAACGTGTAGCCGGTGGGGATGGTGACCAGCACCGGGGTGTCGGGCACGGTCGAGGGGCCGAGGTTGCGCAGGGTGAACGACGGAGCGGCGCTGGCGCCGGGGACGGCTTCGATGGGGGTGGTCACCGGGACGACAATGAGGTCGGCGCTCGGGAAGGCCTGGTCGGTGATCTCCACCTGGTTGTTGGGGACGAAGGTCTCGGTGACCGTTGCCGGTGCGGTGACGGTGGCGGTGGCGGTGAGCGTGCCGGGCAGCGATGCGGCCGCGGTGACCTCGATGACGGTGCCGACGCTGGCACCCGACGCGATGGCGCCGAGGGTGCAGGTGACGGTCGACGCGGAGGCCGAGCAGGGCCCCGAGCTGGCGGCGGTGAGGCCGAGGGGAAGCGTCAGCGTGAGCTGGCTCCCGGCGACCACGCCCGACGGGCCGTTGTTGGCGACCGACAGCGAGTAGAAGGCGGAGGAACCCGGCGCGAGCGGCTTGGGTGTGACGGTGCCGGTGACGGCCAGGTCGGCCCGCTCGGCGACCCCGGTGACGAGCGTCGCCTGGTCGTTGCCCGAGACCGGGTCGGGTGGGTCGGTCGGCGCCGGCGGCTGGATGGTGGCGGTGAACGTCTGCGTGCCGAGCGCGGTGGCGGCCCACGTGCCAGAGAGCACCAGGTTCGTGGTGGCCCCGGGCGGCAGGTCGAGGGTGCAGGTGAAGCGGTCGGGCACGCCACTACAGCCTGCTGGCAGCGAGGCGATCACGAAGGCCGGGGACGGTGGCAAGACGATGTCGACCTTCGTCCCGGGCGCGTCGGAGGGGCCGTTGTTGCGCACGCTCACGGTGACGGTGTCGGCCTGGCCGGCGACCGCCGTCGAGGCCCCACCGATGAGCACACCCCGATCGGCGGCCCGGTTGACGGGGGCGGCCACCGTGGCCAGGTTGTTCGCCGGAACGCTGTCGGGCAGGGCGCCCGACACCTGCGCCGTCACGTCGACGGTGCTCGGCGCGGTGGTGCTCACCGCGGCCGTCACGACCTGCGGTCCACCCCGCCAGGTCGTACCGGCGGGCAGGTTCCCGACGTCGCAGAGGATCTGCCCCACGAACGCGGAGCAGCCGGCCGGCAGGCCGACGGGATCGACCGTGAGGCCGGCCGGTACGTCGAGCGTGAGGTAGACGTTCGAGGCGTCCGTGGGGCCGTTGTTCGTGACCGTGAAGGCGAACAGGGCGGCACCGCCGGGCTGCAGCGGCGCCGATGACAGCGTTCCGGTCACCGCCAGATCGGCGTCGGGCTGCAGGGTGGCGCCCACGACGGCGCTGTTGTCGGTGGGGTCGGGATCGAAGACGGCCGACGAGACGGCCGCCCCGATCTGCACGCCGCTCACGACGGCGCCGCTGCGGATCGTGGCAGTGACGACGACGGTCCGCGTCGCCCCTGCGGTCGGCGGGAGGTCACCGAGCGGGCAGTCGTAGACGCCACCGCCGAGCGACGTGCATGCTGGGCCGCCGGCGACCGTGACCGAGGGCGACAGCAGGTCGGCCTCGGGGATCAACGTGAGGCGCACCGACGTGGTCGTGGCGGTGGAGGGGCCGGTGTTGACGATGCCGACCTCGTAGGCGATCGGCGCGCCCTGGCTGACGGGGGTCGAGGTCACGGTCGGGTTCACCACGGCGAGGTCGGCGGCGGCCTCGACCGAGAACGTCTGCGTGACCGTGTTGTTGGCCGGGATGGGGTCGCTGTTGGTGATCGAGACGGCGGCGACGATGGCGAGGTTCGATCCGACGCTGCTCCGCCGGAACTGCGGGCTGAACGTGTACGACCCCCCGACAGGAAGCGACGAGATGGAGCACGTGGCGGGCGGACCACCCGTACACCCCGGCCCGCCGACGAGCACGGTGTCGGGGGGCAGCGTGAACGTCACCGTGGGCGCCAACGCCGTCGCCGGCCCGTTGTTGGTGACGGTGACCGGGTACGAGAACACCTGGTCGATGCCGATCCTGGTGGGCAGCGGCCCCTGGCTGATCTCCACGTCGGAGTTCTGGTCGACGTTGATGGTCACGGTGGCGTCCCGGCTCACGGCGCTGTTGGGGTCGGCAGTGACGCGGTAAGTGAACGTGACCGTGCCCGAGAACCCGGCCGCCGGCGTGTAGGCCACCCGCTGGCCGTCGGGGGTGACGGTCGCCGTGCCGCTCGTCGCCGGGGTCGTGATGGTGATCCGGCCGTTGGCGACGGCGTCGTTGGCCATCACGACGAGCGACTGCGGGCGGTCTTCGACGACCGTGTAGGTGTCGTCGAACGGTATCGGGTTCACCGTCACCCGGACGGTGGCCGACGACGTGACCCCCGTGGCGTCGCGGATCGTGTAGGGGACGGTGGCGATGCCCGACCACTGAGCCGGCGTGAACCGCACCCTGTCGCCGGTGATCTGGGCCGAGCCGGCCTCCGGCGGCGACACCGGCCCGACGCTGGTGATGGTGAGGCCGGTGCCGATGTCGTTCGTCAGCACGGCGACGTCGGTCACCGAGCCGAAGCTCCCCGTGGCCGTGTCGTCGCAGGCGCCGGCCTCCAGGGTGAAGACGATCGCGTCCAGGAAGTTGCCGGTCGATGAGTCGATGGTTGTGGAGCCGTCGGACTCGAAGGCGAAACGGGTGGTTGTCTGCCCGCCTGGCACCTTGTACCGGCCCGTGTGCGGCGTCCACCCGTTCCGGCCCGGTCCGTTGAGGTTGGCTCGAAACCGGCCGAGCTCAGTCAGCGGCCCGTTGGGAGGCCCGGCCCGCACGACCATGGTCTCGCCGTCCCTCTGCCGCGCCTTGTGCGCGATCGAGAACACCATCTCGGTGCCGGGGAGGGTGGCGAGGTCCTGGTAGAGGGTTCCCGCCTTGTAGGCGTTGAGCTCGGCGAACTGGCTGCCCTCGAACGCGGAGTATCCATAGAACGAACTGCTCCAGAGCTCGACGAAGTTCTCGGCGCTGTTGGCCCACTCGAGCCCCGGAACCGGAGTCGCCTGGATTTTCGTGTTGTTCGCTCCGATGCTCGGCGCCTCGAAGCCGCCGTTGAGCAGGTTGGGCACGGTCGCCCCGCAGTTCGACGACTGGGCGGCGGCGCCCGTCGTGCCGAGCGCCGTGACGACCACGAGCGCCGACAGCGCGACGGTGACAGCAAGAACAGCACGTGGCACGGCGCGCCACGACGAGACGAGAAACGAGCCCACGAAACGAGCCTAGCCGGGAACCCTGAAGGGCCATCGGCAGCGGTACGGACCGCGCAGTCACGGTAGCGCCAACGCGTTCGTCGGCAGCCCGACGAGTTCCTGCTGCCGGCGTCGACCACCTACGAGTGACGGTGCAGGTCGTCGTGGGGGCCGGGAGCCGCCGGCGTGGTCACGATGCCCTCGGCGCTGGCCCAGGCACCGACGTCGTGGCCCTGGAGGGCGGCGGCCAGCAGGGCGGGGAAGCGGTCGGGCGTGCAGGCGAAGGCCGGCACGCCGAGCGAGGCGAGCAGCGCGGCGTGCTCGTGGTCGTACGCCGGTGCGCCCTCGTCGCTCAGGGCGAGCAGCACCACCACCGTGACGCCCGAGCGCACGAGGGCACCGACGCGAGCGGCCAGCTCTTCGCGGATGCCTCCCTCGAACAGGTCGCTCAGCAACACGAGCACCGTGTCGGCCGGCCGGCTCACCAGCTGCTCGCAGTACGCGACGGCCCGGTTGATGTCGGTGCCACCGCCGAGCTGGAGGCCGAACAAGACGTCGACGGGATCGTCCAGCAGTCCCGTGAGGTCGACCACCTCGGTGTCGAAGGCGACGAGCGACGTGTGCAGGGACCGCAGCGACGCCAGCGCTGCCGCGAACACACCGGCGTACACGACCGACGACGCCATCGACCCCGACTGGTCGATGGCCAGCACCAGCTCCTTGCCGAGGGCCGGGGCCCGCCGCCCGTAGCCGACGAGGCGCTCGGGCACCAGCGTCTCCAGCTCGGGCAGCCAGTGCGCAAGGTTGGCCCGGATCGTGCGGTGCCAGTCGATGTCGGCCGGACGGGGCCGCCGTGAGCGGGTGCTGCGGCGCAGCGCACCGCTGACCGCCTCCTCGAGCGGGCGGGCCAAGCGGGCCTCGAGGTCGGCCACGACGCGCGTCACCACCTCGCGGGCGGTGGCGCGCGTGGTGTCGGGAAGGAGGTGGCGCAGCGTGAGGAGGGTCGCCACGAGATACACGTCGGGCTCGACGGCGGCCAGCATCTCGGGCTCGAGCAGGAGCCGCTGGAGGCCGAGGCGCTCGATGGCGTCGCGCTGCATCACCTGCACGACAGTCGACGGGAAGTAGCGCCGGACGTCGCCGAGCCAGCGAGCGACGTTGGGCGACGACGCACCGAGACCGCCCCGGCGCCGGGCGCCGCCGCCGCGGACCGGCGGGGCGTCGTAAAGGGCGGCCAGCGCAGCGTCGATCCGGGCGTCGTCGCCGGTGACCTCCACCCCGGTGCCGTCGTCGTCGCCGCCCAGCACGAGCCGCCACCGGCGCAGCCGCTCGGCATCGTCGACGGACGACGCGCTCATCGCGCCACCCCCATCAGCACCGCCAGGTGGTCGAGCGCCGGGTCCATCCGCTCGCCGTGCAGATCTTCGGCCGCCACCACCGGCTCGGCCGTAGCTCCTCGTCGTACGAGATCGCCCACGAGGCGCCGCTCGGCCGGATCGAACGAGCCGAAGGTGCGCCGCAGCAGCGGAAGGACGCTCGTGAAGGCATCGGTGGCCAGTCCGGCCAACCACTGGTCGACGAGCCCCAGGAGCGTGCGGTCGTGGACGAGCACGGTGCCGCTTCCGGCCAGGAAGCCCTCCACGAACGCAGCGCCCTCGGCAGCTGCCGTGCCCACCGACAGGGCCCGTGACAGCGCCGCGCCGGCCGCTGCGGGATCGAGGTGATCGGCGTCGAGCAGGAGCCGAGTGGCCCGGCCCTGCACGTGGCCGTGGACGGCCCGGCCATCGACGAGGCGGGCCAGCGCCAGCGCCCACGCGTCGAGGTGGGCGGGCTGGCCGAGGAGGGCGAGGGCACCCTGCATGGTCGTGCATCGAGCGGCCATCGCCGCGGCCTCGTCGTCGTCGAGGGACAGCGCGGCCAGCGGGAGGCCGGCGGCGATGCGCACGACGAGGCCGTCGACCGTCGCCGCCAGCGCGCCGGCGTCGGTGCCCCGCACGTCGCCGTAGCGGAGGGAGCGCACGAGCGGGCCGAGTGCGTCCATGAGGTGGGCGACGTCGCCGTCGAGGGCCGCCCGTGCCGCGACCGCCGCCAGCACCTCCCCGAGGGCCTCGGGCAGGTCGGCCAGCAGGCAGGCCTCGACGGTGGCCGTGAGGGCAGCCAGCGTGATCGCCTCGGCCGCCCGGCGCCGGGCGGTGGCCGTCGCCGCCGCGACGACGGTGGTGCCGGCCGCGCCAGCGTCGACGAGCCGCACCGACAGCTCGGGCCGCCATTGGAGCCGCCAGGTCTCCCGGAACGTGCCCGACGATCCCCGCCCGCCGTCGAGCACGCCCCAGTGCACGCCGAGCAGCGCCAGGCGGTGCAGCAAGCGCGAGCGCGCCCGGCTCCGGTCGTCGCGAAGGTCGAGCTCGAGCACGCGCTCGACGGCTTCCGGCTTCAGACGGACCCGGCGCTGCTCGGTGAGCAGGTCTCGGGCCAGCGGGACCATGGGCGTCTCGTCGGGCACCGAACCGAGCTGGTCGCCGACGAGGAGCCGCTCGCGCAGGAGCACCATCGCCGTGTCATGCCCGTCGGCCAGCACGGCCCGGGCGGCGTCGGTCACCTCGGCGATGCCGGCCAGGGGCCGGCCCCGGACCACGGCCAGCGCCTCGGCCAGCCTGGTCGCCTCGATCACGTGGTCGGGCGACGTGGCCCGGTCGGCCGCCCGCAGCACCGCCGCGGCTTCTGCGAACCATCGGACCACGACGTCGGGGCCGGCATGCACGAACAGGTGGTGGTACCAGCCCGGCGACGGGACACCGGCGCCGTACCCGGTGCCCGCCGCGAGGCGCTCGTGGGTCCACGGCACCCACGTGACGGCCACCTTCACCTTCGGCAGGCCACGCAGCAGCCGGGCATCGGGTGCCGCCGGGCCCGGCGCGGCGACGGCCGGAGCGTGCCAGGCCCCGCAGACCACGGCGACCCGCTCGAACCCGTCGCGGTGGGCGGCCCGCACGGCCTGGCGCATCGCAGCCTCGCGGCGGGCCTCGTGGTCGGCCTCGGCGCCCAGCCCGACGGGCACCGCGGCCCGCACGGCCGCCATCGCCTCGGCGATCGCGGCGAACGGCCCCTCGTCGCGGTGCTCCACGACGTCTTCCCACCAGCGCTCGGGGTCGTCGTAGCCGGCTGCGCCGGCCAAGAGCGCCAGCGGGTCGGGCGGCCGCGCGGGCTCTGCAGGTCCGAGTCGCTCGTCGGGCTCCGGCGCCAGCGTGTGGGCCAGCGCGAGGTCGCAGCCGCGAACGGGCACGGCGGCCGCGGCAGCCCAGGTGAGCGCCTGCCACTCGGGGCTGAACACGGCGAACGGGTGGAACACGGCTCGCTCGGGCGCGTCGAGTGCGTAGCCGAGCAGGGCCACGGGTGGCGCCATGCCGGGCCGGACCACCAGGCCGAGCAGCGAGTCAGCCTCGGGAGGGTTCTCGACGAGCACGACGTCGGGCTGCAGCGACGCGAGGGCGCGCGCCAACGACCGCGCCGAGCCCGGCCCGTGGTGCCGGATCCCGAAGACATGGACGGCGACGGCTCAGCCTCCCCTGCTCACGGCGCCACCTCGCGGCACGCACGGTAGAAGTCGTTCCATCCGGAACGATCGCGGGCGACGGCCTCCAGGTACTCGCGCCACACGACGGCGTCGTGCACCGGGTCCTTCACGACGGCGCCGGTGATCCCGGCGGCGAGGTCACCGGCACGGAGCACGCCGTCGCCCAGGTGCGCCGCCAGCGCGGCCCCGCCGATGACCACCGAGATGGCTTCGGCGGTGGACAGGGTGGCCGACGGCGACTTGAGGCGGATGCGGCCGTCGTCGGTGACGCCGCCACGGAGCTCGCGGAACACGGTGACCACCCGCCGGATCTCGTCGAGGGCCGCCGGCACGGGGGGAAGCTCGAGCGCCTGCCCGAGCGCGGCCACTCGCTGCACGACGATGCGGACCTCCTCGTCGGCGGTGGCCGGGAGCGGGAGCACGACGGTGTTGAACCGCCGCCGCAACGCGCTCGACAGCTCGTTGACGCCGCGGTCGCGGTCGTTGGCGGTGGCGATGAGGTTGAAGCCCTTGCGGGCCTGCACCTCGGTGTTGAGCTCGGGCACCGGGAGCGACTTCTCCGACAGCACCGTGATGAGCGCGTCCTGCACGTCGGACGGGATGCGCGTGAGCTCCTCGACGCGAGCGAGGGTGCCGCTCTCCATGGCCCGCAGGACCGGCGACGGCACGAGCGCGGCCGGCGACGGGCCGTCGGCGAGGAGACGGGCGTAGTTCCAGCCGTAGCGCAAGGCCTCCTCGGGCGTGCCGGCGGTGCCCTGGACGAGCAGCGTCGAGTCGCCCGAGATGGCCGCCGCCAGGTGCTCGCTCACCCAGGTCTTGGCCGTGCCGGGGACACCGAGCAGCAGCAGGGCGCGGTCGGTGGCCAGCGTGGCGACCGCCACCTCGACGAGGCGCCGTGGCCCGAGGTACTTCGGCGTCACCTCGGTGCCGTCGGGCAGGGTGCCGCCCAGCAGGTAGGTGACGACGGCCCACGGCGACAGGTGCCACCGGGGCGGGCGGGGCCGGTCGTCGGTGGCGGCCAGCGCGGCGAGCTCGTCGGCGAACTCCTGCTCGGCGTGCGGGCGCACCACCGAGGGGAGCGGCGGCGCAGGTTCGGTGGTCATGGGCGGAGCTCCTCGACGAGGTCGTGACGGAAGCGGGCCAGCTCGACGAGGTCGGGCTCGAGCGCGGCGAGATGGGGCAGCGGCGGGCGGGCCGCCACCGTGGCGGCGAACGGAGCGAGGACCGCCGGGTCGACCTGGCGCAGCAGCAGGCGCAGCGCGGGCCGGTGCTCCCAGGTGACCCGGCCGTCGGCGAGCAGCTGCGCCAGCGTCGCCAGCACCCGGTCGCGCAGATCGGCCGGCCATGGCTCCGGCACGGCAGCCAGCGCCACCAGCCCGGTCCGCGTGAGCAGGCCGTCGGGGCCGGCCTGCCGGCAGGCGACCTCGAGCACGTCGGCCGGTCGGAGCAGGGGCACGAGGCGGGGCACCATCTCGATCAGCGCGAGCGCGAGGTCGGCGTCGCGCTCACGCTCGGCCGCCTCGGCGAGGCCCTCGAGCAGCAGCGGGCCGAGCTCGTGCTGGCGCAGCAGGGCCACGAGCTGGGCCGGTGGGCCGAGGTGCTGCCACGCCCGGACCGGAGCTCGGCGGGCCACCTCGGCGAGCAGGTGCACTCCCCTCGACCGGCCACCGAGCGGGCGGGGGTCGAGGCCGTCGCGCACCCACTCGGGCGGCACGTCGATGGGCAGGTCGAGCTCGAGCGGCGGGCCGCCGACGAGCGCGCGCAGCCGGCCGGCCCAGCGGCCGGCCAGGCTCGACGACGGGAGGCGCACGAGGAGGTCGGCCGCGGTGGCTCGTACCCCGGCGGCGCGGTCAGCCAGGAGCGCCTCGAGCAGGGGCTCGTCGTCGGGCGCGAGACCCTCGGCCAGTCCGGCCACGAGGGCGGCCCGCTCGGCGGCGCCTGCGGCGGGGAGGGCTTCTTCGACCCGGCGGCGGGCCTCGACCCGATCGGCGGCGCGGAGCGCGACCACGGCCGCCGCCTGCTCGGCCGGCGAGCCGAGGCGCCAGGCGACCTCGGGGTCGAGCGGTGGGGCGGCCGCGGCGACGCCGGGCAGCACCGAGACGAGCCAGGCGCCGGCCGACCCGGCCAGCACCTGCGCGTCGTGACGCCACGACGGCTGGAGCCGGCTGCGGTCGAGGACGGCGAGCACGTGCTCGGGCGGCGGCGCCCACCCACCGCTGACCGCTCGCCGGACCCACTCGTCGAGGAGGTCGGCGTGGAGGCCGTCGAGCAGCAGCGCGAGCCGGCGGGCAGCCGCCGGCGGGCACGGCGGCCGGTGATCGGGCGGGCAGGGCGGCAGCGGCGGTGGGGCAGCCACCAGCGCCGCGCCGGCTCGGCGGGCCACGGTGAGGGCGGCGAGGCGGTCGAGGAGCGCCTCGGCCGGGTCGGCCCCGCCCGCGTCGCCGAAGCCGTGCAGCGGCGGACCCGGGTGCGGTGGGGGTGGTCGCCGGCTCGTGCCGAGCAGCGCGCTGGTGACCGAGGCCGCCCACACGTCGTCGAGGCGCGCGGTGCTCACCAGGTGACCGTCCGCCCCGGCAGGTGCACCGCCAGGGGCAGCACACCCTCGGCATGGAGCTCGACGGTGATCGGCGCCGGCTCGCCGCGCGTGGCGGCCACCAGCGGCGCCAGGCCCCCGAACGGTTCGACGACCGGTAGCGCGCCACCCTCGTCGGCCAGGCACCAGCCCCGGCCGAGCGGACGAGGTGACGCCGTGACGCAGGCTGGCCATCGCTCGAGCCACGGTTCACGAGCCAGCGCGGCCGCTCGCGCCGCCAGCGCATCGTCGAGCGACCCCGCCGCCGGCCCCGCACTGCACGGCACCGGCGCCTCGTGGACGGTGCCGACCAGCGCCCGCAGCGCGAGCGCCCCCGGGTAGGGGTGGAGGTCGGCGACGAACGTGGTGCCCACTACGAGCCCGTCGTCGAGGCCCTGGCCGAGCGCGGCGAACGCCAGCACCATCACCCACCGCCGTGTGCCGGTTCCCCAGAGCCAGGTGCGCCGCACCACGATCCGGTCCTCGTCGGCGTCGGAGCACCCGGCGACCACCCAGCGGTCGGTGAGCGGGACACCCTCGAGCACCTCGTCGCGCCCGACGGTCAGCCCGAGCCCCTGGCGCACGGTGGCGGCATCGTCGTCGTCGAGCTGGCCGAGGCGGCGCCCGGCGACTGCCAGCACGTGCACGATCGACAGCTCCTCGAGCACCCGCTCGTGCCACCCGGCGCCGACGCCGACACGGGCACCGACCCGGCGCACCCGGTTGGCCAGCGAGCCGGCCTGCGCGTCGACGAGGCGGGCGGCCACGGCGTCCCACGCCGCGTAGCGCGCCAGATGGGGCGCCGTGAGACCACCGCGCACCTGGTCGGCCAGCCACCGGTCGAGCTCGTCGAGGCCGGCCTGCACGCGCGCTTCGCGTCGCTCACGGCGCCCGGACGGCGGCGGCGACGACGCCCGCGGCGGACCGGTGCGAGTGGCGACGCCGCTCGGCCGCTCGGCGGCGCGAGCACGCCGCGCCTCCCGCTCGGCCCGCTCGGCCAGCCACTCGGCCGCGTACCCCGGCCGCGCCACCTCGGCCACCAGGCCGTCGGACCACAGCAGCAGGAGGGCCAGCACGTGCTTGCACGGGTGCTTGCGGCTCGGGCACGAGCACCGGTAGGCCGGGCCGTGGCGGTCGACGACGGCGTGGTAGGGCTCGTGGCCCCGCCCGAGGCACAGCCCCCAGAGGCCCCGGTCGTCGGCACCGATGGCCGACCACGTGGAGGGCACCGCCAGCGCTCGGGCGGCGTGGGCCGACGCGTGGTCGGGCGCCAGCGCCAGCACCTCGTCAGCCGTCCAGCGTCCCACCCGGCCGAGGGTACCCACGGGGTGCGCGCCCCCACCTCGGTGCCCGCCCGCCGATCCGGCGATACCGTGCGCCCATGCCCGAGGCCATCGACGCCCTCCCGGCCGTACCGCAGATCGCGGACTCGGTCATCGAGCTCATCGGCAACACCCCGCTGGTCCGGCTGAAGCGGCTGAGCGAGCTCGAGGGCATCACGTGCACGCTGGCCATGAAGATGGAGACCGAGAACCCGGGCGGGTCGGCCAAGGACCGCCCGGCCCTCGAGATGATCCTGGCCGCCGAGGCGGAGGGGCTCCTCGCACCGGGAGGGACCATCGTCGAGCCGACCTCGGGCAACACAGGCGTGGGCTTGGCGATCGTCGCCGCCCAGCGCGGCTACCGGTGCGTGTTCGTGATGACCGACAAGGTGGCCCCCGAGAAGGTGTCGCTGCTGCGGGCCTACGGCGCCGACGTGGTGGTGTGCCCGGTGGCGGTGGCCCCCGACGACCCGCAGAGCTACTACTCCACCGCGGCCCGCCTCACCGTCGAGCTCGGCGCCTTCCGACCGAACCAGTACGTCAACCCGAACAACCCCCTGGCCCACGAGAAGACCACCGGGCCCGAGCTGTGGCGCCAGACGGCCGGACGCATCACCCACTTCGTCGCCGGCGCCGGCACGTGCGGCACCATCACCGGCGTCGGGCGCTACCTGAAGCGCCAGAACCCCGCAGTGCAGGTCATCGCGGCCGACCCGGAGGGCTCGGTGTTCTCCGGTGGCTCGGGCCGGCCCTACCTCGTGGAGGGTGTGGGAGAGGACTTCTTCCCCGCCGCCTGGGACCGCGACCTCCTCGACGACGTCATCCCGATCTCCGACGAGGAGAGCTTTCTCACAGCCCGGCGGGTGTCGCGCGACGAGGGCATCCTCATCGGCGGCTCGGGCGGCATGGCCGTGGCCGCCGCGCTGCAGGTCGCCAAGCGGGCCGGCCCCGACGACCTCGTCGTGGTGCTCAACCCCGACTCCGGCCGCGGCTACCTCTCGCGGATCTTCGACGACGAGTGGATGGCCGGCTTCGGGTTCCTGCGCGAGTGCGACCTGTGCGTGGGTGCCGTGCTCGACGCCAAGGGCGACGGGCTGCCCGACCTGCTCTACGTGAACCCGTTCCAGACCGGGCGTGAGGCGATCGAGCTCATGCGGGCCAACGGGATCAGCCAGGTGCCGGTGTGCAAGAACGAGCCGCCGTTCGCGGCGGCGGAGGTGAGCGGCGCGGTCGACGAGCTCGACTTGATGGACGCCGCTTACCGCGACCCGACCGTGCTCGACAAGCCGGTCGAGCAGGTGATGGGACCCAAGCTCCCCACCATCGGGGTGGGCCAGCAGCTCTCCAAGGCGGTGGAGATGCTCGACCGGAGCCCGGCGCTGCTCGTGCTGGCCGGGGGCCGCCCGCTCACGGTGCTCACCCGCACCGACGTCCTCACGTTCCTGTCGGCCGCTCATGGGTGAGCGCTCGCACCAGGAGGGGCTCGGCTTCGAGACGCGCGCCATCCACGCCGGCCAAGACCCCGACGCGGCCAGCGGCGCCGTCGTCACGCCGATCACGCTGTCCACCACGTTCGCCCAGGCGTCCGTCGGCGAGCACAAGGGCTTCGAGTACTCGCGGTCGGGCAACCCCACCCGGGCCGCGCTCGAGACCTGCCTGGCCTCGCTCGAGGGAGCCGACCACGGCCTGGCCTTCGCCAGCGGCCTCGCCGCCGAAGACAACGTGCTGCGCCTGCTGTCGACGGGCGAGCGCGTCGTGCTCGGCAACGACGCCTACGGCGGCACCTACCGCCTCATCGCGCGGGTGCACGGCCCGGCCGGCCTCCCCCACACGGCCTTCGACCTCACCGACCTCGACGGCCTGGCCCGCCACTGGCCGGCCGACACCCGCATGGTGTGGCTCGAGACACCGACCAACCCGCTGCTCGCCTGCATCGACATCGAGGCGGTGGCCGCCCTGGCCCACGAGCGCGGCGCGCTGGTGGTGGTCGACAACACCTTCGCCACGCCGTTCCTGCAGCAGCCGCTGGCCTGGGGGGCCGACGTGGTGGTGCACTCGGCCACCAAGTACCTGGGCGGCCACAGCGACGTGGTCGGCGGCTTCGTGGCCGTCGACGACGACGAGCTGGCCGAGCGGCTGCGCTTCACCCAGAACGCGGCCGGTGCGGTGCCGGCGCCGTTCGACTGCTACCTCGTGCTGCGGGGGCTGAAGACCCTCGCCGTGCGGATGGAGCGGCACTGCGAGAACGCCCGGGCGGTCGTCGACCTGCTCGTCGGCCACCCGGCCGTCGAGCGGGTCTTCTACCCGCAGCTGCCCGACCACCCCGGCCATGCCGCGGCGGCCAAGCAGATGCGCGACTTCGGCGGCATGGTCAGCTTCACCTGCACCGGCGGCGAGGCGGCCGCCCTCGAGGTGGTGGCCCGCACCGAGCTGTTCACGCTGGCCGAGAGCCTCGGTGCGGTCGAGAGCCTGATCGAGCACCCCGGCCGCATGACCCACGCCTCGGCTGCCGGCTCCGCGCTCGAGGTGCCGGCGTCGCTGGTGCGCCTCAGCGTCGGCATCGAGTCGGCCGACGACCTGGTGGCCGACCTCGCCCAGGCCCTCGACGCCGTTCGCTGACCGGGGCCGATGCCACCCACGGCCCCCGGCCGTGCTGGACTCTCGTCCATGCCGCTCCGCCGTCGTTCGCTCGCGCTCGTCCCGGTCACCGTCCTCGCCCTCGTCGCCGCCGCCTGCGGCGGCTCCGACGACGGAGGGGCCGCCGAGACCACGGCTGTCCCGGCCACCACGGCGGCACCCACGACCGTGGCTCCGAGCACCACGGCCGCACCCACCACCACCCTCGCCCCGACCACCACCCTTCCGGCGCTCGACGACCTGACCGAGACCGGGGCCTACGGTGTGGCGCGCACCACGATCCAGCTCGACGACCAGGACCGCGGTCGGTCGTTCCCGGTCGACATCTGGTACCCGATCGAGCTCGAGACCACCGGCACGCCGTCGCGCTACGAGTTCCTCCCCCAGCTCGGCTACGACTCGACACGCGCGCTGGCCGACGCACCGGTGTCGGGCGACGGTCCCTTCCCGCTGGTCGTCTACTCGCACGGCAGCGGCGGCGTGCGCTACATCGCGGCGTGGTTCACGGAGGTCCTGGCCTCCCACGGCTTCGTGGTGGCGGCCCCCGACCACCCGGGCAACACCGCCGTCGAGCGCTTCTTCGGCGGCGGCACACCGGTGGAGGTCACTGCGGTGAACCGCGTCGGCGACGTGCAGGCGGTCATCGACGAGATGGCCCGCCGCACGGCCACCGCGGGCGACCCCCTCGAAGGCACGGTCGACATGGACGACGTCGCCGTCACCGGCCACTCCTTCGGTGGGTTCACTGCGCTGGCCTCGGTGTCGGGGTTCTCCAACGCCGTCGGGTCGGTGGAGGCCGACGAGCGGGTCGACGCCGTCGTGGTGATGGCGCCGGCCACCGGGCTCCTCACCGACGAGCAGCTGCAGGCCGTCGATGTGCCGGTGGTGGTGCTCGGCGGCACCAAGGACGCCACCACCCCGATCGACCCCAACTCCACCCGGATCACGGCGGCGGCGGCCGGTCGGCCCCTGCTGCAGGCCGACCTGCTCGACGCCGGCCACCAGAGCTTCAGCGACGTGTGCTCCTACATCCGCCTCACCGAGACCCTGCCCGACGCGCCGGCCGCCATCGTCGACGGCATCAAGGCCGTCGGGGCCGACGGGTGTGGCCCGGGCTACATGGACGACGAGCGGGCTCACGACCTGTCGAACACCTATGCCATCGCGCTCCTGCGCTCGACGCTGCGGGGTGAGACGCAGTACGAGGCCGTCCTCGAGGCGCCGGCGCCCGACGATGCCGAGGTGCAGCTGAAGCGGTGATCAGGCCTGGGCGGCGCGGCGCCGGATGAGCGCGTTCGCCACCAGTCGCCAACCCACGAGGGTGAGCCCGAGGAAGATGGTGGCCACCACCACGAAAGACGCCGCTGTGCCGTCGTCGAAGACGAACCGGCGCGCCAGCATGCCGACGACCACCGTTCCGACCCAGACCCCGGCGCCGAACCCCACCGACAGGTCGTCGCGCCAGCGGCTCATCAGGACCAGCCACGTCAACAACATGCCGAGCAGGAACGGCGTCGCGGTGGCGAGCGTCCCCACGACGAAGGTGCCCTCGTCGTGGGTGTCGCGCCCGACCATCACGAACACCAGCACGCAGAGCATGTCGACGAACATGGCGAGGCGCGGTCGCATCCCCGCGGAACCTAGCCCCTGCGGCGCCAGCCGCCACCACTGCGCCGCCGCCGCCACCCCACACGGCTAGGTTCGCCTCGATGGCCTCGCGCAAGGTGGCGCCCACCCGGCGGCTCGAACGCCAGCTCTGGGACCAGGGCCACGACGTGGTCGTCGGCATCGACGAGGTCGGGCGGGGCGCCTGGGCCGGGCCGCTCATGGTCGGGGCCGCGGTGCTGCCCCGCGACCGGCGGGTCAACGGCGTGCGCGACTCGAAGCTGCTCTCCGAGGCCGAGCGCGAGCACCTGTTCGCCCGGGTCGCCGGCTGGTGCGCCGCATGGAGTGTCGGCGCCGCCAGCCAGGAGGAGTGCGACGAGCTGGGGATGGCCGAGGCCCAGCGGCTGGCCGCCCGGCGGGCGGTGGAGGGGCTCGGCATCGACGCCGACGCCGCCGTCGTCGACGGCACGTGGGACTTCCTGGCCGGCACGGTGAAGCACGTCCACCGCCAGGTGAAGGCCGACGCCACCTGCCTGCCGGTCGCGGCTGCCTCCATCCTGGCCAAGGTGACCCGTGACCGCGTCATGCGGGCCGAGGCCGAGCACTACCCGCACTGGGGCTTCGACTCGAACAAGGGCTACCCGTGCCCGGTCCACAAAGCCGCCCTCCAGCACGTCGGCCCGTCGGCCATCCACCGCCGTACTTGGGTGTTCATGGACCACCTCGTGTGGGAGGGCCTGCGGGTCCACCGCCCCGAGCAGCCGACGCTGTTCTGACTGTGAGGATCCACTCCGACGGTGCGCCCCGCGGGCGCCCGCGTGTGGTTCGATACGCATCGGTGGCCGACGAACCAAGGAGCGCGACGCCGTGAAGAAGTTCCTCACCGAGTTCAAGGACTTCATCAACAAGGGGAACCTGCTCGGCATCGCCGTCGGGTTCGTGATCGGTGTTGCGTTCGCGGCGCTCATCACCTCGTTCGTCGACAACATCATCATGCCGATCGTCGCCATCCCCTTCGGCGAGCCGAACTTCGACTCGGCGCTGGTCATCACGATCAACGACGCCCAGATCCGCATCGGCGCCTTCCTCACCGTCCTGGTGACGTTCGTGGCCACGGCGTTCGTGCTGTTCGTCCTCCTGAAGGCCTACAACAAGGCCACCAAGGGCGAGGTCACCGCGCCGCCCAACGACCTCGCGCTGCTGCGAGACATCCGCGACGAGATGCGGGGCCTGCGCGGCGACCTGGGTAGCAAGGGCTGAGCCGGGCTCAGAACGTCCGCAGCGGCGCTGGGAGATGCTCCACGTCCGACAGGCGTGAGAGGCCGAACGTGTGGGCCTCGCCCACGGAGAAGGCTTCGAGCCGGCTGATCGACGCGTGCCCGAGCACGAACCGGTCCCACTCCCACGGCGTCGGCTCGAGGCCGAGCAGGTGGCAGATCGTCACCGAGTTGGTGCCGGCATGGGCGACGCACAGGATGCGGCGGCGCTCGCCCTCGATGCGCCACACGGGCAGCTCCCCCGACAGGGGCGTGATGCCGTGCTGGGCCAGGAACGCCGACGCCCCGGCCCGGATCCGCTCCACGAACTCGCGCACCGGCTCACCTCCGGGGATGCCGCCCCAGCGCTCGTCGGGCGGCAGCTGCCGCTGCGAGCGGTAGGCCTCCTCGGCCTTCTCGGCCGGCGTGCCGTGCCAGATCGGGTTACGGATCTCCTCGAGCCACGGCTCCACCACGAGGGTTCGGCCGAGGCCGTCGAGGATCGGCGCGGCGGTCTGGCGGGCCCGCGTGAGCGGTGAGACGTAGACCTCGTCGAACGACTCGCCGGCGAGGCGCTCGGCCAGCATCGCGGCCTGCTCGAGCCCCCGCTCGGTGAGAGGCGGGTCGTCGACGCTCAACCCGTCGCGGACCCACTCCGGCTCGGCATGGCGGACGAGCACGATCTCCATCAGGACAGCCTCACCGAGGCCGGGCCGGCCTCGACCGCGCCGACCACGTGGAAGCCGGCCGCGGCCAGCCCGTCGACGGCGCCCGGCTCGACGGCGGCCAGCAGGCCGCCGCTCGTCTGCGGGTCGTAGCACAGCGCCTCGAGCGCAGCCGGGGCCGTGCTGTCGACGTGGCTCGCCGCGTAGTCGCGGTTGCGGGCGTCGCCGCCGGTGCGGGTGCCCCCCTCGGCCGCGGTCAGCGCGCTCTCGTAGAGCGGAAGGCGGGCGGTGTCGACCACCAGGGTGACCCCCGACCGGTCGGCCATCTCCCACCCGTGGCCGCACAGGCCGTAGCCGGTCACGTCGGTGACGGCGTGCACGGCGCCACCGGCCGCCTGCAGCGCCTCGGACGCCGCCCGGTTCAGCTGGCGCATGCCGTCGACGGCGTCGTCCTTGCCGGCCTCGGTCCCGCCGGCCAGCACGATGCCGGTGCCGAGCGGCTTCGACAGCACGAGCACGTCGCCCGGCCGGGCGCCGCCCTTGGTGAGCACCCGCCCGGGGTGGACCACGCCCTGCACGGCCAGGCCGAAGATCGGCTCAGGGTTGCGGATCGTGTGCCCGCCGGCCACCACGCCGCCGGCCTCGCGCACGACCGCGGCGGCCGCGTCGAAGATCGTCGCGATCACCGGGCGGGGCAGGTGCTCGGGGAAGGCGGCCACGTTCAGCGCCATCACCACCCTGCCTCCCATGGCGAACACGTCGCTGCAGGCGTTGGCGGCCGCGATGGCCCCGAAGTCGGCCGGGTCGTCGACGAGCGGCGGGAAGAAGTCGGTGGTGCTCACGAGGGCCACGTCGTCGCTCACCCGGTAGACGGCGGCGTCGTCGAACGGTGCCAGGCCGACGAGCAGCGACGGGTCGGCGCCGGCCGGCAGCTCGTCGACGAGCGCCGCGAGCAGCGAGGCGCCCCACTTGGCCGCGCACCCGCCGCAGGTCGTCCACTCGGTGAGGCGCACGGGCGCGAGATCGGTCACGCCCCCGAGGCTACGGCTCCCCCCGGATTCTGACTCTCAAAGTGGCTGCTGGAGCAGCCACTTTGAGAGTCAGAACCGCAGGGCGGGTCAGGCGTCGAGGAGCTCTCGGATGCGGTGAGCGAGGGCGGCGGGGCTGAAGGGCTTGGCCAGGAAGCTCCGGGACCCCGTGTCGACGGCGCCGTCGAGCTCGGTGCCCGTGAAGCCCGACACGTACAGCGCCCTCAGCTCGGGGCGGTCGAAGCGCAGCGCCTCCACGAGCGTGCGCCCGTCCATCGACGGCAGGGCGATGTCGGCCACCACGAGGTCGATGTCGACGTCGGTGCTGGCGATGCGCAGCGCGTCGTGGGGGTGCAGCGTGGCGATCACGCGGTACCCGAGCGCCTGGAGGTGCTGGCGCACGAACGACAGCAGGTCGAGCTCGTCCTCCACCACCATGATCGTCTCGTCGCCGCCGGGGACCGGTGGCTCGGGCTCACCGCCGTCGGGCCGGTCGGCGGCCCGGGCGATGGGCAGCTCCACCGTGAAGGTCGAACCCTCACCGGGCGACGAGACCACTGAGATCCGCCCGCCGCTCAGCTCGACCAGCGTCTTCACGGTGGCCAGCCCGAGGCCGGTGCCGTGCCCCTGGCCCTTCGTGGTGAAGAAGGGCTGGAAGATCCGCTCGGCGATCTCCGGAGCGATACCGAGGCCGTCGTCGGCCACGGTGATGGCGACGCTGTCGCCCTGGTGCTGGGTGGCGATGCGCAGCGTGCCCTCCACGGGCATGGCGTCACGCGCGTTCACGGCCAGGTTGAGCACGATCTGGCTCAGGTGGCCGGGATCGAGGTGGACGAGCTGGCCGGGACAGCCGAGGCGCAGCTGGAGGTCGAGGTGGTCGCCGATGATGCGAGCGAGCAGCCTCGCCTCGGTCCGCACGAACTCGTCGACCTCGACCAGCTCGGGCATCGGTGCCGACCGCCGGCTGAGCACCAGCAGCTGCTTGGTGATCTGGCCGCCCCGGCGCGTCGCCTGCAAGATGGCGTCGACCATCGGCTCGAGGCCGGGATCCAGCGACGGGTCGTCGCGCAGCATCTCGGCGTAACCGCCGACGATCGTGAGCACGTTGTTGAAGTCGTGGGCCACGCCGCTGGCGAGGCGGCCCAACGACTCGAGGCGCTGAGCGTGCAGCAGGGCGCGCTCGACGGCGTGGGGATCGTCGGGGGCCGAGCCCCGGTCAAGGCCGTCGGTCGCGCCCATCGTCTCCTCGTGCCGCAACGACCGCAGGGCGCGACCGTGCGGCGCCATCATCACGAACCGCCACCCGAGGTGCAAGCACTGCCGTCAGCAGCCGAGGCGATCGAGGAGCGAGCGCACGGCCGCCGCCGCCATCACTGCCGGTGGCCGCTCGTCGGCCAGCCACCGCTCGAGCCGGTCCAGGTCGTCGCGATGCTGCGGGCCGAGGGCGGCGAAGCGCTCCCACGCGGGGAGCGGGCCGAGCGGCTCACCCACCCGCACCGGGAGGTAGAGGCTCCGGCACGGGGACCCGAGAAGGCACCAGGCCACGGGCCCGGCCGCCAGCTCGGCCACCATCGACGCCGTGGTGGCCTCCACCCCGGGCACGTGCATGCAGACGTCCCAGCCGACCGCCGACTGGCCGTGCGACCGCTGGTGCGCCTGGAGCGAGGCCACCGTGACCGGCTCCGCCGCCAGCACGGCCTTCGACGCCTCCCACCGAGGGTCGACCAGCTCGGCCACGGGTTG
>Ga0209594_1000513_pt1 | contig 22926 bp, 19 predicted proteins | sample AshMeaCrysSpring_FD_184126 | JGI IMG/M metagenome (GOLD analysis project Ga0209594, IMG submission 184126) | Groundwater microbial communities from Big Spring, Nevada to study Microbial Dark Matter (Phase II) - Ash Meadows Crystal Spring... | ecosystem: Environmental > Aquatic > Deep subsurface... | reverse complement strand
CCGGCCCGGGCCCGCTCCGGCCGGGCCGCCGGCGGCGCCTTGGCCGCCGCGCTCGTCGCAACCCGGGCCGCGTCGTGCTCGGCCCGCCAGCCGGCGTAGCCGCCGCGCACGAGGCGGGCCGTGCCGTCGCCGGGCAGCATCACCACCTCCTCCACGACGCGGTCGAGGAACGTGCGGTCGTGGCTCGACACCACCACGGCGCCGGGCCAGCCGTCGAGGAAGTCCTCGAGCGCCCGCAGCGTGTCGAGGTCGAGGTCGTTGGTCGGCTCGTCGAGCAGCAGCACGTTGGGCTGGGCCGCCAGCACGAGCAGCAGCTGCAGCCGCCGGCGCTCCCCGCCGGAGAGCGTGGCGACGGGCGCCCGCTGCGCGTCGGCGTCGAACCAGAACCGCCGCAGCAGCGCCGAGGTCTCGTGGTCGGGCTGGCGGTGCGGCCCGGCGACGGCCTCCCGCACGGTCACCGCCGGGTCGAGCGTCCGGCCGAGCTGGTCGTGGTAGCCGACGACGACGGTGCTCCCCACCTCCACCGTGCCGGCCGTCGGGGCCAGGCGACCGGCGACCACGTCGAGCAGGCTCGACTTGCCGGCGCCGTTCGGGCCGACGATGCCGACCCGGTCGCCCGGCTCCACCAGCAAGTCGACGCCGGCCAGCACGTCGGGGCCGCCGTAGCCGGCCCGCACGCCCCGCAGCTCGACCACCTTGCTGCCGAGGCGGGCCGAGCCGAGGGCGAAGTCGAGGTCGCCGGGCCGGACGGCCGGGGCGGCCCGGCCCTCCACGAGCGCGGTCGCCTCGGCGATGCGGGCCTTCGGCTTGCGGGTGCGGGCCGGGGCGCCCCGCCGCAGCCACTCGAGCTCCCGGCGGGCGAGGTTGCGCCGCACGTCCTCGGCCGCCGCCGCCCGCTCCTCCCGCTCGGCCCGGGCGGCCAGGTAGGCCGCGTAGCCCGAGCCGGCGTGCTCGCCGCGGGGCACGTGGAGGTGGGCGCGACCGCGGTCGAGCTCGAGCACCCGCGTCGTCAGCAGGTCGAGCACGTGGCGGTCGTGGGTGACGAGCACGAGGCCGCCGGCGTGGGCGGCCAGGCGGTCCTCGAGCCACTCGACTCCGTCGAGGTCGAGGTGGTTCGTCGGCTCGTCGAGCACGAGGAGGTCGTGGTCGTGCACGAGGAGGCGGGCCAGCGCCACCCGCTTGGCCTGGCCGCCCGACAGCGCGGCGACGTCACGGCCGGCCAGGGCGGCCATCCCGAGCCGGTCGAGCGCGGCCTCGCCCCGCCACCCGCCGCCCACCACGTCACGCACCGACCCCGGCGGGAGCCCGGTGTCCTGGCCGAGGTAGCCGACCCGCACGCCTCGGCCGAACCGCACCACGCCCTCGTCGACGGGGCCGACGCCGGCCAGCGCCCGCAGCAGCGTCGACTTGCCGGTGCCGTTGATGCCGACCACGCCGAGGCGGTCGCCGTCGGCCAGCGTCACCGACAGGCCCTCGAACAGGGCCCGGTCGGGCCGGCGGGCGGCCAGACCGGCGGCGTCGACGAGGATCACCGGCCCGACGATGGCAAGCGGGCCGCCTCGGCACAAGCCGGCAAAGGGCCGGGGTCGCCCCGGCTGCCGGCGCTACCGTCGCCCGGCGTGCCCTACGACCGCGACATCCTCGACGAGCCGCCGCGCCCGGCCCGCGTGGTGCGGGAGGTGCCGGCTGTGCCGGGCCTCGTGGTCGAGCACCGGGCCAGCGGGTTCGTCGGGTCCGTCGTGCGCACGTCGGCCGACTCGGTGACGCTGCGCGACCGCGACGGTCTCGACCGGCTGTTCCGGTGGGTGCCGGGGTCGTTCCTGGTCGACGGTCGAAGCGTCACCCTGGTGCGGCCGGCCGCGCCGGCGCCGGCCGGGCCGGGCTTCACGGCGTCGGGTGCGCTCGCCGGCGACGGGCCGGCCAAGGTCGCCCGCGGGAGCCGGCTGTTCGTCGAGGGCGTCCACGACGCCGAGCTGCTCGAGCACGTCTGGGGCGACGAGCTGCGCGACGCCGGCGTGGTCGTCGAACCGGTCGGCGGCGTCGACGAGCTGGCGGCGGCGGTGCAGCGCTTCCGGCCGGGACCGGGGCGCAAGCTCGGCGTGCTCGTCGACCACCTCGTCCCCGGCTCGAAGGAGTCGCGGGTGGCCGCTGCGCTGAGCAGCCCGCACGTGCTCGTCACCGGAACCCCGTTCGTCGACGTCTGGCAGGCCGTCCGCCCGCAGGTGGCCGGCATCGAGGCGTGGCCGGCGGTGCCGAAGGGCGTGTCCTGGAAGCAGGGCGTGTGCGCCGCGCTCGGCCATCGTGACGACCCGGCCCGGTTCTGGAAGGCGCTGCGCAACCGCGTGCGCACCTACGCCGACCTCGAGCCCGAGCTCGTCGGCGCCGTCGAGCGCCTCCTCGACTTCGTCCTGACCGAGCCGTGACCTCGCGCGCTCCGAAGGCGGCGGGCTCGCTGGGCGTCGTGCTGGCGGCCATGTTCGTGCTGGCCGCCACGAACGGCATCGTCTTCCCGCTGCTGGCCGAGCTGCAGGACACCTACGACCTCCCGACCTGGGGCCTCGGCGCGATCTCGGCCGCCGCCTTCGCCGTCGGCCTCGTGGTGCAGCTGTCGGTGGCCGGCCTGGCCGACCGCGGGCACGCCAAGACCCTCCTGCTCACCGGGCTGGCGGTGGCCGTCGTGGGCGGCCTGGTGTTCGCCGTCGGCACCCAGCTGTGGATGTTCATCCTCGGTCGGGCCCTCGGCGGGCTGTCGATCGGGTGCTTCGTGCCGGCCGCCCGCGCCATCGCGGCCACCATCGACCCGCTCCAGCCGGCCCGCCACCTCGGCCGGCTGGCCGGCGTCGAGCTGGCCGGGTTCGTCACCGGCCCCGTGATCGCGGCGGTGCTGGCCGAGGCCATCGGGCTGAAGGCTCCCTTCGTGGCCGGCGCGCTGCTCGCCACCGTCGCCCTCGTCCTGCTGGCGCCGCGGCCGCTGCCGGTGCTCGTCACCACCGGCGCGTCGAGCCGGCCGAGCCTCGACCTGCTGCGGATCCGCGGCGTCGTGGTGGCCGCCCTGCTCGCCCTCGCCCTGTTCTTGCCGGTCGGCATCTACGACTCGCTGTGGAGCCGCTACCTCGAGGACAGGGGGGCCAGCACGCTGTTCGTGGGCCTCAGCCTCACGCTCTACGGCGTGCCCTTCGCCGCCTTCTCCGCGCTCGGCGGCCGCCTGGCCGACCGGAAGGGTCCGGTGCGCAGCGCGCTGTGGGGCCTCGTGCTCATCGCACCCATGACCGCGCTCTACGGGCTGCTGGCGACGCCGGTGCTGATCGCCGGCGTCGCCCTCTTCGAGGCCGTCGTCCAGGCAGTGGCCGTGCCGGCGGCCCAGGCCGCCATGGCCCAGGCCACACCGAAGGGGCGGGTGGCGGCCGGGCAAGGGTTGGCGGGCGCCACGCAGCTCGTCGGGGCGACGACGACCGCGCTGATCGCGGCGCCGGTCTACGACGCCCTCGGACCCGAGGTGGTGTTCGTGGGCGCCGCCGTGGCCATCGCCCTGCTCGGCGCGACTGCGGCGCTGCTCGCCCGCCGCGGCCCGAGCACGAGGAACCACAGCGGCACGAGCCCGGCCAGCGCGATCGCGGCCCCCACCCCGAACGCCCCCTGATAGCTCGACACCGACGCCACGCCACCGAGCAGCAGCCCGCCGACGGCCGCGCCGACCTCGAAGAACATCGTGAAGGTACCGATCACGGCGGCCCGCTCCCCCTCGGGCACCGAGTTCACGGTGATGGCCATGAGCGACGGGTAGAGCATGGCGATGCCGATGCCGAGCACGAACGTGCCGACCCACAGGCCCCCGGTGCCCGGCAGCACGGCCATCAGCCCGAGCGCGACGGCGATCACGACGACGGCGATCACCGAGGTGCGCCCGAGCCCCACGCGCTCCGGCAGCTTGGCCCCCACCAGGCGCAGCACGAGCACGAACCCGCTGTAGGCGGCGAACAAGGCGCCCGCCGCCGCGCCGACCTCGTCGGCCCGCAGCGGCAAGAAGGCGGCCCACCCCATGTAGCCGACCATGGCCGCCGCCAGCACGACGCCAGTGGCGATGCCGGCCGGGTGCAGGAGGCGCACCCGCCCGGCCGAGGCCGACGCCGCCGGGCGGTGGTAGGGCACCGTGAGCGCCAGCAGGCCGGCGACGGCCGTCCACGCCGCTGCGGTGACGAACGACGCCGACCACCGGTCGCCGTCGGCGAACCACTCGCCGAGGAACGGGCCGAGGCCGAGCCCGCCGAACACCGCCACCGAGAAGTAGCTGGCCGCCTCGGCGCGGCGGGTGGGCGGTGACAGGTCGTTCACGATCGTGGCGGCGCCGACGAACAGCAGGGCCTCGCCGACCCCGATGAGGGCCCGGAGCACGACGAGCACCGCAACGCTCGACGCCCGCACGTGCAGCGCCAGCACGAGCGTCGACAGCACCGACCCCTGCAGCATCATGGCCCGCGCCCCGTAGCGGGCGGCGATCACGGTGAGCAGCGGCCGGCAGGCGATGGCAGCCACGCCGTACGCGGTCGCCATCGCCCCCACCGCCACATCGCTGCCGCCGAGCTCGTCGCGCACGTAGCGGGCGATCACCGGCAGCATGAGGCCGACCGACATGAAGTAGGCGAAGGTGGCGCTCGTGACGAGCAGGAACGGCCCGCTCACGAGATGGTCCTGCCGCCACCGACGCATCCGATCAGTGTGCCGTACCGGCAGCCGCCACCCACCGGTGAGTTGCCGTCCCCGGTGGCGGCGCGGGTACGGTCCGGCGTCCATGGCCGACGTGGACGTCCTCGACCTGGCAGACCGGCTGTGGCGGGGTGACGCCTCCACCGACGACTGGCACCCGGTCACCCAGCACGGCGGGATGGCCGAGGTGGCGCCGCGGACGGTGTTCCTGCGCAGCCTGGCCAACGTGATCGGCCTGTCGACCGACGAGGGACTGCTGCTCGTCGACACCGGCAGCGAGTTCCTCGCCAGGGCCTGCCACGAGACGCTGCGGACGTGGTCGCCCGACCCGCTCCACACGGCGGTCTACACCCACGGCCACGTCGACCACGTCTTCGGGGTGCCGATCTTCGAGGAGGAGGCGCAGACCAACGGGTGGCCGGCGCCGCGCGTGATCGCCCACGAGCACCTGCCCGACCGGTTCGACCGCTACATCCTCACGGCCGGCTACAACGCCATCATCAACCAGCGCCAGTTCAAGGCGCCGAACCTGCGCTGGCCCACCGAGTACCGGTACCCGGACGAGACCTACCACGACCACCACCACGTCACGCTGGCCGGCGAGACCTTCGAGCTGCACCACGCCAAGGGCGAGACCGACGACGCCACCTGGGTGTGGGCGCCCGAGCGCAAGGTGCTGTGCACCGGCGATCTCTTCATCTTCGCGGTGCCGAACTGCGGCAACCCGCAGAAGGTGCAGCGCTACCCGCGCGAGTGGGCCACGGCGCTGCGGGCCATGGTCGACAAGGGCGCCGACGTCCTCCTGCCCGGCCACGGGCTGCCCATCGTGGGGGCCGAGCGCGTGCGCCAGGCGCTCACCGACACGATCGAGTACCTCGAGTCGCTCGTCGACCAGGCCTTGGCCCTCATGAACGCGGGGGCTCGCCTCGACGACCTCGTCCACGGCGTGCAGCCCCCAGCCCATCTGGCCGACCGCCCCTACCTGCAACCGGTGTACGACGAGCCCGAGTTCATCGTGCGCAACATCTGGCGGCTCTACGGCGGCTGGTACGACGGCAACCCGGCCCACCTGAAGCCCGCCCGGGAGGCGGCACTGGCCCATGAGCTCGCTGACCTCGCCGGCGGTGCGGCCCGGCTGGCCGACCGTGCTCTCGACCTCGCGTCCGCGGGTGACCTGCGCCTGGCCGGGCACCTGGCCGAGCTGGCCGCGCTGGCTGCTCCCGACGACCCCGGCATCCACGCCGTGCGAGCCGACGTGTTCGGGCGCCGGGCGTCCGCCGAGCGCTCCACGATGGCCCGCGGTGTGTTCTCCTGGGCCGAGCACGAGAGCGCCCAGCGGGCCGGCATCGAACCGCCGTCCCTGGGCTTCGGGGCGCTCCTCGACGACCCCCACGACCACGCCGACTGAACGACGAAGACAACGGAGGACCGTCAGTGCCGATCATCCAGGACAAGGTCGACGCGCTCGTGGCCCGGGCCCGGCGAGAGGTCGACGCCGGGTTCTTGCCGAGCGCGCAGGTGGCGCTGGCCTACGAGGGTGAGCTGGTGGCGTTCGAGACGTTCGGCGCCGCCACGCCCGACACCCGGTACGCGGTGTTCAGCTGCACCAAGGCGTTCGTCGCCGGTGCGGTCTGGCCGCTCATCGGCGACGGGCTCGTCGACGTGTCGCTGCCGGTGGCGGCCTACGTGCCCGAGTTCGCCACCAACGGCAAGGAGTCGATCACCGTCGAGCAGGTGATGCTGCACACCTCGGGCTTCCCGCATGCCCCGCTGCCGCCGGTCGAGGGCGCCACCAGCGCCGGGCGCACCGCCCGGTTCGCGCACTGGCGCCTCAGCTGGGAGCCGGGCACGTCGTACGAGTACCACGCCACCTCGGCCCACTGGGTGCTGGCCGAGATCATCGAGCGGGTCACGGGCCGCGACTTTCGCGACGTGGTGGCCGAGCGGGTGACCGAGCCGGCCGGCCTCCCCCACATGCTCGGCATCCCGCCCGACGAGCAAGGCGACATCGCCACCCTCGTGACCGTCGGCGAGGAGGCGACCCCGGAGGAGGTCCAGGCCGCATTCGGGGTGCCGGCGCTGCCCGTCACCGAGGTGACCCCCGAAGCGATCCTCGGCTTCAACAGCCCTGCGGTGCGCGCCGCCGGCGTCCCCGGCGGCGGCGGCGTGATGCGAGCGTGCGACCTGGCGCTGTTCTACCAACGCCTCCTGCACGACGACGGCAGCATCTGGAAGCCCGACGTGCTGGCCGACGTCACCACGAACGTCCGCAACACCCTGCCGGAGCGCTTCTCGGGCGTGCCGGCCAACCGAAGCCTCGGCCTGGTGCTGGCCGGCGGCGACGGCTACTCGCACGTCCGCGGCTTCGGCCGCACCGTCTCGCCGCGGGCCTTCGGCCACAACGGTGCTGGCGGGCAGCTGGCGTGGGCCGACCCGGCCACCGGGCTGTCGCTCGGCTACTGCACCAACGGCTACGACCTCCACGTGGTGCGCCAGCCCCGGCGGGGCAGCGCCATCTCGAGCCTCGCCGCGGTGTGCACGACGCCGTGAGCCAGCTCCCCCCGCCGCCACCCGACGGCTACTCGCTCGTCACCCCGCCACCTCGGCGCGACGGCCAGGCGGTGGCCGCACTCGTGTGCGGCGTCGCCGGGTTCCTCTGCGTGCTGCCGGCGATCGTGGCGATCGTGCTCGGCTTCACGGCCAAGCGCCGCATCGACACGTCGAACGGCGCCCTCACCGGGCGAGGCATGGCCATCGCCGGGATCGTGCTCGGCATCGTGTGGATCGTGCTGACCGCATTGCTGTTCCTCAGCGGGGTCGGCGACACCGACCTGAGCTGACGCCCAGGCCGGTGCCCGACGTCAGGCGGCGACCGGCGTGCCGGCCAGGCGGCGGTAGACGAACGCCGTGGCGAGCAGCACCACCGGCCCGGCCACGAGCAGGCCGATGCCGCACAGCGCGGCGCCCAGGGCGTAGATGGCCACGCTGACGATGAGGAACAAGATGATGCCGCCCAGGTTCTTCGTGACGAGATCGACGGAGGCCTTGAGCGCGTCGATCGGCGGCAGGCCCTTGTCGATCACGAAGAAGGGTGTGAACCACAACAGCACGAGCGCGGCGAGCCCAGGCAGGAAGCACAGGATGAACCCGATCGTGACGATGACGCCTTCGAGGATGGCCGCGATGAGGAACGGCCCGAAGTCCTTCAGGTCCCACGCCCGGCCGACGGTCGGCTTCTCGCCGTTGGCGGTGAGCAGCGACGCCCGCACCAGGCCGTACTGGGCGGCGAAGCCGGCCAGCGCGCCGATGCCCGACAGGAGCAGCACCACGATGATGCTGTCGGCGAACGGCAGCCGGATCAGCGCGGAGATGAGGTAGATCGCCACCACGACGAGGGCGATCACGATCCAGGCCCCGGCGTTCTCGGTGAACTTCTTCCAGCCCCAGCTGTAGGCGTCGCCGATGGGCACCCCGCCGGACGGCGCAGGGCCAGTAGCCGGCGGAGGCGGCGGCAGGTCGCCTCCGGGCGGCGGCGGGGGCGGCGGGACGTTGCTCATGGGTGTGCCCTCCCTAGATCGTCAACGGGGCGGACCGTAGTCGGCCCCGGGAAGCTCTCGGGCGGATGACGCCTGGTCAGGACAGGCGCTCGACCACCATCGCCATGCCTTGGCCGCCGCCGACGCACATCGTCTCGAGGCCATAGCGGCCGCCGGTGTGCTGCAGGCCGTTGATGAGCGTGGTCATGATGCGCGCACCGGTCATGCCGAACGGGTGGCCGAGGGCGATGGCACCGCCGTGCACGTTGAGCTTGTCCATGGGGATGCCGAGGTGGGCCGCCGACGGCAGCACCTGGGCGGCGAAGGCCTCGTTGATCTCGACGAGGTCGATGTCGTCGATCGTGAGACCGGCCCGGGCGAGCGCCTGGCGAGACGCGTCGATCGGCCCGAGGCCCATGATCTCGGGGTTGAGCGACGAGACGCCCGACGACACGACGCGAGCCAGCGGCGTCAGGCCGAGCTCGGCCGCCTTGGCGTCGCTCATCACGAGCACGGCCGCGGCGCCGTCGTTGAGCGGGCAGGCGTTGCCGGCCGTGATCTGGCCGTCGGGGCGGAACGCCGGCGCCAGCGATGCCAGCTTCTCCACCGTGGTGCCGGCCCGGGGACCGTCGTCCCGGTCGACGACCGTGCCGTCGGGGAGCGTCACCGGCGTGATCTCGCGGGCGAAGAAGCCGTTCTCGATGTGCTCGACGGCCCGCTGCTGGCTGCGGGCGGCGAACTCGTCCATGGCCTCCCGGGTGACCCCTTCGGCCTCCCGCACGTTCTCGGCGGTCTGGCCCATGGCGATGTAGATGTCGGGCAGGCCGGCCGGCGCCGTCCAGGCCGGGTGGCCGCCTTCGGCGCGAGCCGCCGAGCGAGCACGGGCGTCGTCGAACTGCGGGTTGAGCGACTGCGGCGTGTCGGACGCACCGGCGCCGTAGCGGCTCACGCACTCCACGCCGGCGGCGATGAAGCAGTCGCCCTCGCCGGCCTTGATGGCGTGGGCAGCCATGCGGATCGTCTGCAGGCTCGACGAGCAGTAGCGGTTCACGGTGACCCCGGGGACGTCGAGGCCGGCCAGGATGGCGGCGACCCGGGCGACGTTGTGCCCTTGCTCGCCGGCCGGCTGGCCGCAGCCCATCATGAGGTCGTCGATCTGCTCGGCGGTCACCTGCGGCACCTTGTCCATCAGGGCCCGCAGGATCTGGGCCGCGAGGTCGTCGGCGCGGATGCCGGTGAGGCTTCCCTTGAAGGCCCGGCCGATCGGGCTGCGAGCGGTGGCGACGATGACGGCCTCGGGCATGGTGGGCCTCCCTGGGAGCGATGATCCGACGAGCGGATGGTAGGCGGGCGCCGACCACCCGCCCAACGGACGAGCGCGGGGCCGGCTCGCGCGGCCCGGACCTCCCGTGACGGATGCCTCACCCCGCGCTGGCGGTTTCGCCGACCGGGACCATCGTCCCGGACCTACGCTGATCCCCGTTCCGGCGGCACCCCCCGGCCGCCGTCAGGGAGGAACCGATGCTGTCCCGACTCGGCCGCTGGTGCCACGACCGCCGTGGATGGGTGGTCGCTGCGTGGCTCGTCGTGCTCGTCGGCCTCGGCGGTGCCGCCGGTGCCGCCGGTGCCGGCTTCACGTCGGAGTTCTCGCTCCCGGACGTCGAGAGCGCCCGCGGCTTCGACGTGATCGACGAGCAGTTCGAGGGCCGAGGTGGCGGCAGCGGCGGCACCATCGTGTTCAAGGCCGAGCGGGGTGTCACCGACCCGGCCGTGCAGGAGCCCATGGACGCGTGGTTCGCCACTGTCGCGGCCGACGAGGAAGTGCTCAACGTCGTCAGCCCCTATTCCGAGCAGGGCTCGTTCCAGATCTCCGCCGACGGCACCATTGCCTACGCGCGCGTCGAGGTGGCCGACGACATAAGCCTCTCGGAGGCCACCGCCCTCGTCGATCGCATGGAGGAGACGCAACCCGACATCGACGGCGTGCAGATCGAGTACGGAGGCCAGCTCTTCGGCGAGTTCGAGCCGCCGGAGAGCGAGGTGCTCGGCCTCGCGTTCGCCATCTTCATCCTCATCCTCGCGTTCGGCTCGGTGCTCGCCATGGGTCTGCCCATCGGCACCGCCATCGCCGGCATCGGCGTCGGCACGATGCTCGTCACCGTCCTCAGCAATGTGGTCGAGATGCCCGACTTCACGTCGACCCTCGGCGTGATGATCGGCCTCGGCGTCGGCATCGACTACGCGCTGTTCATCGTCACCCGCTACCGCGAAGGCCTGCACGCCGGCATGACGAGCGTTCGGGCGACGAGCATCGCCATCAACACCGCCGGCCGGGCCGTCATCTTCGCCGGCATCACGGTGGTCATCTCGCTGCTCGGCATGCTCTTGATGGGCGTCGACTTCGTGCGCGGCCTCGCCATCGGCGCGGCCATCACCGTCCTCGTCACCATGGTCGCCTCCATCACGCTGCTGCCGGCGCTGCTCGGGTTCGTGCAGCACCGCGTCGAGGTCACCCGCTGGCGGGGGATCATCGCAGCGGCCCTCGTCGCCATGGCGCTCGTCGGTGTCGGCCTCAGCGTCCAGCCGCTCCTCATCGGGCTGCCGCTGGCGGCCGTCGTGCTCGTGGTCGGGATCTTCGTGCCGCAGCTGAAGAAGGAGCTGCCCCGCCGCAAGCCCAAGCCGGTCGAGCACACGCTCCCCTACCGCTGGAGCCGACTCATCCAGCGCCGCCCGTGGCCGGCCTTCCTCGGGGGCCTGGTCGTGCTCGTGCTGCTGGCCGTACCGGTGTTCTCGCTGCGCCTCGGCTTCTCCGACGAGGGCAACTTCCCCGACGACACGACCACCCGCAAGGCCTACGACCTGCTGGCCGAAGGCTTCGGGCCCGGCTTCAACGGCCCGCTCGTGCTGGTGGCCGAGGTGCCGGATAACGGGGCCGCCGCCACCATCGACGACGTCACTGCGGCCGTGAGCGCCGACCCCGGGGTCGCCGTCGTCCAGGGGCCGATCCCGAACGACCCCGAGAACCTCACGGCAGTCCAGTGGTTCGTCATCCCCACCACGTCCCCCCAAGACGAGGACACGGCGCAGCTCGTGCACCGGCTGCGTGACGACGTGCTGCCGGCCGCCGCAGCCGACTCCGGCCTCGAGGTGCTCGTCACCGGCACCGTGGCGGTCAACCTCGACTTCACCGACTACCTGAGCGCCCGCCTGCCCTGGTTCTTCGCCGCCGTGCTGACCCTGTCGTTCCTGCTGCTGATGGTGGTGTTCCGGTCCCTGGTGGTGCCGCTGAAGGCCGTCATCATGAACCTGCTGTCGATCGGGGCGGCCTACGGCGTGGTCGTCATGGTGTTCCAGTGGGGCTGGGGCGGGAACCTCATCGGCATCGACGCCGCGCCGATCGAGCCGTTCGTGCCGATGATGCTGTTCGCCATCGTCTTCGGCCTGTCGATGGACTACGAGGTCTTCCTCCTCTCGCGCATCAAGGAGGAGTGGGACCGCACCCACGACAACGCGAAGGCGGTCGCCGACGGCCTGGCCTCCACCGCGCGCGTCATCACGGCGGCGGCGGCGATCATGGTGTTCGTCTTCGGCAGCTTCCTGCTCGAGAGCGACCGCGTGATCAAGCTGTTCGGCGTGGGGCTCGCCACCGCCATCTTCCTCGACGCCACCATCGTGCGCATGCTGCTGGTGCCGGCGACCATGGAGCTGCTCGGCGACCGGAACTGGTGGCTGCCCCGCTGGCTCGACCGGATCCTGCCTCGCATCGACGTGGAGGGGACCGGCCACGACTCGGTCGACGAGATCGAAGACGACCGCGAGCTCGTGGTGGCCGGGCGGGACTGACCGGCCTCGCTCAGCCGGTCGCCACCACCTGGAACACTTCGGCCAGGCGACCCTCGCCGAGCTCGAACTGCTGGGCCGCGCCGGCCAGCCACGCCCGCACCCGGTCTTGCGTGCCGTCGGGGTCGGGGAGCTGGCTGGCATGGTGCAGCAGCGCCTTCACCTTGCGCTCGAAGGTGTCGGTCACGTCGACCGCCCGGTCGGGCGCGGGTCCGCCCATGAGCCACACCTCGCCGACCGCCCAGGGTGCCAGCCCCTCGGCCATCAGCTCGGTGAAGGTGAACTCGTTGCGGGCATCGGGGTAGACGGCGCACAGCGCGGCCTCCGCCGCGGCCAGGTGGTCGGGGTGGCTCGCGAAGATCCGGCGGTAGTTGCGCTCGGGGCTCTGGGTGAGCACCCGCTGGGGCCGCACCTTGCGGATCACGCGGCTCAGGTCGCGCCGCAGCTCCATGCTCGCCTCGAGGCGACCGTCGGGATAGCCGAGGAAGTGGAGCTCGTGCACGCCGAGCTCGGCGGCGGCCGCCGTCTGCTCCCGGCGACGCAGCGGACCGATCTCGTCTCGCGGGATCGAGGGGTCGAAGCCGCCGGCGTCGCCGTCGGTGACGATGCAGTACACCACCTCGATCCCGGCATCGGTCCAGCAGGCCACGGTGCCGCCGGCGCCGAAGTCGACGTCGTCGGGATGGGCGGTGATGACGAGGATGCGCTCCACGTCTCGGTCGTCGAGCATGGGGGCAACCTACCGGCGGCCTACTCCTCGACGGCCTCGATCTGGCCGTCGGCCACCGCCTGGGCGAAGCGGGCGTGGTCCTCTTCGGTCTGGTCGGCGTAGCGCTCGGCGAAGGTGCCCAGCGCGTCGACGAAGGGCTTGCCGTTGCCGAGGTAGCCGTCGATGAGCGCGGCGTCGCCGGAGCGGGCATGGGCCCGGGCCAGCACGGCGCCGCACAGGCGCCCGAGCGCCTCGAGGCCTGTCGGCGTGATCGTGTCGAGGTCGGCCACGGCTCGCTGGTCCCAGAGCTGACGCACGTAGTAGTCGTGCACGTGGCGATCGTCGGTGGCCCAGCCCAAGAAGACGTCGTTGGCCGCTTGGACGAGGCGCTGGCCCTCCACCACTCGCCGGCCGTGGTGCGCGTACTTCGACACCGGGAGGTGGTGCTCGAGCGCCGACCGGCCGGCCTGCTTCACCCGCAGCACGAGGGGCTCGTCGTCACCGCCTTGGAGCAGCACCAGGAACGCCGGCCGGCCGACGGCACCGACGCCGACCACCTCGTGGGCGACGTCGCCGCAGGCGAACCGGCCGAGCAGGTGCCGGCGGTCGTCGGGGAGCGCGTCACGGTACGACTCGAGGACGGCCTGGACGTTGCGAGCCGTCGACTCGTCGAGGGGCACGAGCACTGGCGGGTCGTCCACGAACCGGCGCCGACCGTCGACGACCGACGTCAGCTTGTCGGTCGGGCGCAGCGTCACCCGACGGCGAGGCGGGGCGACCGGGTCGTCGGAGCGTTGGCGGGCCCGCCGCCTCATGAGCGGCAGCAGCTCGTCGACCTCCACCCGCCGGAACCACACGTCGAGCGTGCCGAGGTGCAGCGCCCGGGCGATGGCCTCGGTGTAGGCGGCCGCCGCCGCCGCCGCCACCTGCCGGGCTGCGGCCGGACGCAGCCCGCGGTGGCGGGCCGCCAGCACGAGGCTCGCCACGAGCCGCTTCACGTCCCACTCGAACGGGCCGGGCAGCGTCTCGTCGAAGTCGCTCACGTCGAACACGAGCTGGCGGTCGGGTGCCACGAACACGGCGAAGTTGGCGACGTGGGCGTCGCCGCAGAGCTGGACCGTGATGCCGGTGTCGGGCGAGCCGGCGAGGTCGGCGGCCATCACGGCACCGGCGCCTCGGTAGTACGCGAGAGGCGAGGCCAGCATCCGCCCGTGGCGGAGCGCCACCAGCTCGGACTGGCGCTCGGCGTCGTGGGCGGCCAGCACGGCGAGCGGATCGCGTCGCGACCCGGGCGACCAGTCGGCGTGCTCGGTGCGCCGGATGCGCTCGCGGACCTCGCGGCCGAGCTCGCGTCGCTCCTCGCGTGACGGTCGTGCCTCGACGTCGCCCGTCTGCACCCCGGACCTCCCCTCCTGTGTGCGGCCCTACGGTAGGCGCGAGAAGATGGTCCTCGTGCAGCCGAGCGTTCACTTACCGTTCGACCAGCGGTTTCACGTCACCGAGGCCGACGTTCGAGCCCGCCGGGGCATCAAGTGGCGCCGCTACGGACCCGACGTGCTGGCGGCGTGGGTGGCCGACATGGACTTCGCGCCGGCTCCCACCGTGGCCGCTGCACTGCACGCCGCCGTCACCGCCGGCGACGTGGGCTACCCGCGCGAGGACCGCGACACCGGTGTCCCCGACGCCCTCGCCGCGCGCGCTTCGGCCCGGTGGGGCTGGACGCTCGACCCCGCGCTCGTGCGGGTGGTCGGTGACGTGATGCGGGGCATCGAGCTGGCGCTCCTGGCCACCACCCGGCCGGGTGACGGCGTCGTCGTGACGACTCCCGTCTACCCGCCGTTCCTCCACGTGATCCCCGGCCTCGGCCGCCGGCTGGTGGAGGTGCCGCTCACGCCCGAGTGGCGCCTCGACGCCGACCGGCTGCGGGCCGCGGTGGTCGCCGGCGGAGCACGAGCGGTGCTGCTGTGCCACCCGCACAACCCGACCGGCCGGTCGTTCGACGAGGGTGAGCTGGCCGCCGTGGCGGCCAGCGCCGCCGAGCACGACCTCATCGTCGTGAGCGACGAGATCCACGCCGACCTCACGTTCGCACCGGTCCGCCACGTCCCGTTCGCGTCGCTCGACGCCGGGACGGCCCAGCGGACGGTCACCGTCACCTCGGCGTCGAAGGCGTTCAACCTCGCCGGCATGCGCTGTGCCCTGGTCGTCAGCGGCGACGAGGCGGTGCACGCCGCCCTGCCGAAGGGCACCGCGCTGGCCCACGAGGCGGTCGGCTCGCTGGGCGTCGCCGCCACGCTGGCGGCGTGGTCGCCCGAGGGCGACGAGTGGCTCGCGGCATTGCACGAGGTGCTGGCGGCCAACGCTCGCCACGCCGTCGAGCGCCTCACGGCCGAGGTGCCCGGGCTGCACGTGCACGTCCCCCAGGCGACCTACCTGCTGTGGCTCGACTGCCGCGGCCTCGGCCTCGGCGACGACCCGGCCCACCACCTGCTGAAGCACGGCAAGGTCGCCCTCGGGCAGGGGCCCGACTTCGGCGACCCCGGCCACGGCTTCGCCCGCCTCAACGTCGCCACCGCCCCCGAGCTGCTCGACCGCATCCTCGACCGCATCGTGGCCGCCGTCGCTCGCTGACCAGCGCTCGGCACACAAGTCCGCACCAACTCGTGTCGCCGCGCCGGGGAAGTGAGCAAACAGGACACAGGTTGGCCCGGACTCGTGTCGCCGCAGCGGTTGGGCGCACGGGCGCCTTCCTGCGTACAGTCCGCCGGATGCAGCCTCTCGACGTGCCGCTGGGCGAGATCGACCTGTCCTCCATCGACTTCTGGCTGGCGCCGGAGGAGTACCGCGAGGGAGCCTTCCGCACGCTGCGCCACCAAGAGCCGGTGAAGTGGTTCGAGGGGTTCCGCCCGCTCGAGGGTGTCGACAACCCGTTCTTCGACGGCCGGGGCTACTGGTCGCTCACCGGCTACGACGACATCTGGCACGCCAGCCGCAACCCGCAGCTGTTCTGCAGCAGCCGCGGTGGCGTGAACATCGCCGACATGCCGGGCGAGGTCGCCGAGTTCTTCGGCTCGATGATCGCCATGGACGACCCCAAGCACGCCCGCCTGCGTGGCATCGTGCAGAAGGGGTTCACCCCGAAGATGATCGCCAAGGTCGAGGACTACGTGCGGGGCAAGGCCCGCGGCGTGGTCGACGGGATCATCGAGCGGTTCCCCGAGCGCCAGTGCGACTTCGTGGAGGAGGTGGCCGCCCTCCTGCCGCTGCAGATCATCTGCGAGATGATGGGCATCCCCGAGGCCGACGAGAAGCAGATCTTCCACTGGACGAACGTGATCCTCGGCGTGGGCGACCCCGACTTCGCGCCGACGTTCGACGACCTGCTGAAGACCAGCATGGAGATCTACGCCTACGCGCAGGCACTGGGCGAGGACCGCCTGAAGAACCCCAAGGAGGACATCACCTCCACGCTCATGCACGCCGAGGTCGACGGCGAGCGCCTGAGCACCCAGGAGTTCGGCTCGTTCTTCATCCTGCTCGTCGTGGCCGGCAACGAGACGACCCGCAACGCCATCTCCTGGGGCATGAAGATGCTCACCGAGCACCCCGACCAGAAGGCGATGTGGTTCGCCGACTACGACCGCCACGCCAAGACGGCGGCCGAGGAGATCGTGCGGTGGGCCACGCCGGTCATCCACTTCCGCCGCACGGCCACCGCCGACACCGAGATCGGCGGCGTGAAGATCGCCGAGGGCGACAAGGTCGTCTACTGGTACAACTCGGCCAACCGCGACGAGACGAAGTTCGACGACCCCTACCGCTTCGACATCACCCGTGACCCCAACCCGCAGGTCGGCTACGGCGCCGGTGGCCCCCACTTCTGCCTGGGCGCCAACCTGGCCCGCCGCGAGATCACGGTGATGTTCGAAGAGATCGCCCGCCGCCTGCCGACGCTGGAGATCACCGGCGAGCCAGCCCGGCTGCAGAGCTCGTTCATCCACGGCATCAAGCGGATGCCGTGCGCCTGGTAGCTCAGATGAGCTCGAGGTAGCGCTCGCGCTCCCAGTCGGTGACGGCAGCGAGGAACTGGGCCCACTCGTAGCGGGCGGTGAGGCCGTAGTGCTCCACCACGTCCGGGCCGAAGACCTCGACGTTGAACGCACTGGCGACGAAGGCCTCGGCCGCCAGGCCCAGATGCTCGGGGAACCGCACCACCTCGGCCTGGTAGGCGTCGCCCTCGAACGGCTGGCCCGGGTCGAGCCGCCGAGCGATGCCGTCGCGCACCGACGCCACCACGCCGGCAACGGCGAGGTACGGGTTCACGTCGGCGCCCGGCACCCGCCACTCCAGGCGGGTCGACGCCGGCGAGTCGCCGAGCACGCGACACGACACCGTGCGGTTGTCCCAGCCCCACGACAGCCCGTGGCCGGCGAACTCGCTCGAGCTCGTGCGGCGGTAGGCGTTCACCGTCGGCGCGTACCAGGCCATCAGCGGCGTCGCGTGGGTGAGCAGCCCGGCGACGGCATGGCGCAGGAGCGGGCCGGCGTGGTGCTCGCCCTCGGGGTCGAAGAACGCGTGCCGCTCGCCCTCGCGCAGCGAGAGGTGCACGTGGCACGACGAGCCCACGGTGTCGGCCGACGGCTTGGGCATGAACGTGGCCGACAGCCCGGCCTGGGCGGCCACGTCGTGCACGGCCAGCTTGAAGACGGCGTGGCGGTCGGCCATGCCGAGGGCGTCGCCGTAGGTGAGGTTGATCTCCCACTGCCCGAGGCCCCACTCACCCTGGCTCAGCTCCACGTCGAGGCCCGAGTCGTCGAGGCAGCGGCGCAGGCGCCGGAAGAACGGCTCCCACGTGTTCACCTGCTGCACCGTGTAGTCGGCGTGCATGAGCGTGGTCGGGGTGAGCTCGCGGTACTGCGACCGGCGCAGGTCGTCGTAGCTCTCGCGGTACAGGTAGAACTCGAGCTCGGTGCCGACGTCGGCCTCGTAGCCGTCGGCCGCCAGCGCCGCCAGCTGGCGCTGCAGGATCCGGCGGGGCGCGATCTCGAGCGGCCGGTGGTCGCCCTCCTCCACGAGGTCGCACAACACGAGGGCGGTACCCTCGAGCCAGGCGCACGGGCGCAGCGTCGCGAGGTCGGGCATCAACAGCACGTCGTGCCAGCCGGTGTGCCAGCCCGCGTAGGGCACCTCGAGGCCGATGCCCTGGGCGACGTCCCACCCGAACGTGCAGGCCGACATGGCGACACCACGGTCGACGAACGCCTCGAGCTTGCGCGGGCTCAGCCGCTTGCCCATGAGCCGACCGACCATGTCGGGAGCGGCGACGATCACCGTGTCGTAGCCCCCGCGGTGCAGGTCGTCGATCGTGAGCAGCGGGCTCATCGGGTGAGCCACCCGCCGTCGACGGCCAGCTGGGTTCCGGTGACGAACGACGCCGCGTCGGAGCACAGGAACGACACGGCGTTGGCGATGTCGTCGGGCTCGCCCACCCGGTCCACCAGGAGCCGCTGGCTCATGAACGCCCACGCCTCCGGGCCGGTGATGTCGCCACCGCTGAAGCGGGTGTTGATCGGCCCGGGCGCCACGGCGTTCACCCGGATCCCCCTTGAGGCGAGCTCGACGGCCAGCGCCTTGGTGAGCATCTTCACCCCGCCCTTGGAGGCGTTGTAGTGGACCTGGCAGTGGCCGCTCGACGACACCACCACTTCGGCCTCCACCGTGGAGAGGTTCACGATGGCGCCGCCGCGCTCCATCGAGCGGGCCGCCACCTGGGCCACCACGAACTGGCCCTTGAGGTTCACGTCGACCACGAAGTCCCACTCCTCGTCGGTGAGGTCGTCGAGACCGGTCATCGTGACGACCCCCGCGTTGTTCACGACCAGGTCGAGGCGCCCGAACGCCGAGACCGTGGCGGCGACGGCGGCCTCGACCGCGGCCCGGTCGCGCACGTCGGCCTCGAGCGCCACCGCCCGACCGCCGTCGCCGGTCACCAGCGCGACCGTCTCGTCGGCCGCCGCCAGCCGGACGTCGACGCAGGCCACCGCGGCGCCGTCGGCGGCCAGCCGCCGGGCGATGGCCCGGCCGATCCCTGAGCCGGCACCGGTGACGAGCGCGGCCTTGCCTTCGTGGCTGATGATCATCCCGTCCTCCTGTGGTGCGCGCTCAGCCGTTGCCGAACCAGCGCCGCTTCTTCTTCTCGGGTTCCGCGGCCACCGTGTCGGCCAGGCCACCCGTGAGGTCGCCGGCCAGGAAGCGGTGCATCGCCTCGCGCACCTCGGCCAGCGTGGCCGACGGCCGCTGGGCTCGCATCGACCCGTCGCTCCAGCGCTCGAGGACGTACTCGTCGTCGAGCCCGGCCGCCTGCACGAACGTGTCGCCCTCCTCCACCCCGACGTACTCCTGGTCGCCGGCGGCCATCGCATCGATGGCGCTGTCGAGCTCCTCGGGGGTCGGATCGTCGACCACGTCGTCGGTGGGGCGGAACCGCCGGGGATCATCCGACGACGACACGACGTCCCACCAGCTCGACCCACCCGGCACCCGCAGCAGCATCGCTCCCCCACTTCAAAGGTTACAGGTAGCCGCCGGCACCGGGCTTCGACGGCGGCACCGCCGGCGCTTCCTCGGGTGCCGAGAGCTCGCCGCCGAAGCGCTGGGCGATCTCCTTGTCGAGGGTGTCGCTCGTGGCCGCCACCAGCCGCACCACGGTGACCAGCTCCTCGTCGGTGAAGCTCTCGCCGAGCAGGTTGTGGCCGAACCACACCACGCCGTGCACCACGTCGAGGGCGAACCGGCCGAACACCAGGTGGAAGTTCGCTTCCACGAGGTACAGCCCGAGCTCGGGCGACGGTTCGACGCCCACGGTGGTCGGCGAGAACACGAGCACCACCGCCGTCCCGTCGGCCAGCGCGCGAGGACCCACGTAGAGCCGGGTGGAGTGGTAGTTGGTCGTGTGGTCGCCGTCGGCGTCGACGGTCCACGGCCCGAAGCCCTCCAGCTGCGCCAGCACGCTGCCGATGCGGTCGCGGATGGCGGCCATCTTCCGCCGCACCATCACCTCCTGGCGGCGGCTGGCGTGGTGCACGTCCACCGCCGTCCCTTCCGCGGCGCCGAGCACCTCGGCCAGCAGGCGCTCGGCCAGCGCGGCCGCCGCACCAGCGTCGAGGCCGTCGCGACGCAACGACACTGCGTCGAGACCGGCGGCGCCGGCGGCAAGCGCCACCTCCGGCGCGGGCGGGTCGGCGGTGAGCGCGGCGACGGCCAGCGATCCGCCGTCCTCCGACCGCTCCACCTCCACGATCACCTCCGGCCCGCCTGGCACCGAGAACAGCACGACGCCGAACGGCTCGAGCGCCGCCACCTGCTCCTCGACGAAGGCCCGCCGCGCCTGGTCCACGAGGTGGGCAGGCTACGGGACCTCAGGAGCGCAGCACAGCGGCGCACGGCCCTGCTCCGCGCGGGCGCCTGTCAACCCTCAGGCGGTCTCGACAGCGGCGGCGTCGTGGAGGCCGAGCAGCTCCACGGCCGCCTCTCGCATGCGGTACTTCTGGATCTTGCCGGTGACGGTCATCGGGAACTCGTCGGCCACGTGCACGTAGCGCGGCACCTTGAAGTGGGCGATGCGGCCCTGGCAGTAGGCCCGCACCGCCTCGGCCGTGAGCGGCTCGGCCCCGTCGCGCAGCGTCACCCACGCCATGATCTCCTCGCCGTAGCGCACGTCGGGCACGCCGATCACCTGGACGTCGACGATGTCGGGGTGGGTGTAGAGGAACTCCTCGATCTCGCGGGGGTACACGTTCTCGCCACCCCGGATGATCATGTCCTTGATGCGCCCGACGATGTTGAGGTAGCCGTCGTCGTCCATCGTGGCGAGGTCGCCGGTGTGCATCCAGCCGGCGGTGTCGACGCTCTCGGCGGTCTTGTCGGGCTCGTCCCAGTAGCCGAGCATCACGCTGTAGCCGCGCGTGCACAGCTCGCCCGACTCGCCCCGCTCCACGCAGCGCCCGGTGGCCGGGTCGACCACCTTCACCTCCACGTGGGGGTGGACCCGCCCCACGGTGCCGACCCGCTTGTCGATCTCGTCGTGGGGGCCGGTCTGGGTGCTCACGGGCGACGTCTCGGTCATGCCGTAGCAGATGGTCACCTCGTCCATGTGCATGGCCGAGATGCACTGCTTCATCACCTCCACCGGGCACGGCGAGCCGGCCATGATCCCGGTCCGCAGCGACGACAGGTCGTACGACGCGAAGTCGGGGTGGGCCAGCTGGGCGATGAACATGGTGGGCACGCCGTACAGGCTCGTGCAGCGCTCGTCCTGCACGGCCTGCAACGTGGCGGCCGGATCGAACGACGGGGCCGGCAGCACGATGGTGGCGCCGTGCGTGGTGCAGCCGAGCACCCCCATCACCATCCCGAAGCAGTGGTACAGCGGTACCGGCACGCACACCCGGTCGAGCTCGGTGCAGCCGCACCCCTCCCCCACGAAGAAGCCGTTGTTCAGGATGTTGTGGTGGCTCAGGGTGGCGCCCTTGGGGAACCCGGTCGTGCCGCTCGTGAACTGGATGTTGATCGGGTCGTCGAACTGGAGGGCGGCCGAGCGCTCCCGCAGCACGTCGACGGCGACCGACTCGCCGGAGGCGACGAGGTCGTCCCAGTCGGGCGTGCCGACGAACACCACCCGCTCGAGCGCCGGGAGCTCGCCGCGCACCTCGCCCACCATGTCGACGTAGCTCGACGTCTTGAACTCGGTGGCCGACACCAGCATCCGGCACCCGCTCTGGGCCAGCGCGTAGCCCACCTCGTGGGTGCGGTAGGCCGGGTTGACGTTCACGAGGACGGCGCCGACCTTGGCCGTGGCGAACTGCGTGAGCACCCACTCGAGGGTGTTCGGGCTCCAGATCCCCACCCGGTCACCCGGCTCGATCCCGACGGCGAGGAGGCCCCTGGCCACGGCGTCGACCCGTGCGTCGAGCTCGGCGTACGTGAGGTGGACGCCCTGGTGCGCGACGACGATCGCCTCGCGGTCGGGGAAGCGGGCGACGGTTGCCTCGAGGTTGGCGCCGACGGTCTGGCCGATCAGCGGGACCGTGCTCGGTCCGGATGCGTACGACAGCGCCACGGCCACCTCCCCGACCGCCGCGGCCCCCGGCCGCAGCGAGGCCGATCGTACGCGGGTCAGCGCTTGGTGCGGCCCTGGCGGTAGTGACGCCGGCAGAGGAGCTTGTACGACACGGTGTCGCCGAACAGCGTCGGGTCGGTCGGGCCCGTGTCACCCACCACCACCACCTCGCCCTCGTAGACCACCTGGCCGTTCAGGAGGCGGGCGTTGTGGGTGGCCCGCTGGCCGCACCAGCACCGGGCCTCCACCTGCATCTGCTCGCGGTGGTCGGCCACCTCGAGGAGCCGCTTGGTGCCCTCGAAGAGCTGGCCACGGAAATCAGTGATGAGGCCGAAGGCGTAGACGTCGATCTCGAGGTCGTCGACCACGCGGCCCAGCTGGTCGACCTGGGCGACGGTGAAGAACTGGGCCTCGTCGCACACGAGGTAGTCGAGCGGTCGCGAGCGCACGGCGAGGGCGTGGAGGTCGTCGGTGGGCCGCACGTCGACGGCCGGCGACGACACCCCGAGGCGGCTGGTCACCTGGGCGCCCTCACGGTCGAGCATCGTGAGCAGCAGCCCCCGCAGCCCGGCCGAGGCCAGGTTGTGGTGGATCTGCAGCGCGACGGTGCTCTTGCCCGAGCCCATCGTGCCGAAGGCGAAGCGCAGGACCGCCACGGGCGCAGGAACCTAGTGGCTCGGCGCCGCCGCCACCGGTGGCGGCCCTCAGCCGACCGGCGGGGCGAGGAACGGACCGACCACGTTGCTGGTGCGCACGACCGACTGCTCGTACACCTGCCGGCGGGCCGCGGGCAGGGTCGGGTCGGCCAGCGCCTGGCGCAGCGGGACGATCACGTGGCTCGACCGGTCGACCCACGTCGGCCAGATCACCGGCTGGCCGGTCACGAACCCGCCGCCCGGCGCCTCGGTGACCCGGATCTCCACGACCGCGCCGTCTTGCGAGGGCGGGCCGAACATCTTGCTGGCCCCCATGTTCGACACGTGGTTGCCGAGGCCGTAGACGACCCAGCGCCCGTTCAC